>Ga0123342_1006044_pt1 | contig 17058 bp, 6 predicted proteins | sample Turbeawhitnodule_FD_89960 | JGI IMG/M metagenome (GOLD analysis project Ga0123342, IMG submission 89960) | Root nodule microbial communities of legume samples collected from Mexico - Turtle bean Mexico white nodule | ecosystem: Host-associated > Plants > Roots > Nodule | place: Mexico: Nepantla... | reverse complement strand
TTGCACTATCAATATACACAGTGCTTTGAGCTATCTGCGTTGTTAGACTTCGCGTGATCCATGAGATCACCATAACGTTGCACCTCTCCCACGCTTCGTATTGACTGTCACTACTTGAAGGTTCTGGTATCTCCCCGTTGACAAATTTGAACTTGTTCTTTGAAAGTAGGGCATGCTTCATTGCTCTACTCCAAGAATGGTAGTTGGATCCATCAAGATGCGGCGTGACTAAAACCATCGTTGGACTTTCTCCTGGATGAAGGTAGAATGCATTGTTTGGGTTTTGCTGATCATTCTTGGCTTCTTGTGTCGCAGCCATGAGGAAGACGAAGCCAGGAAAGGGGAAAAGAAAACGAGGAGAGATTCGTAGGAGGAGAAAGAAAAATTGAGGCAGCGGAGCAGAGCGGGTTATACCCGCTCTGATACCATCTTGAAATTCTGCATCATTCTTGATCAAAAGTGGCAAGATGGAGAAGAAGAGAAGCGATGCACAGAGACCAATTAGAATAGTGGAAAACAAAAATCTGATTTCATTCACCCTCCGCTGATGCCATATTTTTTATATTACAAAAGGGAAGGAGAAAAAACTCTAATGGGCTTTGGTAAACAAAAAACAACAAAGCCCAAACTAAGAAAAAAAAAACCCAAAACCAAAATGACCAAAAACACTAAAACTTATCTAGATATTAGACTATTTTTAAGTAAAAAGTTTTTATGATGAGATATAATTGGATTTAGTCATAAAGCTTCTGGTATGCGTGTCTTTTTTTAGTAGAGTTACAATCATATAATCTTCTGTATGTTTTTTTTTTTCATGGTATATAAAGGAGGAAGGAGGGATGATGGATCAGTGTACTTAAGGGTGTGGGCGTGGATAGGGGAGCGGGATGGAAAAGTTTTTTCATCCTCACAAAACTGAGAAGATTTGCACGGATTAGATTTAGGAGAAGATGGATAAATCAAATTTTACTTTTCTAACCTTTCATTTATTAATTCTAAATATTTTAAAAGAGTTTATAGTGTTTAGTCTAAATATTTTTGTTTGTGCTCAGAATCACCAAGTGTGTTAAAAAATATTTAAAATCAATTTTGGTGGTTGTTTTAAAGAAGCAGAATCGATTTTCCGAATTTTCCAAGTGTAGAGAATCGATTTTCATATATTTATAAATGTTGTAGAGTTGATTTTCAATTTTTTCAAATGCTGCAAAATCGATTTTCGAGTGAAAATTGATTTGATTATGTGGCTTTTAAAGATAGAACGAAAACGATTCTCCCTTATGTTAGAAAAGTGGTTGAATGGATTCTGTTATTTTTTTTTTTCAAATTAGATCTTTGCTTTACAGTGTTTTTTTTTTCTTCTTTGCCCGTACCAGATAATTTAATCTATGAAACAAAAGTGTTTAATGTATACCAACGTTAAATATTATTTACTATATTCATTAAAATAAACTATATCTTATATTACTAATAAATATATAACATTAATTAAATATTATAATTTATGTGTCCTATCTGGCCCGCTCAACCGCAAACTAATCTCAATTTAATTAAGTATAATACTAATCAAATTTATCTAGTAGGTATTGAAAATGTACAATTTTATTGTATTGAGGTCTAACTGTGTTAATACATTTTGAAATATGAGAAATTAGAGTTGTGCACTATAATGCTTAAAAGATCTAATATTTTGTAGGTATGAGAATTTGTATTTTACATCCGTTTTTGTTGGTAATACATTTTAAATATTTATTAAATAATTTCTTTTATAAAATTAAAAAGAAAGAAATTAATATTACCATAAATTTAATATTAGAAGGAGATATGTTTTTTCTATCTTCAATGTCAAACATTAATGAATAAATTATAATTATATAGATTTTAAAAACAAAATATAAAAAATTAAAAATATTTAATAATTTTAAAACAAAGACAAATACGAAGAAAACATGTTTTAAGAGGTTGAGTATTATACTCATATGCGATTATTCTAAATATTAGGACCAATATTCCAATCAAAGTTATAATTTATTTATTTTAGTTAGGTACTATTGAATCATAGACTTAACATATTCATTAAATATACCATAAAATTATTTAATTAATTAACATATAAAAATAAAATAAATCAGAGTATGAAAAAATAATAATTTAATAACAAAGTGGCTTTTTGAACTTTGAAGATAGAAAAAGGAATTTATAAAACAAATTGGTCCAGCACTATATCAATTTAAATTTGCATTCGATTTGTAAATAAATGATTTATTCTTGTGAAATGATGATAATGTCTTTGTAAAATGATTTATTTTGAAATTGTATTTTTTGAATTTCAAATTTTCAAATTCAGAACAAAAAATAATTATGAAAAATTTAAAAGGTGATAGGATAAAGGTAAACGAAGAATTTGGCCACATATTAAAGAATATTAATATTATGTTATTAAATATAATATATAATTAATACCGCACACGTTATTAATATTATTTATTAAATACAATGTATAATTAATTAATATTACACTTATACGTATTTAATATATTAAATGATATTTCTGTATGTATTTAATTAATATTAAATATCGTGTTTGTACTTGTTCAAGAAAAAATCTATATGAACATTTATCATGTTTTATTAAGGAAGGAATCCGAGTAAATTAATAAATTAGTGACAAACAATTTTTTATTTTACTATTTATAACTTTTAATTAATTATGTATAAAGATAAAATGTCAAATTTGTTTCTATTAATAAAAAAAAATCTCCAAGCATACTTATTGGCAGTGTAAATATAACTTAGCTCTCTTCATATTTACCTATACACAATATTTAACACATTAATTTCCCAAACTATTGATATTTTATATATTTTTTGACTTATGAAGCTAAGATTCTTCATCTGGCACACTAAATTTATAAACAGTATCCACCTTCCATTAATGTATTCCTCATTAGTCTGTTCCATTTCATCACCCAAGGAGTTCCCTAATAATTAAATGAAGTAAAAGATATGAACAGATAAACAGCAGAGAAGTCAATGCAACTAATTTATATGGATCAGTTCTTGTTTTGGTAGCTGTTATGGGATTTACATTATCTGCAACTTCAAAGTTGATTTTAAACTAAAAGTTAAAGCATCTTAGGGTAAGTAATTGTTGTTCCAAACCATTTTAATAATCAAGTTATCCTTACAAAATTAAACACAACATACTTAGATGTAAACAAACATATTTTAAACACTCAATGAAATAAAAAAATTATACTTAAAACTTAATTAAGTCTTAAAGTAGTATATTTATATTATTTATAAATTTTACTGAGTTTATTTTATTAAATATAAGTTGTTTTTTAATGATGTAACAAAGTATAAGTCTAACAAGTACATATCAAACACTTGTTTTTGATGGAATACTACCCCCAACAAAACAAACCATTCAAATATTTAGTATCCTATCAACATAATAGTTTAAAAAGAAAAAGTTATCTGACGTCGAGGACAATTTATTGTATATAAGTGAGTGCAAATCTCAATTTCATGAGCCGATTTTATGAAGTTGAATTAGGCTTAAAGTCCACTTTGTAATATGATATCAGAGTCATTTCGAGCTTATCCTAATGAATATTTTTTGAGCTTATCATGCTCCCCGTTATCGGACCACCCATAATATGTTATCCTACGCACGAGTTACTGTCACTCTCGGCGTGAGGGGGGTGTGGTGAAAATCTCACATCAACTAGAGATGAAGACAATTCATTGTATATAAGTGGGTGCAAACCTCAACTTCGTGAGCTAGTTTTATGGAGTTGAGTTAGGCTTAAAGTCCACCTTATAATACAATCAACAAAACAAAAACAAATAAATTCATAATTAAATAAAATTAGTTTATAACGTTTACATTTAAAAGAAAACTATTCTAAATAATATTTATTTATTTTACAAAAATATTAATTGAATTATACAAAACAAAAACCTTAAAATCATTATCAGTTTTTGTCCAAGTGGTACCCACGTCATTCATTCCAGGCTTGCAAAGAAATTTGTCAAAACCTAAACCATACCACAAATGACCAAACAAACATCTTCATTAACCAAACATATATGTTTGCATATATTACCTCGCTATTCTCATCCTTCAACTTTAGAAACTGTACCTTATGCAAAAATTAACTGAGATCCCGAATACATTATACTATGATACAATAATTTGTCCCAGTACTGAACTGAATAACTGTAAGTTTTTATTTTTGCTTCTCGATAAAAATGACAGAATTAATTAATATTTTAATGTGAGTTTCAGAAATATTAATTTTAAAAATTGAGGAGAATTATTTATTGAAAGAATTAAGTAACATAAGCATCTCTTAACACCCTAATGATTCAACCCCACTACACTTTTGTTTTCTTTCCTCATAACATAATACAATAAAGAGAAAAAGAAGAGAGACCAACCACTGTCTCTTACTCCACACACAATCCCCTGATTCTCTCTCTCTCTTTGTTGCTTTACAAGGAGATCCCAATGTGGCACCCCACCAACCGCCATTTCTTCAGCTGAAAGCTTGGTATCCATCAAGCACTCCTGTCCCATTACAGTACAGTTGGTTGGGGAGAGAGGGAAGGAAAAGAAAAACAAAGGGTATAATTGAGATGGATGTGAGTAGGAGAATAGTTGGGGCTAGATGTAGTGTGGTTGCAGGGTCAGTGTGGGAGAGCAGAATGAGGAGTGATGAAGTTGGTGGTGGAGTTAAGGTGTTCTGTGGAGAACAAGGTTCTGAAGAAGGAGGCAATGGTGGCACAAGATTGAAGAGAAGCCAAACCGGGGGTGTTGGTGCTACTGGAAAGAGAAAATCTTGGAAATTGGAAAGGTCTGAGGGGTTGGAAAATAAACAAATTCAAACCGGCAGAGGAAAATTAGAACAATTTAAGAACCTTAATATATCGTCTGATTCGATAAAAAAGAGTCCGAATCAAGTTAGGAAGGAGAAGAATGAAGGAATTGGTGCTTCTGTTTGTACCAGAAGGAAAAGATCTGAGGTGGGTGAATGTGGTGAAAAGAACATTGGGAAGGTCAGAAAGAACAAACCAGATACAAGTAAGAATGTTGGTGATGAAGATGGGGGTAATGCAATGCAGGTTAGGAAGGACAAATCGGAGTTTGATCATGCTTTGCATGAATCAGGGAATGATAAATTGGCTGGTGGCTCTGGAAGAACTGTAATTGACAATGGAAAGAATGACAAAGATGAAAATTGCAAGGATTTTGATGTGTATCTAGAGAAGGTAATTTCTAGCAGTTCAGATGATGCTAGCATGGTCAAGTGTCAACCAATGCATGTTGTTGGTGATTCTCATGATGATGATGATGATGAAGAAGAAGAAGATGAGGAGGAGGAGGAGGTAGAGGTGGATGATGAGGAGATTGATATTGAGATGGAGATACAGAGCTTTGATGTCAAGGAAATCAATGCAGCAGAATCCAAGGTTGTGAATAAGCCAGAAAAGGAGGTTGTGAATGTACCAGAAAAACAGAAGACTGAAAAGGCTCTTAGTACCGACAGACAATTTCATCAGAAACATGAAAGGTTACCATCTGTCCCTCTAACTGTGAAGCCATCTCCTCCAATTAGAAATCTCACCACAATCAACCAAAATTTCTCCAAGGCTGATTCAAGTAAGGTCTTTTGAATTTCATTGAACATTCTCCTTTCAATATGAATTTTGGGTTTTGGGCATTTTACAACTCTAATTGATCTTTACCATTCAGTTCCAAAGGCAGAAGAGTACTATAGCTTTCCACAATCACAGAACAAACTGCAGAGTCTAGGTGATTTATCTATATTTCAGAACTATGCAAGAGTCAAAATAGTCGACAAAATTTATATAATTTCTACCATTCATTGTTTAATAATTTTATATGTGTCACTCTTCAGTGGATTTAATCATGTGGAAAGATATCACAAGATCAGCATTTATCTTTGGGATTGGAACATTCACGATAGTTTCATCTTCTTATGCAAGGGACATCAATCTGAGGTTAGGAATCCTCACCACACAGTTCAATTCTTTTTGAAGTACACTTTAGCTACTTAAAAGATAACCCCTAATTGACACTTCTTGATCCTTGGTTGTGCAGTCTCATTTCTGTAATGTCCTATCTTGGCCTTATCTATCTAGCTGTTATCTTCCTCCACAGATCACTAATATGCAGGTAATCATAATTAATAATCCCAGCATAGTGTTGAAAAACAAATGACAGAAATTTATTACTGGATACTAAACATTCTGATTTTCCTTACCAATCAGGGGGGTAATAGATGTAGACACAAACTATGTACTAGGAGAAGAAGAAGCAATCTGGGTGCTAAAGCTGATCCTTCCTTACTTGAATGAATTTCTGTCACAACTCAGAACCATGTTTTCTGGGGATCCTGGTACCACAATAAAGGTATTTTCTTTGGTCACTGTGATTTGTTTCCCTTCTTTCTTCCCACTTCGTAACATTATAACCTGATAATAAATTTGGCAAGGTTTTTATGAATTGCAGTTGGCAATATCGTTATTTGTTCTTGCTAGATGTGGCAGCTCCATAACCATTTGGAATATGGCCAAATTCTGTGAGTTGCTAATGCCTAGGTCTATTCCATTCCTACACAAAAATGAGCACAACCAATTTGCATGCCAATGAAAAGCTTCTTACACTTTGCACCACTCAATATGCAATGAAAATTCCCTCAACTTTTTCTTCTTTTTCTTAATTAATAATCTTGTTCTCACACTGCCTCAGGCTTCTTTGGATTTTTTACCGTGCCAAGAGTCTGCTCCACATATTCTGCACAGTTAACTACATTTGGTAAAATTCTAAATCAAATGCAACTTTGATCTTTGGGTTCATCATTTTTAATACTTAGGATATATAATTGTAGTAGGTGGCTACTGCAAAGGTGCCAAGTAGGTTCTTGATTTTTCCCACTGATTCACTGTAATGGATTTAGTGGGCCCTATAAAGAAAAAAAGATTAACATATGTAGAATAGGGTTTAAGTATATGAATACCTCCATCAGTGAAATGATTGAACACTAAACCTGGTTTAGGATTTAGGCATTTTGCATATTTAATAACGTGAATGTGGGAATTGAAACTTTTAATGCATCACATGGATGAGCATCTTTGCTTTTATTCCTCAAAGTTTTGGTCCCACTCCTTACAAGTATTGGACTTATCATCAGAGGGTTGAGTTGAGAGTTGGGAACACAATTATGAGATAATAATGCTCATCACATCACTTATATAATAATACATACATCCCCTAGTGGTCCTCCACCCTAAAGTCTGCCAAAGAACTTTACTTTCAACGTCTTTACTTGGTCCAAATATGGGCCTTCAGCAGGCTTTAGGAAGATGAGAAGGCTGTTTCTTCCTGCACCTCCATTGCTTCTTGACACTCTCATATCTCTTAAAATACCAAAAATACTTTTTATTTTAAAGACAAAATTATCTTCTTATCTGACTTATGGGGATGACAAGAGAAGATATGGGGATGAAGGAAGAAATAGCCTTAGGGAGATGATAATTACTAGGCCCAAAGTTAAACCCCTTCTTCATGTACCAATGTTTTAATCCTGCAACAACTGCATATGTCAACTCACATATAAGAACATCAATAAAGGACAAGAAATATGAATGTTTTGGAGGTTGAATAGATTATCAAACAGTAACAAAATAGACACTTTTAAAAAATAGGCATGCAAGGGTAAGACATGGGGGTATGGAAGAAGGTGCCCAAAGTTAATTCTACATTGGTGTGATGAACTTTTTCACTTTCACAAGCTAGATCTTATAATTATAACTCTTAATTCAATATATTGTTCTTATCTTAATGTGGTGAATGATGGCTTATTTTCTTTTGATTTTATATGAAGCAAACTTTTGGATTGGTCGATTCCGTGATGCTTGGGATTCTTGTTCTCACAAAAAGCTTGTGGCTCTTGCCATTTTTGGCCTAGTTTGGAATTTGTCATCATTTGTTGCTCGCGTTTGGTCAGGTAACTAAGATCACGTTTGGTTGTAAAAACTACAATTATTAGTTTCTTATGATCACATCTAAGATATAGAAATAAACTAGTCATTGATTTAGCACCAACCTGTTTTGGGATATTTTACCAATCTCGTGAAATTTTTCCTCTTTTGTAATATCAAGATATAACTTCAGTGTAATCAAATTTTAACTTTAAAGTCGGGTTTAAAGTAACCCGACTTATTTATCTTAGTAATCTTTAAAAAATTTATCCATTTCAATAATTAAGAAATAAACTTGCACCAAATTAGTGGAAATCATAATTTTGGTATAAGATACATAGTTTTGTGGCTTACACTCACCTAAACAACTAGGAACTAATGAGTTGTATAATTGCAGTGTTTGTGCTATTTGTGACCTTTAGATATTATCAACAACATTATTTGGTAAGAGATGAATGGGTGGAAGATGAAGCAGGATGTGGTGAAACATGGCAAGAACCTGTTAGGGTTAAAGTTAGAATGCAGAGACAGCAAAGTGCACCAAATTTATTTGAAAGACCAAAGGTAAAGAAAGGATTCTAAAGAGTGTCAAGATTTTAGTTTTAGTTCTACAGAGTATTTTCATCATTTGTAAAAAAATTGTTATGATTATAAAGGCCATTTTAGTGTTTTTCTTAATAAACCAGCATGTTTAAAAAGGAAAAAAGAAATAACTATATGATTTGGAATTAGAATTCGTTAAATCTCTTCTTTCAAAATTATGGTGCCATTGTTTCAAATATGATTGCTTGATTGACTATGTATGGATATTAGATCAGCAAGAAATGAAAGAATAACGAGATATATTCATTTTTTTTCACTATATAATAAAAAAATGTTTAACTATGATTTTTTTTAACTATGATATTAGTGTGAATTATTATTGAAAACAATGATTAATATTGTCAGTTCATTTGAATCTTATACCATTTCATTAAAAGATACAAATTGCAGTTGAAATTTAATTTTAATCCTTTAGAATATATTTTTTGAATCTAACCTCTCTAAAATCTACAATTAATATTTTAATCTTTAAATTTCATTTTAAGTTAGATAGATAATATTTAATTTAATGATCTAGAAATTTTTATAAAGGTATCAAACATGGATATTGTATTATAGAAATTGGTAAGTGTAAGATGAAAAATGTCACATTATAGTAGGAAAAAAATCCAAATATTTTAGAGCTAAAAATAAAACAACTTTGTTTATAAAGTATAAGATCAATACGAACTAATTTTTATAGAAACAAAAGTCGAATTTAAGCCAAAATAAAAATAAAATATTGCAAGAGTTATGTTAACATTGTACAACATAGAAGAAATAATGTTTGATAAAAAAATATGTACTAAGTTATAATCGCCTATAGTTTAATCTCACTCTTCCATGATTTTTACAATTTCTCCCTTTGCTTAAACTTTCTATCAAAGAAACATAACAAGATGGTATATCATCTCCTTGTCTTGAAGTTGTTTGTGAAAAAGTTGAGTGTTTTTCATATTTTTCTATTGAGAAGAAAAACGAAATGCATAAATAAGAAGTAAAAGAGAAAAGGTTTAAAAAAACAAAAGGGTATATAAGAAAACATAACATATTACTCTAGATTGTATATAAAAATAAAAGAAAAGGTATATATACAAGCAGAGAAAAAAAAACTAAAAATAATTCAAAACACGTTAAGCTAAAAAGAAAACCGCTAAGCGCATGACAATAAAACGAAAATTAATATAGTTTATCAATTGTCTTTGAAAATATATATTTATTATTTTCAAATTGAAAAATAAGACTTTGAACACATGTTTGTAGAGGGGAAGAAATGGAAAGAAGCTTAATTAAATTATTATTGATCTTCTCATAAACTCAATGTGTTTCATTTGCTAATTAAGATCAATGATGTTACAACTCTTGCTAAAGATCAAATGAGAGCCAAAATTGGTTGACATAATCAAAGAGGGAGAGTTTGTTAAAATTGAAGATGAAGATTTTAAGTCTCCAACTACATGAATTTGATGAAGATTGTGTTACCGGGTTGATCTTAATGTTTAGAGTCATGTTCAGTTGTAATTTTGTGTTTTAGATAGGCTCTAAGTGAGTTTACCAACTTTGATATTTATGCTTTTTGTTTTAAACTTGTTTTCAAAGTGTTTTAATTATTTTAATAGAAGCCAAAATATTTTTAGTTAGATAAAATATCTTAAATAAACACTTAATCTTTTGTCATAAATGAAATTCTCATTTCTTTAATAGATTAAACATTATTTAATCGATTAAAATTACTAAAGGACTTTTTTTTTGAGTAAATTTAATCGATTAAAATGAGTTTTTAACCAATTAAAAGTCGTGAGACTCCATTTCATGTTGTTTTATTTCATCAAAACTCAAGTTTAATTGATCAAAATTGTCATTATAGCATAACTGTGTTTTTTCTTTTAAAACTATAATTTAGACATAAGTGGTTTAAAACACTTAAATTCTTAAAATACAAACAAAAGAGCTTTGATTACTGAAAAACATTTCTTGAGCATTTCCTTACAAATTTTTGAGAGATCAAGATCAAAGCCTTGTTCCTTAGTCTTTTGAATCAATTTTTACTACACTAGCAGAAAAATCACGTTCGTAATTTTTTCAAGTGATAGAGTTTCAACTTCATTTTCTTTGATTGTCGTTGGTTGTTCTTGATCAAAGTATGTTGGACTTGAAGAGTCATATCAAACATCAATATAAGTTGTTTTAATGATGATGTTTGAAGATGTTTTGAGTGTTTTAACTTTCATTGTATGTGGTTGAGAGTTTTTCACACAAGTTTTTTAGTTCAACACACAACCTATATTAAAATCAATTAAAAAATTATTTTTGGATAGTTAAAAATATGAGAAAAAGGTTTTATGACTATGTTAAAAGATTAAGTTTTTATGTAATCAATTAAAATGCTCTTGAGATGTTTTAGAATAGGATATTTGATTATCAGTTTAGTTAATCGATTAATATAGATGACTCTATCTTATTAGGCCACCTCCATTAGCAAACTGGCATTTTGTCTCCACCACCACTAAAAAATAACAACAATAAGAGTGTTATAAAAGGCTAAGTCATATTAGACTTCAATACAAGCCTCATCAACCTAACTTTCCAACAAAAGAGAGATTAGACAATGCTAATATTAGGCCCCTAATTATGAAGGGACTAAAAAGGTCTTCAAGTGTTCGGGTGAGACAATCATCACCACCAATAGTTGAAGCTTCTTCTCCATCCCAAGCTTCAATTACTCTCTCCCACCTCTCTACCTTCACTTAGACCCATCCCAATTAGAAATAACATGGATTAAGCTCAAAGCTATTTAACCTAAACTAATATTTATAGTCACTCCTTGCCACCTCCTACTAAACCAGAAAGATCTCCTTTCAACCTTCCAAAGCCTACCTAAACCTAACTACCAAAACCATAATTGAACTTTTTGTCACATGGTCTTACACTTACTACCTTAACCTTGTACCTCTCCCAAACCTTTTCACATTCACCCTGGTGCCTTACGAGTGTTGAGATTTAGGGATCACTCTAGTGTATCCCTTAGAGAAGTTGTTGACTTAATAATGGCCACTAGCATTGATACAACCCCAACACCCAAAATGGATAAATGAGTCTCGAAAAAGAAAACAAAGGCAACAACATCTACTTGCTTGGAAGCTCAACGAAAAAAGAACTTCAACAAACCATTGTTGTAAGTCTTGTGATGTTCCAACCAACCAATATTCTAACAACTCCATTGTCTACCCACACATACAGAGGTTTGCACTCATTCCAATATAGTACCCTTAAATTTCCTTACCTTAAGTCCATCTTCACCTTCTTCCCAACCTTTTCATCCAATTCTCACTTAAAAAAAAAACCTATTAACCCTAACAATTTATTGGATTTATAAATATTCTATCAATATATATATATATATATATATATAATTTAAATATTTTTTTCTCCAAAATTGAATTAGATTTATAATTTTTTTTATTCGGTTTCAAACTTTTTTGTTATTATCTTTTAACTTCCTGGTATTAAATTTTATGAAATTTATGTAAATGTGACTTGATTCATACATATTATACTAATATATCACTCGAAAAAATATATGTTAAGAAAAAAATTCAATATCCTGTAATTTTGATTAAGCGATGAAAAAACCACAAAGAATAAAACATGAATCATGCATCATCTGTAAAACAAATGATTTCAAACAACAAAATATGTAAGACACAAGTGTTTCGTCTATCAAAGAAGACAACACTTTGCAGTCTTTTTTTATGTATGATCAAATGACGATACAACACTTTACAGTCTTTTCTTACGCATAATAAAACAATCTTATGATTATATAATATGCTTATAAGATATGACGAAACGTGCATTATATCAGATGATACACACAACTTACATTGTACTACTTGAACACACAGAGACACACTTGCACATACACACTTATTCTTCTAGATGTAAGAAATGTCCACTACTTTCATCAGCCAAAAAGATATGTTAAAGGTGCATGCTAAAGTCAACATCAAATGGTCTTTTAGGAAAAGAGCTAAAGTTGCTTTCTTCATCAACCTATTGACACTAATCATTTTTACTCTGATCCAATTGTATGCCTTGTACGATGTAGACTTTTACCGTAAATTGGTGTAAGAGGTTATGCTACTTAGGGTCATCGAACAAGGAAATCATAAAAAGAATGAACACATTTAAAGCTACATGAAATGCAATCAAGCTTGGACATAAAATTGACATGCACAAAAGTTGAAGTTACTCAGCAACCGTAAATGACTTCTCAATGAATATTTTTTTTTCTTGTGCCTATATAAAGCCCTTCATCAAGAATAAAATCAAGAAAGAAAAGGTAGCATTGTGCTGAAATGTTATTGTATTTTTCATGCCTTTACAAAGCTTCAAAAAGAGATCCCAATATTAAGAGTAGAGAATCTGGCATGTATTTGGATATAAATAAGTCTCTAGAAGAACATTGAGAGTGTTCATCCAACTACCTAGGAGAGAGAGTGTTTATCCATTGTATATATCGAAAGACGCAACCCCTTTCTAGAGAGTAAAGAAAAGAAAATGAACCTTGAACTTGTCGAAAGACATTATCCTCCCTAGTAGTTAGACCCAATGATCTATTGATCATTAAAACCTTCAATCTTCCTACCTTAGCTAGGAGTGGTTGTTTGACAAACAATACTTGTTAAGGAAATAGTGGTTTGGTAAAAAAATACTAAAGGGAATAGGTAAGAGTGACTAGGTGCAATAAAAGAATACTTAGTTTGCTAGGAATGACTTAGTAAATAATATTCGTTTAGCTAGGAGTAACTTGGTAAAGACTACTTGGACGAGCTAGAGTGGCTTGAGAAAGAATACTCCTTAACGGGGTCAAACATGAGTGGTTTCAATACGAACGAATACTTACTTCTAGCAAGAATACTCAAAAGATTAGTTAAGAGTGACCACAAGCCTAAAGAATACTCGAAATGTACTTTGTAACATTAGTCTGCATAGTGAAACTCAATCTATTGATTGAGAACTAAACGTAGTATGTTGTGACAGATGAACCAATATAAAATATCTTGTATATCCTCTCTTCTCCTTCATGTATTTTTTTTTAAATAAAAGCTTTCATGTTAAGCATCACTGTGCAACTTGACATCTCAGTTATGCTGACACCTCAAGTAACAATAATCATTTGCCATCACATGAAAAAAGTATTATTAAAAAAGAAAAAAGAAAGAAAATACAAAAATATGGGGGGACTAGACCAAAACCCATATGTTAACAAAAACGATACATATGTAGACTATACTTATTCATAAAGAATTCTAAGAACAGACTAAATGGTAGCCTATTATACCAATGAAAAGATTCTCAATGAATAAATCCTAAATTAACCAACTTATCAGCACACACATTCTCTTCACGAAAAATATGAGTAACCATAAATCTGATTTTCCCACAATAATTAAGACAAGTATTCCATTGATTACGAAACATCCAAGGAACATTGGTCCTAGCAGTAAACACAACACAAATCAAAGCAGAATCACATTCCAGCCAAACATTAGTAAACCCCATCTTTTGAGCTTCCTCCATAGCATGTATAACCCCATAAAACTCAACAACCAGAGAAGTCTGAACTTCAAGAAACGCAGAGAAAGCTCAATAAATCCCCTCATGCTCCCACGGAAAACACCTCCACAAGTAACAAGACTAAGATATCCCCTAACAGCCCCACCAGTCTTAATTTTAACCCAACATGGTTTAAGAAACTGACATCTAACAGGAAGATGACGAAGAACTTTACCAGTACGAGTATTAATACCAAAAAACTTGATCACATTGAAATCCAACATATCATTCTTCATTGAAGCTTTAGAAAAATCACCCACTAGATGAGTTAAATTTTTAATAATCGAAATAGCCCTAGAAACCTCAATCTTATCTCTAAAACAAGCATAATTCCTCATATGCCATATCATCCAAATAGAAAAAGTTATCACAACAAACTTAATCAATTTAATCAAATGACTACCTATTATTCTTTACAGATGAGCAAAACAACTTATTATTCTTCACTCCAATTACATCCTTCTTCACGGATCACCTATTCTTCTCATCATAAATGTGGCATCGAAGCTTCTCCAAATTCGCCAATAGAACTTTAAGTCTATGATTTCTGACGCAATTTTTCTCGCACGAGGCATGGAAGAGGTTCACTGCATTATGAAAAATGACTATTACAAAAGATTAGGCCTTCGTAACTTGAATTTGCAATGATAACTAGTTATTTTCCTACCTTTCGTAACCAGACCTTTAAAGTCATAGTTTGGAAGCAGTGCTCACACTCTTTTTTAGACAAGTTTACTTTTTATTCCTCTTTATCAAATTGATAATTCTTTCATTTCTTTTTATTTATTCATTTCATTTAAATTGAGAATTATTAATAAATATAAAATATTGAATATTTTTTTTCTTTTTATTATTCTAGTAATATTATGATTTTAGAAATTTTAATGATAAAATAAAAAAATACACATACACACTCGCATGAACGTTTTTTTCCCGCTAGTGTCACATGATGTGGTTTGTTTCATTAAAATAAAATTAAAAAAATTATTTAGCAAAAGTTAGAAATATAGTATTTGTTACCGTAGATCAAACTACCTCACAGTTTCTTTTTTCTTACATAGATTTCTGATAACCACCCCCTTTGCATCACCCTTCGTCCGCTTCTGAGCTAGGGTTCGAAACCGCCACCGCCCCCTCCGCCACCAAACATCACTTCGAAACCACTAACCGTCTTGCCGCCGAAGACGTGTTCGGGGGATTTGGTGAGTTTAAGTTGGTGAATGATTTGAATGCTCTCTTTCGACAATATCCTTGTGCGTTACCACGCGTTATAGGTTGAACGGATTCCACATACTGTGATTTGACTATTATTTTGAGTTTTGAGATTTGAAATTTGAGATTGAGAAAGGAGTTTCAGCGTTAGGCAACCGTTGGTGAAACCCCAAAGCGGCAGGGTCTGAGAGACTCTGAAATCATTTTCAATTACTCCGCATATATCCTTTTTCTCTGCTGCAATGCTTAGGTAGCTTTTATTGACCAGTTTCAAAGGTTTCTTTGAGGCAAGATAATAAAAAATATGATTGGAAATCAGGGTATGTACCTTTTCAGTGTAGGTCCAGGCGCCATACTTTAGAAGATTCATGAGCTGCTAGTGAATAGTGTCATTGAAATTGTTATTTTAGAAATTAGGATTTTATTTATGTAACTGATCACAGTGACAATTCTGATAGACTTCTTTTCATTTGTTAGATTCAAGGAAAAGAGTTATGGTATAGCTGTGAGGCTACATCTGGTTTGACATCAAGTCTTGCATTAACACAAGTGCAGGTTAGCATCGTCTTCAACTTGTTTTGCAATTCCGTACTAAACCTAGAACTTCAACTTGTTTGAGCCCCCCCTTCATCCATTTCGTTTCAATCGACACACACAGGTACTTTCAAACTTCAATTCCTTGGGATTCATTTGTTCATGTTCTTTGTTTTATGTTATTACGTTACTTCATGCTATTTTTTGAGTGAACGAGAGTTCCACTAGATAGCGATCAACTACGTGGGTTGGTTTCCTATATAATACTCCTTTTTGTTCGCGACATTGTTTTTTGCTTGGCTTTCTATAGAATATCCATTGTTTTATTTTCCAATTTGTTGTGGTTTGTGTTGTGATCCCTTTGTTTCTGGATCTTGGTTTTGTTGCATGGGTATGATGCAGATGAGTGTTGTTACCGATTCTCCTGTGCATTCGTCCAACAGTGATGATTTCATTGCATTTCTTGATGCTGAACTTGGTGCAAGTTCACCCGAATCATCGCCAGATAAAGAGGCTGAAAACCAAGATGAGCTTGAGAGTGTCAGGTGCTCTTCATAACCTGTTTTTTTCATGTTATTGTATGTGCTCTGGTATGAGTTAAACAACTGTCGTCAAACTTTGTTTTCACAAATTTCGAATATGTAGAGTTTGTTAGATTAGATGCGAGTGTGACATATTTGTATATCAGGTTCTGATCTGTTAGAGAGGACTGAACATTCTTTAGATAGATTACTGAGGTGCCTAAATATAATTTTAAGGAAAATTAGGTTTTTGATAGAGTGAAATGGCATGCAGTTGATCCATGCTGACCTTGTCTAGTTGAACAAGGCTTTGTTCATTTTGTTTTTAACTGTACTATGTGGTGGTTCAGACTTCAGAGTTCGAACAAATTATACATAGTTGTTAATTGTACATTGTGTTGCAGTGCTGGGCTGCTTGCTACCCATTTACAGATCGTGTGTCATTTTCATGGTGTGGTTATTATATGATTTTGCAGAACCCACAGTACTGTGTTCTATTAGGTTTATTTTAGTGGGCAATTTGTGATTTCACTCCCTTGTTCAGGGTTCAAATTGCAACCCTATTTGAAACAATTGTGTG
>Ga0123342_1006043_pt1 | contig 17058 bp, 8 predicted proteins | sample Turbeawhitnodule_FD_89960 | JGI IMG/M metagenome (GOLD analysis project Ga0123342, IMG submission 89960) | Root nodule microbial communities of legume samples collected from Mexico - Turtle bean Mexico white nodule | ecosystem: Host-associated > Plants > Roots > Nodule | place: Mexico: Nepantla... | reverse complement strand
GCCAACTCGTGCGTGGGACTATATATTTTGGGTGGTCCGATAGCGGCCCGATAGCGGGTGGCACGATAGGCCCAACACAAACACTCGTTAGGATAGGCTCGAAATGGCTCTGATACCATATTAAGAAAGAGTGGACTTTAAGCCTAACTCAACCCCATAAAACCGGCTCATAGGGTTGAGGTTTGCACCCACTTATATACAATGAAAGGCTCTAATCTCTAGTCGATGTGGTAGTCGATATGGGATCTCCAACATATATATTGACTAAATTAAATACTATTTTAGAGACTAAAAAAATTATAGACATCTAAATTAATTTTTATTATTGATAAATAATTTTTAAATGATATCTAATTAGCTACCAGGATTTTAGCTACTAGGATTTTAGCTACCAATTATTTAGATTCTAAAGTTGGTAGTTAAAACATTGGTAACTAATTAGATACAAATTTAAAAAATATTTATCAATAATAAAAACTAATTTATAGATACCAATCACTCTTTTAGTCTCTAAAATAATATATAATTTAGTCAATATAACAATTGATTATTTTTTGTCTCTATAATTAATTTCTATTTAATGATTTTCTTTTAGTATAAGTTTTGTTATAAATCTTCTGAGTCAATTCCTACAAGAATCCACAAGTCATCATCAACAAGTTGAACAACATATTTTACGCTACATCAAAGCTAATCTTACACAATTATTGTTCTTTGCACTTAAGTTTGAAATTCAAATAAAGGCTTTCAAATACAGCTTGTGAATTATAGTAACTCGAGTATATCTTTCAAGATCTTTACATATAGACATTCACTCCTAGTACTTTAAGAAATTTCTACTATAATCATCAGTCAACTCACATAACGCACAATCCTAATTTTCACGAATATGTAAAACACATAGACATAGTAATGTGACTCATACTATTTCATCATCTACTTATATGATCTTCCAATCAACTAGTGGAGGTATTAAAAAAAAAAACTCTAAGTCTAACAAATTTCAAATTGATTGTTACCAAACTTGACATGTTCAATATACATCATTCAGCTTTAAGGAAAGGTATTGAGATAGGTTTTGCTCTAGCATCATATTGCATTGTTTTTTTTTTTCTAATAATAAAAGTTCTGAATTTTTTTCTGTTACCTGTGTACGTGGTCTTTCTCTCGAGGAACCCTAATATTGCGATGGGTTACCATCTTCTCAACTTGAAAATACAAAGCACACATGTTCCACCAAATGTCACATTTGATTTGGTTTGCCTCAACAACAATTTGGTATAGAAAGACCACAGGAACTGCAAATGATGGGAAATTATTAAGTAATTAATTTGAAGAAGAACTTTCCAAGCATGTAGTCAAAATGGGGCAGGATAGGGACCTTTGATTGAGAAAGACTGGCAAATATATGACAAGTGAGTTGGCCACAGAGTCCTGCTTCAGAGATGACAGTGACTCAATTTCAAACTGCAGTGGAACACAGGTTCTTTAAAATTAAATCAAATTTATATAAACATTATTAAAATATTTTCTGTTAATAAAGATTTCTTATAAAAACTCCCATTGATAGAAGAGAGAGATATACTGTTGCACTCACTCCCTTTTCAGTTATAGATACAGTGTCATTTTTTCCATTATTGGAAAACTTTCTTTCGTGCTACTATGCCAAAAAGGGATAATTACCTTCAGTTACTTTTATTTTTTTCTACTTTCATCATAAATTTAGTCAACACTCATAATTAATGAAAAACTTGAGGTTGATTGCTTAACTGCAGAAAGGGTATGAGTGGCAAACTGAATGCATAGTTTTGAACAATCAAAGAAAATTATATTCCAAAATGGAATGGAACGTGCGTCATGTACCTAGCTAGGGCATCTTCGTGTGCATCAAAATCCAGGAGGGCTTAATAGTTTTGCCATTGATGCTACGTATACAATATGATGCTTTTTTTTATATTAATTCATCACATAAAATTATGTTAACCTTTTCTTTTATCTAATTAGAGATTAAAACATTTTATTATATATAAGTAGATGTAAATTTCACTTTATAAATTGATTTTATAAAGTTGAGTTAAATTTAAAATTTACTTTTTAATATCAAAATCATTTAAAGTTTATTCAACTTAAAGTTTGTTTGACTTATCTATCACCAGTTTGAGCTTCTGTCAGAACATTCATATATAGTTTCACGCATAATTCATATGTGGCAGTGAACATCATCTTATAAACTAATTTTGTAAGATTGAGTTATATTTAAAAAATTTAATATTTGGGTGATAACTCCATATTCCTAAAAAGTTAGATAGTAAGAGGTGTGTCCTAAAAAAACACTTTTTTTAAGTTATGAGATATTAGTAAAACACTTTTTTTTTCATTCTCTTTGAATTTTGATATCATTAAATTTAATATAAGATAAATTAGTCTAAAGTTACTACTAATATTATTATAAGAAAAATATTATTAATATCCGTTAAAAAGTAATTTTGACCTACATTGTGGTTGAAAACAACTTAAGACTAACTTGCAAATAATCTCTATTGATGTTAATTGAAGAAAATTATGCTTGATTAAGAGTTGAAAAATATTGATGTTGACAAAAAAAATCTTTAACTAATTTTAGGTGAGAAAAATAATATTGACTTATATCAACAAAAATATAATTCTGAAAATAATTACGATCAACTATAATCTAAAAAATCTTCTTATATTAGTCAAAAACAACATTAAATCAGTGAAAATTTGTCATGAATGAAGTCCCAATAAAAAGTCAAGCAAATGATATTCATATTGATATTGATAGAGATAGAGAAATGCAATGGATTTAAGAGAAAAGAGAATATGAAGAATTTTGAGTAAAAATTAAATTTTCTAACTTTAAATAATCAAAATATTCTTATATTTTTTTCTCATTTTAATTTCTTTTTAAATCCTCTATTCAAACAACATATTTTTTAAATTTCTTTATAGAATAAACTATCCTTTAATTTTAATTCAAATACAAGGTTTGAAAAACTTAAAATCAATGTAGTCAATCAGTTACTTGTTGAAGAAAGAAAAATATCTGATTGATGATATTTTCAATAAAAATAATTTAGTGAAAAAAAATATATTAGTTCTTATATAAGAGACCAAATACTTCCTCTAATATTTTTTTTGTTAAAAACATTTCCTAATTTGAGTCTTGTAGAAAAGAATAGAAGAGGATAATATCTTCTTTAATTTTAAAAACTCTATTGATTTCATCTTGGGAGATAGAATATACACTTCAATATATATATGTAGATGAACTTTTTCGTGATGAATCAAAATAAAATTTAAAAGTGTTTTTTTCTTCACTTTCTATACTCTTAACGCTCTTTAGGATCATTAAAAAATCTATCTTCTAATGTTCTTCGTAGTGGTTATTATTTATTTAAATTTCAAACCCATGCTGAACATACGACTATATTAAACATTCAAAATAGAAGTATAACTCCTAAATATGATTATCTCTTATAGAAAACATTTAGTCTAGAGGATGTTTAATTACCTGTAATTGTTAAATTAAAGCATAATGAAATTCTCGCTGTTAGCTTGAGATCTGGAAATATGCCATGTCAATGTAATTACACTAATATAAATTGATTGTATCATATCTCATTCATCTCTCCTTTTTAATTTCAAGAAACATATATTCTGCATGAACTGAAAAACATAATTCGATATCATCTTTTTTTCTCTATATGACATTTCTCCTAATATTATTACATATCTTCAATTTCATAGTTTTTTTTCATCTTGTTATCTATCTTATCAAAATGGGTAATTCCTTCTACTGTGGAAGCTGTTGTGTATGTTCTTACTCCTCCAAAAAAATTCTTTAAAGACATTTTTTTATATAATCTTATTATCCATACTAAAATTTTCTTAAAAATTGTTCGCATTGAATCTTCCTGAGTCTTTTAATAATGTTGGAATGTAAAAAAGCCTTAGCTGCTTAACTTTCGGAAGAAAACCATTAAGGAAACAAGACAGATTTAAATAAGGAGTTGAAGAACTTTCAGATCTTTGTATGAACGAGGCATAAACCAATTATTTGTACTCGATAAAATTTCATTTTTAATACTTTTTTATTTGGAAGTATGAATTAAGTTGAACAGGACAAAAAAAGGAGTCTTCTGTCCTACTAAAAGACTGAATTATCCCTGAGCCTTCTCTTAGTCGGGAGAAGGTTAACATTTCCCTTTATGCAATAAAGTGAAGCCAAGAGGATAACAAAAAATGAGAGACGCACACCAATGTGTTCCTTATACACAATTCAAGAGACTTGATAACAAAATACATAATTGTCACCATAGATTAGAGTGTAAAAGACAGTTAAAAACTAATAAGCTACAAGAAAACAACACTACCGACACTTCTAAGACAAGACAGCAGAAATGTAAGGTCACACATAGAAAACACCCAAAGAAAATCCTAGTAAAAAATGGAATGCACGACTACCAAATCTTCTAGCATTCTACTTATCTTCAATCCAAGTCTTGTTCTAACCTTTAAGCTGTTAAGCATGACACATTACACTTTTAACTGCTTTAGGTGAGTTTTGTGATTTTTAAACAAATTAGTACAGCTCGAACGTTTAGATATTTCATAACTTAATCATTCAATATTCAAGAGACAGGCACTGGTCCATGCTACATAAAAAAATTAGCATTCCTATCATTTTGCACCCACCACCTATTCACTACAATAAAAGTTCTAAAAACTACAGAAAGAGAGAAACAACCTAGAAATCTTCACTGCAAAATGAACATTTTTCCAAAGTTCCATATGATTGGTGCTTCACAATTCGTTTCAAAAAACCGCCCACCTAATGACACTACAATAAAAAAATCTAAAACACTATATAAAGAGAAGCAACCTAGTAATCTTCACTACAAAAATGTTCCATTTGATTGATGATTCACAATATGTTTCAGCAATTACTGAGTGTGGATATCTCCTCAAGGAAACCCAAATTAGTAATAACTTAGTATCATAAGGAATCAAACCAATAATATAGATCATTTGCTCCATAAGCATAGCATTATCCATGAAACATCATGCCAAATGAAAGTCGGCCTTTCACTGTATTTAGTCCCTAGTCTAGTCTTCCAGTAAATTCATTAAGCATAAAGTACACCATAACAAGGCTGCTGCTTATGCATGGATACCAATAAATATTTGAAGGATCCCAGCCAATCATAAGAACTCCAAAAATGGTAAAGCTTTCAGTTCAGATCAATATTGGCTCCTAATAATGAAAGTGAACTGTAGCAAACTCTCCAAAGTCGTCCATAAGAACCACAAGAGCCTCAATATGTATATTCAAATACCAAACCTTGTCTATCACTTGATAAAAAGATAAATCCATCATGGATAAGTATTTTTGCTTCCAATAGTCCTTTAAACTTTCCGATCATCAAAGTTATATTCGATGAGTCAGATTTATATTGTTCATTCAACAAAGCATCCTCAAATACAAGTCCCTGATCTCATCATACCTAAGTTGTTAAAGAAAAACTAGCCCGTTCCATATAATCTTATTAATACCTTACTCGAGGACCAGAAAGACAACCTACCCGACAATCATTAAACAATTTAGTCTATACCACCTATGACCAAATAGATATAGATATATAGAAACAAACCAGGTGGAAGAGGAATAAGAGAAGTGTGTAAAATAAATATGCAACTTCAGAATTGCATGCTGAAGCAGCATGCTTATATTTGAAGATGTCTGTCCCACAATTCCAGATCCACCTACACAAGAATAAAGGTCCACAAAATATTAGAAGAGAATTCACTGCACCAAATCGGAATATAAAATTCTACAAAATAATCCTTACCAAATGATTCACACTAATAATAGTATCCATGTCCATGTGAGCCATCACCCCCATAATAAGATGAATACGAACCTCTACCGTACTGTAACAAGAAAAGCAAAATTTGTAACTGATATTACAATTTAATTATATGAACAATAAAAATAGGTTAGACAATGTTAACTAACATCGGAACCATAATAGTCCGGCGGGTACTGTCTGCTGCCAGCCCCAAAAGAATCTACAAAAGAATTTAAAAAGAAAAAAGTCAACAAGAATATAATCCACATTATGAGCAATTGATTAAGAATAAAATGGGAGTAAAGGTTAGACCATTGTGATGAGTTCCATGAAATATAGGAGGATCTGAATAATCCAATCGGGGACGAAGTCTATTAGGCCCCATGTAATCAGGTTCAGGGTCCTTGAACAGGAATACAATAAATTCAAATTAGTTAGTATCTTTTAGTTGTGAATGGAATTAACAAAAAAATCTACAGAGATACAACCACATTTATAAGCAAAATTAAAAAAATAAATTCTTACAGTCATATAAAACGGACGTTTCATTCCATGCATGTTGTCATCGTATAGATATGGATCATCAAAATGTCTTCCCACAAAAGGCATGTCAAATTGTCCACCAGGGGAGTAGGTCCTCCTTGGAGGAATAGGCTCACTAGGGCCTCCATCAGGCATACCATACCATGCTCTATCGTGATAAGGTCTAGATGGTCCAGCAAATGAAGCACCTCGGCTACCAGCATAATGTCCACCCCTCACAGCTCCTGCTTTACAATATAGTAAAATATAAAATCATTCAAAAACCTTCATGCCAATGCATGCAAAAATAAATCTGAACTAAAATTATAGCACGATCTCTCTACAAGTAACCTTGTGGACCAAATTGCCTCTGACGGAAATCCGGATGCATATTAAAATCAAAGTCATCCCGAAAACCCATTCTTCCAATTTGATTGTGTCCACTGTGATAGAAACTCCTATCCCTGTTGAAATTTCCCCTGTTATTGAAGGGCTGTCTTCCTCGTCCAAACCCCCTCCCTGTAGTAGGTAGGGACTGTGATTAGATAAATTTAATATTGGACTCAACAATATAATTTAGGTTCCAAGTTAATTGTCAGAGAAAAACCTAAATTACCTGGTCTTGAAAAGGCTGCACTCCTAGCATGACCAATTCGGAACCCACCACACATACCACCTTTGACAGCCTGTGTTTTAGGCAGAGGGTTTGAGAGTCTAGCTCTCACTTTTATCTGAAAAGCATGCCAAAATTTGAATATTTGCACCAGATGCAAAACCAAGTCCAAATAAAAAGAAAAATAAAATATTAGAATGTTAGAAGGGTGTAGAATAGAAATTAAGCCCAAAATAATGATATTGATAGTCATGAATATTAATCTTTGAGAGCCAGCGAGGGGGAAGAGGGAGTGAAGGAGTGAAGGAGATCAATGAACATTGTCATCAAACTCTCAAATTAACTTACAGAACCATATGATTTTACAATTCTAGGTAGTAAAATGGGTTTAACTTGCTCTTAAAACTTATTAATCTTTTCCTGGTAGATGAGTAGCTCGGTCCAATAGGCTCAAACTCACATAATTGCAAGTATCACACAAGAGTCAACAAATCTGTTTTCTAACATTAATATCTGCCCTAAATTTCCTAGAACAAAAGAGCCTTTAGCTGTACTTTTCCTTTCATTGCACCAGTCAACAACAGAAAACACAGTTGAAATCCTCATATTGCCTCATTGGCCCAGTTTGTTACTAGTGACCTAGAAAGCTTGTTGCCCAAACAAATCTGTATTAGAAACCAAGCTGCACATTTGTAACCATCAATTCAACATAGTGTGTTTTACAAAAATATAAATTTATCCTATAAATCATGACCCAACAATTTGTCTACACAAATTTTTAGCTGACAATCGGGTCATGACTCTTGAACCCAGCAACACACTCAAATGGTTTTCAATACCTGTTCTATTATCAATCTACAAACCGTTGTTATATCAGCCATATCTGTCTGCAGATCATTTTATGTGTTTGGTTCAGTGCTTTAAATGCTAAAATTTGAGCAAGGTATTGGTATGATTGAAAATAAAAATAGAAAAGTTGTGAATGAAACACACTAAAGTTTTTGAAGTGTTTTACAAAAGAACAAAGAATGAAAAATGTAAGATTTATTTCCTTGCCAAAACCAGCAAACAGAAAACAAGAATATATTAAGGTGTATTAAAGATGTAGAAGGGAAACTTCTGACCCCAAATATGAGAAATTGGAGAGTTGATTTTATATATGAAGCACCCACTGCAACACAACAATGACAGGCACCAGAGCATAGCTAATGTCCAAAATAAAGGACATGGCGACACTGCATATATGTGTATGTATGCATGTATATATAATATGACAAAAAATATCAATCAAGAATTAAGACTTATATAATTCACAATGTAAAAACAAATCTGCTACAGGTTCCCTAGAGTAAATAACGACCCTCACAATAGAATTCTAGTTAAGAAACATATATCTTAATAGAGAAAGGAAAAAAAGGATAAATCTTGCATTATTTATAGTAAAAGTTATTTCTTTCAATTTCTTCTTTTTTTAAGATAATAGTATCTAGGAAGATTTAGTTGAAAATAGGTGTCAGTTCACATTCTTTACTCATGTTCAAGTTGTGTCGAGAAAGTGTCTTAGATGTGTTGAGGAGGTATGTATGCTGAAAAAGAAAATAATTGGAACACAGCTCAGGAGTTTTGGGCATGTGTCGAATGCATATCCAATAAGTGTCGTATCCAAAAAGTATCAAACACAACAGCACACTATTCTACAGATATTTCAAAGCTTCCTGGATTTTTATAAGCTTTTCAATTATGGGCAAGGGATAGGCTCACATGGAAGGTGTACAGATCCAAAAGAAAGAACATAATTTGGCATACTACAGTAGAATTTGGATAAGAGAGAGAGAAAACCTTAAGATGAGGACAATGGCAAAACTATGGGTTTGGAATGATGGCACTTCTAAAGAAGTTTGGAAATGTAAAGGAGAACAAGGTTCATTTAGCTCACAAACCTATTTAATGAGACTTGAGAGTGAAAATAGAAAGAATGCTTAAGAGATAAATCATCTCTTAGCTGATTCATATATTTATGAAGACCCTTGAATTAGAGATACTCAAAAAGATATGAGCAACCTACACATAGGTGACAGGACGAAACAAATTAACCTATTCTAACAAGCTAACCCATTCAAATAAGTTAACAATTTTGATATTTCCGTCGAGCTGGAGCATGTAAATTGTATGTAATAAGCTTAGAACATATAAATTGAATTTGAGGTCTCAAGAGCTTAGTCAAAATATATGCAAGCTAATCAATGGAGGTGACAAATTTCCTACAAATTTTCTTAGACAACTTCTCGAACAAAATGATAATCAATTTCTATATGGCTGGTTCTCTCATGAAGTATAGGACTGGAAGCAATATGAATAGCTTCCCAGTTATCACAATACATGCTAATTTGTTGAATTTCATAAAATATTAGCTCTTAATGGAATTGTTTTATCCTCACAAGTTCATAAAAGAGTGTTGTCTCATCACTCTATACTCAGCTTTGGGACTAAATTGAACAACCACATTTTGTTTCTTGCTTTTCCAAGAAACAATATTGCCTCGAAGGAACATGTCTATAGGAGATCCTAACCAATCAACATCCCAATATTCAGTCAATTGGATATCTCTCATATCTTCATATAGCAGTCCTTATCCTAGAGTCTTTGTAAGGTATCTGAGGATGTGAATGACCTCACTCCAGTGATCAAGACAAGGAGCCTGCATGAATTGACTAACCACTCCAACTACAAAAGACTAGTCATGTCTAGTAATAATGAGACAAATAAGTTTCCAACAAATCTTATATATCTTTCTGGGTCTAAGAAGGGTTCAATATGCTCTGTCACTAATTTCTTATTTGAATGCATGGTCTACAATCAATCATACATGTTTCTTTAAGGATATCTAAGGCATTTTTTCTATGAGAAATTATAATACCTTCCTTCTATTGAGTTACTTCAATACCCATAAAGTATTTAAGACATCTAATATCTTTGGTCTGAGAGTGATTTCATTAATGTTTCTTTAGCATAGAAACTTTTGTGGCCCTATTCCCCATAATGACTATATCATCAACATACACTATTAAATACATGCATTTCCCAAGAGAGACATGACAACAAAAGACCAAATGATCTACTTCACTATGTTTCAACACAAGTTATACAATCTAATTGAATTTGACCAACCAAGCATGTGGAGATTGCTTAAAATGTATCACAATAATCAAGACTTTGTATATGTGTGTATACACGTTGGCAACTAGTTTTGCTTGAAGGTCATCAATTTGATTATTTGGTCCAACTTTGATAGCATAAACTCACCTACATCCATCTGTCTTATTTCTAGATGCAAGAGAAACAAGCTCCCATGTTTGGTTCTGGTCAAAAGTTTTAATTTCATCAATCATAACTTGTTGCCATCCATGATGCTCAAGTGCTTCAAGTACATTTGTGGAGATCAAAATAGAGGACATGGATGAGACAAAGGAGGTAAAAAAAAGAGATAATTGATGACAACTTAGAAAATTGTTAATAGAATGAGGCTTTCAAGTAAAGCAAGTACGTTTTCAAAAAGTTATGGATCAATCAGGGTCTACATTATGGATGTTGTAGTATGGGTAAATGGTGGTGAAGAACTTCAAGAAGAGAACTTAACAGTCTCTCGTGTTTTGCATTGATAAGTGATCAAAGGAGGTGATGAAGGTTATGGTAGACTTAGAGGAGGAGAGGGACTTCGAGAAGTGAGTGGATTTAGAATGACAAAAGGGAGATGATTGTGGTTCAACAAATGGAACAAGTAAGACTTGTGATACAACAAAACTAGCATCTTGAAGTGAAGAGAAAGAAAGGAATCTCCTCAAAAAAGATGACACTTACAGAGTTGTAGTGGTTTTTAGTTTCTGGAGAATAACATTAATACTTTTTTTTTATGATAAGAATAGCCCAAAAAAACACATTTGATAACTCTTGCAGAGATCTTGTCCAACCCAGGAAACATATCATAACAAAAAACACAAACACACACAAAGACATAGGACAAACATGAAATAAAGGTTCTTCAAGAAATAGGATAGTATAGGAAATGTGATTGTTACGAAAGGAAGAGAGCATTCTATTTATAAGGAAGCAAATAGTAAGAATACCTCACCATGAGCTGGTATATTAGTACCAAGGAACAAAGTACAAGCAATTTCAACCAAGTGCTATTTTTTCTTTTTGTAATACTATTTTGCTAAGGTGTATCAGGTGGAATGATGTAAAATATCATGTGAACTTAAAAGAATAGAAAAGCCAAAAGAAAAGTATTCTTTAGTAGTATCATCCCTCAATTTTGATAACTTGACCAAACTGATTTTTTGTTGCAATAAGGAAAGATTCTAAAGACAATAGTCAGATTGATATTTCAGTAAATAAATCCAAGTACAGCGAAAAATTTCATCGATAAAACATAATAAAATATTGAAATCCTAAGATCTGACTCTACTTGGACCCCAAATTGCAGAATGAATTATAGAAAAGACAAGGTTACATCTTGTTTTAGGTCTTTCTGGAATAGGAATATTTAACATGTTTTCCTAATTGACATGATTCACTCTTGGACTTGAAGTTTCATGAGGTTGAGAACTATTTTCTTCAATTTTGATAAGTATAGATAACCCAAGCAATCGTGCAGAAGTTTAGAATTACACTAAGAAATGGAAGAAAATGACTATTACCAAAATTATGATCAGAGGCACCTCAATCAAGTATCCATAGACATTGACTTTTCACGATTTGAGAAATGCAAGTTGTTGACAAATCAGACTAGGTGGATGATTGTGTTTGGCTGCTAGATTTTAACCTTAACTATTCATGGTACCCTTCATTGGAAAACGTGGATTCAATCTACTTAGATTGGAGACATCAATTGTCTTGTCAAGGAAGCCATGTAAAGAGAAATAGTTTTCTTGAGTATGGCCAGTATGGCCCATTTCCTTACTATAAGGACATACACAACCACTTCATCCCCCTTTATTTCCACCATCGCAAGTAGACACCATGGCAAATGATACAACAGAATCATGCAGATTTTTTCCGACAAGAGTAGGCAAGGTTATCAGACTCAAAACTCTAAATAGATTCATGGGAGTTATGTAAACCGAACTTTACAGGTCTACATTATATGAAAAAAATCGATATAATACATATCAATTCAACATTCAACACCATAACCAATCAAAATAATAGACAATATGATGCAATCCTAGTTTCATCACAATAAATCCATAATTATAGAGTAACTAAGTTTAGTAATGCACATGGCATGACTAATAAGTTCAAACTACACCAAATCGATAAATCCATACAATTGCAAAATAAATGTTCTTAAGGTGATAACAATTAAATAACTAAATAGAAAATTCTAGGTTTTTGCTTAAAAATGAGACGGGAGAGGTACTATAGTTTAAAAATAATGCAGTAGAAGTTGATATTCCCAACATTCTGAAAACCGGCAGAAGGGAAGACACTAAAAATGGAGAATAATTTTGTACGCTCATAAAATCAGAGTCAAGTAACAAACAAGAGTGAATACCTTTGATGCCACATCACCCATTTCTGACTTATTTACACCATCAACACAAGCTACAGCAGCTTCATGTGTAAGAAAATCAACAAATCCATAATCCTTCCTCTTAGCAGTAGACATATTCCGTGCTAACACGATTCTCACAATTTCACCATAAGATTTAAACAACTCCCTCACATGATCTTCGTCCCAGTGTGGAGGGAGACCATTAATAAACACAGACTTCACCTGTGCCATTATCTCTGGGTCAGGTTCACGTATGGGTTCAGCAAAGGCTACCTTGGCAGTTCGTTCAGCGTGGCCAAAGATAACATCAGGCTTTTGAAGCCTCTTATATGCAAGCATGGCATCTGCATGACAAGAGAACTCTACAAATGCAAAGCCCCGGCTCAAGCCCTCATGTTGAACATCTGGGACAAGCGTAATGTTTTCAACCCCTTCAATACCATAGTCCTTCAGCTTCTGTTTGATCTGCCACCCATATATTGAGAAATAAGTTAACACGCCAGGGAAGTAAACACTTGCAACAAAAAAAAACATGCGTACACTTACAGCTTCTTTTGTCCAAGTATTGCAAATGTTTCCCAAGAATAATGTGTCATTATCCTCGCTAGGTGCAGTGCCACACCGTTTACCATGTATCTGTAAACAATGGGAGGTAAAAACATAGCAAAAGAAAGAAAATATTGTAAAGTCAAGGAAATAAACAATCAGGTGTAATAGAAACATACAACAGGGTTCTTCATTTCAGACAAAGCTTTCTTAGCATGCTCCTTATTAGCAAACTTCACAAAAGCATAGCCCTTGTTTTTATTTGTTGAAGAATTTTTATGCAACCTGACTTCAACTATCTCCCCAATCCTCTGAAAAACCTTTCTCAGATCTTCCTCTGTAGCATCACGATCCAACCCACCAACAAAAATCTCATGCTCTTTTTTAATCTTTCGCTGATTTGCAATGGCCTCCAGTTCCCTATGCTCCTGCTCCAACGCCTCAATTTCTTCTAGAGGTTCTTCTGGATCTTCCTCCGGATCCTCTTCAGAAAGCTCCACCCTCCCCCCTTGTTCTCGAAGATCTAACTTTTCACCACTCTTTGGTCCTTCACCACCATCTTTAATGGGATTAGCATCTTCTGTTTGCATCTGGGCTTTCACTTCTAGACCAAGAGGAACAATGTTCTCTTCATGTCCAAAAAGGTTTGTTTCCTCTCCCTCTGCTTTCTCTGGATCCTGCTCTTTCAACTTTCCTTTGTCTACTTCCTGTTCTTTCAATTCAACCTTTCCTTTATGTCCTACTTGTTCTATCATCTCTTCTTTACCTTTCTCTCCTTCACATTCTATCAAATCCTCCTTACCTTTCTCTGGTTCATGTTCTTTCAACTCTTCCTTACCTTTCACTCCATCGAGTTCTTTCAACTCTTCCTTTTCTTTCTCTCCATCGAGTTCTTTCATCTCTTCCTTTTCTTTCTCTCCATCGACTTCTTTCAACTCTCCCATTCCGTTGTCTCCTTCCAGTTCTTTCAACTCTTCCTTTCCTTTGTCCCCTTCATGCACTTTCACCTCTTCCTTCCCTTCATCTACTTCCCGTTCTTTCAACTTATCCTTTCCTTTGTCCCCTTCTTGATTTTTGAACACTTCCTTTCCTTTCTCACCCTCCTTTTCACCAGTACAATCTTCATTATCTGCAGATATATTGAGGTCCATAATGGGCCGCCCTAGTCGCTGAAAAGAAACAGAAACATCCTGTGAAGCATTTACTTCAACTCCCATCATGTCATTTCCCTTTTCAACAACAGGTTCATCCACTTCCATCGACTTCTCTTCCTTCTCTTCAGAAAACCCAACACCTTGTTCCCCCTCTTTCTCACCCTCAATACTATCTGCATCAACAACTCCAACATCTTTCACTTTCTCTGCAGCCTCGGTTTTGTCTTCAATTGGAATTTCATCAGCTACTGCCTCACGTTGTTCTTCCAAATTCGGAGTATCAATTGCTTTAAGTCTAGGTCTCCCTGGAGCCTTCCTTTTCACAGTTTTTGTACTGCTACCACTAGCTACCGGTTTCTGTTCCACTGTCATAAATTTCAACAACAGATAAGGTTAAAAAAATAGCACTGAAAAATAATCAACAGTTTCAAACAAGGACAACCCTAAATGAAATAAATAAATAAATAGAAAATACAGCAAAATCACAAAAGAAAACATGAATTCCCCAATATTACTACGACATAGATGAAGCAAACATGAAACCCTGAACATATGATTTCAGTGCAAGTCTTGCTTTTCTATACTCTCAAACTAAGCTTCGGAAACAGAAGAGGGGGAAGGGCTTACGAGGAGGTTGATCGGTGTTGGAATCGGGGGCGGGTGAAACCTCTTTCTTCTTTGTACTTCTGGTTTTGGTGGCGACGGTGCGCTTCGCCGCAGGGGATTTCCTCGGCGGTGGCGTCTTCTTGGGGATTGCGGATTTAGAAGCGGGATCAGCATTTCGTGTTCTCATGGTTGAAAAGATTCAATAATGAATCAATCGTCGTTGATCAAATGAACGAGAACTAAACCTACGTAACCAGAACTGAAGTGAAGTCACCTGTTTCCAATGCTTCCAAATGACGATTTTCTCCTATAATCTTGCTGCTTTTAAATTTTCCTTTTTGTTATAGGTCGGTCTAAGTGTAATTATACTGTTTTATTTTTTAACACGATTTATATCTATTTACTTTTACTTTTTGGTAGTTTTAATATTGGTATTTTTGTCAATTACTAGGATATAAATATTATCGCGATTCTATGACTGTATTTTTGTTAAGTTTAATTTTTAAAGTTTATTTTAATTGTATTTTATAATAACTTATTGATTTTTTTTATCAGCAATAACAAATATATAAATGTGAATCACTTCAGGGGTAGTTTACACTAAGAACTTAAATACGAATCACTTCAGGGGTAGTTTACACTAAGAACTTAAAAAGCATCAAATAACCAAACGCATGTATTCCAAAGATTTCAAATATCAACTGGAAAATAAAAAATGAAGCAGTGAGAGATTTTGCAGAAATCTAAGACGAAACTTTTTCTTGCATCAAAATACAAACTTTAGACACATCAGTTACACTCCTGTTAAAAATAATAAAAATTTTATGGTTCCATATTTCTCCCACGACCCCACCCAATTGTATTTCACACTTCATTAATCAAAGAATGTCTTATTGGAAAGAAAAAAATGTCTATTACTTTTTATATATCATAACTTAAGTATAACATTTGTTGTCCTTGTAAATAACTTTAATTATTAATTATATATTATAGATAATATTAAATATTTTGGTGTGATATAGACATATTAAATAAATTTTCAGATGTAAGTGATGTAACTCATCTCAAACTTGTAGAATATTAGTATGAGTTTGAGAATAATATATGTTACAAACTATACCAAATAAAATAATATCATAAAGACAAGTATGACCAAGACTATATAACTCGGTAAAAAATGTGATCTTGGACATGCAAAATTTATGAAAAATAAATATTAAATCATTTTAATTATTTCTATACTAGTGAATAAAGATATTTAAAATAATATTTTTACTTAGTGTGTTCACCAGGTACACAAACAAGTACTTAGTGTGTTGTTATTTTATAATGAATCACTGTGTGAATTAAAGTTATATTCAAATATATTATTAATGTTAATTGAAATACATTGGTTATTTTAAATGAATCATATTATATATTATGTGGAAAAAAATATGTATTATAAAATATTTTATTATTGTACTTTTTTTTCTTTATTACACTTAGCAACGAGTACAATAATGTAAAAAAAAAAAATCAATGAAAATACAAAATTCATCTCAAAGTAATTTTACATGACAATATCTTTAAAGATTTTAATTTAAAGATGTGTGTCAATTGAAGTTTATTTAAGAAAAAAAACAACATAAAAATAAAATTACACAATCTTTTATAGTTTATTGTTCACATCTCATTTTCATTTTACAAATTACACAATGTTTTATAGTTTATTGTTCACATCTCATTTTCATTTTACAAATTACACGATGCTTTATAGTTTATTGTTCACATCTCATTTTTATTTTACAGATTTGTTGTACACATTTTCATTTCAAATATAATTGTTGATATGTCAACCGCTTAGGTTGTGTTTGGTTCCGCATGAGGAGATGCTTCAAGTTTGCTTCCAGTGATGGAGGAGGGAGAAGGGAAGTGAAAAGGAAAGTTTGATGAATTTTTGAGCATCTCATTGATGAAGAGAAAGCTGAAGGGGAGAAGAGAAAGCCAGCTAGACATCTCTAAATTACATTTTTACCCACAAAAGCTAATTAAAATCATTTAATTTTTTAAAATAAACTGTGTATACCCAAATAAATAATAATAATAATAATGTAAAGTATTATTAATACTAATAATATAAATATTAAAATAATAATAAGATTTAAAATTAATTTATAAAATAATAATAATAAATGCAAATCAAATAATTTT
>Ga0123342_1006042_pt1 | contig 17059 bp, 4 predicted proteins | sample Turbeawhitnodule_FD_89960 | JGI IMG/M metagenome (GOLD analysis project Ga0123342, IMG submission 89960) | Root nodule microbial communities of legume samples collected from Mexico - Turtle bean Mexico white nodule | ecosystem: Host-associated > Plants > Roots > Nodule | place: Mexico: Nepantla... | reverse complement strand
TTTAAGAACAGACTAGCTGGGAGTCTATTATACCAATGAAATGATTCTCTATGAATAAATCCTAAATTAGCCAACTTATCAGCACACGCATTCCCTTCACGAAAAATATGAGTTACCCTAAACTCATATAAATTACAAATTTAGCTAGAGGTCTTTTCTTGTTTGTAAGACAATAAGATGAAACTACAATCCTTATATTTCAATAATGATCATTTGTCCCAGTGGTTAGGTTGATACTCTGTAATCAACTTAGTCTTTTTAAATTGTGGGCCTCCAAAAGATTAGCCGCCCTTGGGCTTGGATGTCCGCATCAAATTCCCTATCTAGCACCATTTACATTTTTATTTCTCCATCCAACACCATTTTGTTTTTATTTTCCTATCTAGCATCCTTTTGTTTTTGTTTCCCTATCTAGCACCATTTTATTTTTTATTTCCCTATCTAACACCATTTCAAAAATAAATTAATGAATAATGAAATGAATTTTTACAAAATAAAAAAAGTAATAAATTAAAAATGTTTAGTTAATCATGTTAATTTCAAGTAAAAAATACAAGACATAATTATAAAAAAACCAAAGTCAATTAGTATTAATTAATAGTAGATACACAAATAATATTGAAGTGTCTAACCTAAATGCAAAATCTTTAAAAAAAACTAATGCAAATGCTACACTTAATGCTTAAAAATGAGAAGAAAAAAAATGCAAAAATAGACAAGTATAGAAAATAAAAATAGAAACAATAAAATAGAAACAAAAAATAGAAATAAATAAAGAATGACAGAAAAAATAATAATAACTAAAAACATAAAAGATATAAAATAAAGACAAAATAAAATTAGATAAAGATAAAAGATATAAAAAAAAAATCCAAACAAAGATAAAGATAAGAGATATAAGACGATACTAAATAAGTATATGTTGATCATAAAAAGAAAAATAAATGAAAGATGATCATTCATTTAATATTTTTCTTCAATGGTACATTCAACGTGCGAAATGGAACATAATTAATGATGAGAAATACACAATCCAGTAATGTTGGGACAAGTTCTTTTTTGTGTGTCCTGGTCTTTGACAATATGAACATTTTTTGGTTCGATCATGTTGTTCTCTTATGTTCATATAAGTCCTTATTCGACTTGACTTAGTCTTCCCCTTTGAGGTTACTTTCATGTCGGGACTTGAGCATAGTATTTGACCAGTGCATGCATGCCAATACTCTTCATTTATGAGTTCCATCAAATAGTCTTTCATAACATGACAAACCTGTTGCAATGTTGTTGTTTTTATTTTCTATATTTATTTATTTTTAAATTTATTTTCTTCTCATTTTTAAACATTAAGTGTAACAATTGCATTAGTTTTTTTTTTAGGATTTTGCATTTAGGGTAGACACTTCAATATTATTTGTGTGTCTAATATTAATTAATACTAATTGACTTTGATTTTTTTATAATTATGTCATGTATTTTTTACTTGAAATTAACAAGATTACATCATCAATAATAATAAAAATAAATACCAATTTATGTTTATAGATTCAACTTTTATGTTGTTGTAGAGTTTAATTTTTTATTTTCTTAATTCTTAAAAAAAGTTTAAACTAAACAATTTTAATTTATTACTTTTTTTTTATTTTGTAAAAACTCTTTTCTTTATTAATTAATTATATTTCTGAATATTTTAAACATTAAAAATATTTTTTTTAATGCATTCAAAATTAAAATTATATAAAAAAATAAAATTATTATTATTTTATTTATTTTTGAAATGGTGTTAGATAGGGAAATAAAAACAAAAGGATGCTAGATGGATAAATAAAAGTGTAAATGATGCTAGATAGGAATTAAACCTGAATTATTTATCTATTTTTTAAAATTTATTAAAAAAAACTATACGAATTTAGTTAAATATCCGAAATTACACCAATTTAGTAAAATAATCAAATTACGAATTAGTACCTATATAATATAAATTAATTAAATTATTATATTATGGTTGGAATGGAACTTAAATAAGACATTTTTACAAATATACTGAATTCAAGTCTTATGAACAAAACACATGTTTTTTTTTTTTACAAAAAATGATTTGTCAAGTTCTTTTACGTATAAATTAGTTTTTGATAAAACCGTTAAATAACATATAACTTAAAAATTAATGAATTCTCTCTCTCTCTCTATATATATATATATATATTAATATTAGGTGTATTAAGTGATAACATGGTTAACATTGATTGAATGATGGATTGAATTTAGAAGAAAGTGATGATGTTAATGCATTCACTATGAGTTAATGTATTCTAGTGTCGTATTGATGTTAATGCATTCACTGTGAGTTCATGTATTTTCAATGTTGTATTGGTGAGAGACTGATGCTCATAACTTTTAACCAATATTGTCTTTTTTTATTCATTGTCCCATCTTTGCTTTCTTTTTTAAAACACGCTTTAAAACCATGTCAATAATTATATTTATATATAATTATTATCATTTTATTACAATTTTTAATATTATTAGACTCTTTTATCCATATAGTATATATTAATAGTTGACATTTAATACATTTTTAACGTATAAAAATTGAGTAAAGTTGATTATTTATTTATATGTTTCTTATTTTAAATGTTGCTTAAAAAGGTTAAAAAATTCCAACCTATTACATTTTCAAAATTTAAAGAATACAAGTTTTATAAGTTTTTTTTGTTAGTCCAAAGTGTATAGTACAATTATATATATATATTTCAAATTAAAATCAAAAGATTAAATTCTTAAAAATATTGAGATTCATTAAAAGGATTAAGTTCGATAAGAGATATTTTTCCATTCATATATATATATATATATAATCATGACTATAAAGTAATTTACTTACAAATGCTTAATCTCATTTGATTTAGAGTCTTAATCACAAGTAACTTTATTCTTTATTAATTTAACAAGGATAAAATGTAATATAAAAGTTCTGTTCCAAATTAATAAGGGTATAATTAATTATAAAAAATATTTAAGAAGTAAAATTTGGTAATAATATACAAATTCAGCTAAATTGATAATGATGTATTATTGCCAATAATTAAAAAGCGGCAGAAATTAAAAAAAAATAAACTCATTTGATATTTGTTATTTTATTATTTTTAAAAGCGAATTGTTTTTATATTTATTATATTGTTTTAATCGTTTTTTAACAATTTTCAATGTTTTAATATACCTGGATCACATTCATAAAAAATAAATAAAGTTTGGCCTGTCAAATGGTCCCAGCCTCTTTAAACACGAGTTTCTAAACACTGAACATATTTTCTAAAATGATGACTTTTTTCGTAATCTAAAATAAATTATATATAAATTAATTCATAAAAAAATCTTTTAAATGATTTTTTTGAAATTGTATATAAAATAATTTAAATTTATAATACTGCAACATAAAAAATTTAGTAGATGAAAGAAAGTCTGCAGAGGCAAAAAGATCCAGAAAATGGAAGGTGGTGAGTTTGAGTTTTCTAGAATGTTGACCTCTTAGTTTTTGTCATACAAAGTTCATTGATGAGAGAGTTGTCACACCATACCTATCCATCACCATGCCAACTAAGATATCTCAACAAAACAAGTTTGAATTAATTAATGTTCTTGCTATCTTCGCCATGCTACCAACTACTATATAACATCTATTCACTTTTTCTCCATCTCTCAAACAAAACACTTTCAATGGGTTTCGTCAAAAGCAGAAGGGTGGTTTATAGGCCTGTCAAGGATCTCAACTTGGCTTCTGATAGCCCTCAATTCTATCTCCATGCCAATGTCAAAGGTTCATAATTCACTCACTTTCCTACTTCTTCTCTTTATCTTCATGTTTTCCTCTCATGCAAACTTTACAATTCTCTGCTACCAAAGATACTTGTTAATAAGTATAGTCTCATGTTTCAAATCATTTTCTTTTAAGATTAGATTTTTGTTCTTTAAGGGACGTTTGATTATTTTCTTCATCCTAATGAAGGAAAAAGATAAACTCTGATAACTAGGAAGCATAAATCTTGATCTGATATGAGTTTTGTCATGTGAAGCTTATTGCATGCAGTGTGAACCTTACAAAAAAACCATTTGTTTAATCTTATTTGCATTTCAGATTTAGGAACATTTAATTTTAACTTAGGATTTTGTGCCCCCAAATATGGCAAGTGTTAAATGGCCGACATTATTGGATCATACATTAATTTATGGTAAACTAATATTAGTGATAATTAAATTAGACTCCTTTTTTTTATATTATAAATGATATTAGTTACTAATTTTTATCTAATAAATATTATCACATATATTAATCTATTTAAATTATTACTATTTTTATAATGATTATAATGAAAATAATTTAGATTAAAAATATAAAAGATTTTTTCCATGTTATTATACTATTTATGATAACAAATCTTAACTTATAATAAAGGATTTCATCAATAAGTATTATATTAAATAATATAAATATTATAAAAAAATACTTTATTGTAAAAATAAAATTGAGTAATTGAATAGGTATACACATTTGTTTCCAACACACAGTGTTACTCTAAAACAGCCATATTTGTTCATAGAACAAATTTTCATTCACATATGACAGAACATTCTTATATCAGATAATAGGTTATATGCATTAAATCATCTCAATTTATCACTCTCATAATCTCTTATCATTATATATTTTTCTTATTAGGAGAATCATACTATATGTTTATATATAATTCATGCATCTAAACAATTTTTTTATTAAATAGATATTATTATTAACTCTGATTATTAGGAGGTGTATCTGTAATCAAAACATTTTTCATGTAGTTTCAAAACTTCTAATAAGAAAAAAAAACATTAATTTCTACACTGAAAATACCTTCCATCATTATTAAAAAGTTATGATAAAAGAAAAAAATTAAATTAAATTCTTAGTAAAAAATAATTAATTTTCTAACACAAGAATTTGATTGACTTTACTTAATTTTTACATTATTATCTCCTAAAAAATCCACAGAGAAAACATAATTAGAGATAAAGAATGAAAATCTAATGTGAAGTTGTATTTTCATCAGTTACTAGAATTAAATGTTTATATCAGAATCTCTGGTTGTCAAAAGTGTTCGTTAGTACTTATCATTACTTCAATTTATTGTAGCTCCTCGTATGACTGGAATCTTGGTCAAGGTTTTCACTTGGTTCTTGGAGTCTCCAATATTTGGACCATTGCTACTATATATATTGAAGGGTAACAATCTTATTCACACGGTAAGCTTTCGATCCATGCTCTATTTACTCCATTTTCATGAAATTTTTTCCCTTAAGAATCAGAATTCTATCATCTTCTTTGTGTACTAGTATCACTTTCTAATTTGATTGGAGAGACTACTGGTATGGATTTCACTTGAATAGCAATTTTCCTTTTTCAATGCATATTTTTTTTTTTGCAGCTTATTACAAATGCAGAGTTAGATGAGTCGCCTCTCTATGTTCCCGCACACCATTTTGAAGGTTTGTTATTTCTCACTAGGTTCTTTCTATTAGGTATAAAAGGTTACCTGCATAATGGTGTGAACATGGATATTGCTAGATTGCAGTTATCATAAACCACATTGATATGTTGTTCTTTTTGTCTTAAAAGTTTGTTTATCTCAAATCACAAAATTTTCTCAGGTCTTTCTTGAATGAAAGGGGCCTGATATCAGTTTATTCTTGCAGACCACAATGAACAAGAAGTCAAAAACTTGGATTCTGGTTTAACACCACAAGAGAAAGTTCAACTTGCAATAGAGTGCTTACCCTCGTCTTCAGAAAAAGCACAAAATGAAACGAACCCTTCTTTCTCTCGTTGGACAATAATGGACTATTACGAAGCCTACAGTTCGGAAGCAATAACACCACGAGTGGTATTTCAGATATTCATATTCTTTTAACATGTCCTCATGTTATCATTATTGTGTTAACTCATCAACATCATCTATCATTCAAAATTTTACATTGAATAAATATTTATGCAAGGTTATTTCTTTTCATAACAAGCCCTTCATATTTATTCGTATGTACTTTTCCATTCATTGGCTCTCCTGTTTCATTTGCAAAGGTTGCAGAACGATTTATAGCTGCTGTTGATGAATCTTCAAAGCATCCACTCCCAATGGGATTCTTCATTAACTACAATCCTGATGATATACTAAGACAAGCAGATGAATCAACTCTTAGGTATAAGAAAGGTACTACTACATAACAATTTCAAGTGTCAATTCGAAAGGGTAATAATTATCTTTCGATTGATCTTTAGATGATTTAATCTGATGATGGTGTTATTATAAGTTGAAACTCATAAAGTTAATGGTTCTCATGTGCTATTGAAATTCGGAAGTAAGGTGTATACAATTTTTACCTTTGTTCCAAAAAAATTATTTTTTTTCAAAAAAGAGTTATGGTTTGTATGCTGGTGTGTCTTCAACCGTCTTATGATTTGGTGCATGTTGTTTTCGCAGGGGAACCTATCTCTGTCCTAGACGGAGTTCCTATTGCAGTCAAGGATGAAATAGATTGTTTGCCATATCCAACTACAGGTAGAGCAATGTGTTATCCTTTCACTGACGTGTTGTGTACTAGAGTTTCAGTTGTTTTAGCGATTGATCTCATTTTCACTTTGGTATCTAAAAATGCGCCCTTTAGGAGGTACAAAGTGGTTGCACAAAGAAAGGCCTTGTATAGATGATGCTTGTTGTGTTAAGCGTCTGAGATTGTGTGGTGCCATGCTTGTTGGGAAGACTAATATGCATGAACTTGGGGCTGGAACAAGTGGTATCAATCCACATTATGGGTAAGAAAGTGACCATGAGAAATACACCTAGAATTTTATTCACATTATGATACATCTTTTGTGACTTCTGAGCTATACATTAATGAATTTGCACAAAACTTGTTGCTGACATGGTTTATTTACTTCCATAGGGCTTCTAGAAACCCATATGATGCCAACAAGATTGCAGGAGGTTCTTCTAGTGGATCTGCTGCTGTGGTGTCTGCAGGGTTGTGTCCTGTTGCCCTTGGTGTTGATGGGGGAGGTATTTAATTTAAATTATGAAAGATCAACGAAATCATCATTTATTATTGCTCATCCATTTCACATATTTATGTTATAGCCAAAGTTACCTGAGTATACTAGACAGGTCCATATGAGTAGGGATATGAGATTTGAATAGACATCATGAGTGATGGGTTAATGTTCTATTAGCATACTTGTTCAGGTTCTGTGAGGATGCCTGCGGCACTTTGTGGTGTTGTTGGTCTAAAACCAACTTTTGATCGTGTACCTCATTCCGGGTGGGTGTGCAAATTTGATGTCATGTTTGTATAAATTGTGAGGCTTGTGATGATTTAAAAGATTTATCTTGCACTACATTCAGAGTCCTTCCACTAAACTGGACAGTTGGGATGGTTGGAATACTAGCAGGCACTGTTGAGGATGCATTGATCACGTTAGTTGTACTTTCTATGATTTTCTTTCTTCAAGAAGTTCTAAGATTGGTTTCAAAGCCTCTAATATTTCAATATTTACAGGTATGCAGCCATTAGTGGAGAAATTCCATCCAAACAGCCCTCTAGTATGCTTGTAAGGACTTTTTCTCCTCAAAATCCAAGTGATTGACTTTTCAAATGACTCCTTTCTATTTTCACATTGTTAATAAAGTTCAAAGAACTGGTAATATTCACCTTATACTTCTGAAAATATTTTATGCAATGACGTAGACCAAGATAAATCTACCACTGCTGTCCTTCTCAAAGTCCATACGTGACATCAAATTGGCAAAGTATGGGAAGGTCAGAAGCATGTTTTCTTGTCTTGTTGAATATTTAGACTATGCATTCCCATATAAGTAGGTTGTCATGCACCATTTAATATCTCTAATCTAACCACTAATTGCATCAATTAGTGGTTTAACGATTGCAGTGAAGATGTCAGATTATGCTGCACCCAGGCATTAAGCGAACTTCAGGATTATTATGGTTGGAAGGTACTGCAGAATAAAACACAAAAAGGGTCTTTAAATGTTGACTTTGTTTCCATGATTAAAAAGTTGGAAGAAACAAACTGTTTTGAGCAGAAAATCCCCACAATTTTTGAACATTTCATTAATAAATAGAAGAGTAATTACTTACTAACCTTCCAACCTTATTTTAAACATACAAGACAATAGATGTCACTTTACCAGACATAGAAGCAATGCGCCTGGCACATTACTTAACAATTGGATCAGAATGTTCCACTTGGTTTGATTCTTTTGGAAAGAAGTATGTCATACAACCCTTGATTTTTTTTCTTCAATTTTGTCCTCTAAATTGAGAGGGGTTGATTGCTGACATTACAAAATTATTACCAAAGACATATTGCAGAATTAGGATGGGATGCAAGGGTAGCACTTTCTCTCTATGGTTCTTTCAGTAGCAAGGAGTACATTAAAGCTCAAAAATTGAGGTTAGTTGTCTGCTTTTCTTAATAAATGATAGAAAAATTTATGCTGAGAAAAGAATTAATGAAAGTTCAAAATCAATATATTAAAACATAGACAACATTTTTGTCATCTTCTTGAAAATCATGTATTCCTCTACTAAATTTTGCTTTGGTAATTTAATCGTTCACTCTGGTCTGCAACATATTATCACTTCTCAATATTGCATCAGAGGAATCATAAAGGCTTAGTCTCAATATTTAATATTCTATCCTAAAATTCAACCCATTATCGAGTTTTTACTAGTAAATCCTATTTTTTCCTGTGAGCTCTATTTTCCAAAATCTAATAAATCTTCATGCAATCAATCCAATCGCAATTTATATTCATGAAGCAGCATATCTCTTAGACTTTTAAAGTTTTACACTGTTTTGTTAAATTATGGTCAGGAATCGCCAGGCAAAGTTTCACAAGAGAATATTTGCTGAGGCTGATGTCATTGTGTCACCAACAACAGGGTTTGTTTTGTTCTCTCAGTGCCTTTATTTGATAGCAATTTTGTCTTGGGTAACACATTGTCTAATATTTATTGCAGTGTAACTGCATACTCGATTCAGGATGATGCACTAAAGACTGGTGAACTTGACTATGTAAATGGAGGTATAAATGAAATTCACATTTGTGGTGACACTTAGAAGTTTTGTGGGTAGCATAACTAACCACATGCTTACAATAATATGTAACATTTGCCACACTTTCAGCTGCACTTATTAGGTATTCTATATCAGGAAACTTCCTTGGACTTCCTGCTGTGACAGTTCCGGTATAATTGTATTCTCTATGTACCTATATTTACTCTATTAATTCTACTTGTTTACACAAAAATAGTTGATCTTCTTCTTTAAAATCTCAGTTATGAAATATTGAGAAACTAAAAGCAACTAAATCAATTTCTTTATAATTCTTTAAGAGCTAAGGTTCAATGATAACTTTATCATCCTTTCATCATAGGTTGGATATGACACCTTGGGTTTGCCTATTGGACTTCAGTTTATAGGAAGACCTTGGGCAGAAGCAACACTGATCCACTTGGCATTTGCAATGCAGGTAATGAAATTCCTTTGTGTAGCCACTACTACATTACAAAGGCATGTGACAACAAATAATATTTTTTCATCTAAATGGTCCAAATTTGTGTACTAACATGATGATGGTGTTGTTATGATATCAGACCATTTGCCTGTCAAAATACAGAAAGCCGAAGATATTTTATGATCAGCTAAGAAGAGACAAGTAAGAAGGAAGCATGGGCTAGCAGTAGCAGTAGCAGGAAGCATGAGAGACTCTTTCTTTCTTTATCTTTTACAATAACACAATTCATTCATGCACGTCATGACAAGGTTCGGTCATATAGTTCCGTCTCTACTATTTATTACAGGCCAATGTGTAAGGAAGAAGAATGATAATAAACAGAATAATTTCTAATATTTTATATGGGACATGACATGTTTTTATGTTTTATTTTATTTCACTGATGGGATCCTATATATATTTTTTATCTGATGAATTATGTTATTTTGTAACAAGTTTTGAAATTTCATCATATTTATTTGTGTTTTTTTAAGAGACTATCATAACAATATATAAAGAGAGAATATATATATATATAACCATTTTCTTAATCTTAACCTTCTTTGTAGACTTTAACAAAATCATATTAACAAAATTTGTTTCAATGATCAAAGGGGTGGTGGCGCAGTTGGCTAGCGCGTAGGTCTCATAGCTTTAGAGTAATCCTGAGGTCGAGAGTTCGAGCCTCTCTCACCCCATTTATTTTTTAACTATGCTTTCAACATAATTTTTATTTATTTGTTATTTGAAAGATTAAGTGTTATAAATTGCAAAATGCAATTCAGCACAGCAGCAGCTAATTTGTCTCTTATTGTCAATTTTTCCATATTTTCTTAATGTTAACTTTACTCTCGAATATTTCAATACAATTTAAGAATTTTATATTTATGTTTATTTTAAAATTCAAACATATTTGGTAAGAATATAAATAGTTTTATCAGAATCTATTTTACTTCGTTGATACTGTTTGATTTTAATAAGTTTAAAGAAAGTGCAATACATGTTTAGAGCAAGATGTTTTACCACTAAAAAATGTGGACATAGAAAGTGTAACATATAAACTTAAGATAAACCTGATACATAGAAATCTAGTCAATGTAATTCCAATCCTCATCTTCAATAGCAATGTATAGACTCAGCCATTCATGATCTTTGACACCACCATATAATGTAAGAGTGTTGAGGGTTGTTATAGGTGTACATCCCCTCAAGGTTTATCACCAAATAATAAACCAAGCTTAGTTCCAAGAATCATGCACTCAACAATTCTTTGCGTTTACTAATATTTACTAATAAAGAAAGGAAAAATGTCTTTTGTATTAAAATAGTGAAAAAATATATTAAGAAGTGTACTTTAATCTTAACTCGGACTCATAAAACCGGTTTATTGGATGATGTTTGCACTAACTTATATATTAGGAAATGTTTTTATCTTTAGTGTATCTGGTATCCCAACCGAATAGGTTGGATGATATGATTGTTTTCAATAAGAGGTCTTTGAAAGATTAAAGACAATGATAAAAAGGTTTAGAAAAAGAGTGGGTCTCAACCTCTAAGAAGAGTCATTAGACTTTTGGATGATATTATGGATGTTTGTTAGAGATATTAAAGAAGTGAATCACTTATACGGAATAAATGAGTGATGTAAATTCTATGTATAAATCAGTTAGGATGTAAGTTCTATTAAAATGTATGTTAGATGTATAAATCAGTTAGCATGTTGGTTTTCATATTTCCAAGTAATACTTTAATCTTCCCAACATTGTTTTTCCAAAATTTACTCTCTTTTTATATAATATAAAATTTTGTACTTTAATTTATAACTTATTAAAATAAATTAACCTATCTCAATTGAAAATATTAAAACATAATTTATATAATGTATTTTTTTTTATGAAAACACATAATTATATTAACATATTATATAAATATTAATATTTATAAATATAGTTATTTATGAAAGAAATATTCGAAATTATTTATAAAATTTAAATTACGTTTTTTCAAATTTTTAATATTTATAAATATAGTTATATATCAATATATATATATAAATTATTAACTATTAATTTTTTAAGCTAAATAAATACGTTATAAGATTTTCTTTATTAAAATGAATTTTAAAATTTTAAATTATTTATCTTTCTTTTAGACACACTTTTATTTATATTAATTATAATCTTTTATTATCTAAGCATTATCATTTTATTACCATTTTTAATATTATTACACTCTTTTATCCATATATTATATATTAATATTTGATATTTAATACATTTTTGGCTTAGGAAAATTGAGTAAATTTGATTATTGCTTTTTATGCTTTTTTTAAAATGTTGTTTAAATTCGAGTGATTTATTTAAATAACTTTAACTTAATTTACTATAAAATAAATTTTGAATTTATTTCTTCAGTATAATTAAATTGAATATGGTTAAAAATATTTTATCAAAATGTAAAAGTTGTAATATATATATAATCATGGCTCTAATGTAATTTACTTACAAATGCTTAATCTGATTTGGATTCTTAATCAGAAGAAATTTTTTCTTTATTTATTTAACAAGGATAAAATTTAATATAAAAGTTTAACACCAAATTAACAAGGTATATAATTAATTATAAAAATATTTGAAAAGTAAAGTTAAGTTTGGTAATAATATACTAACTCAACCAAATAGATAGTGATATATTATTGTTAATAATTAAAAAAGTGACATAAATAAAAAAATACAATAACTCATATGATATCTGTTATTTTAATATTTTAAATACGAATTATTTTTATATTTATTATAGTTAATAAAAAATTGAAATATCAATTTTTTTTGTCTGTCATCCATCGCGGTTGATACGTAAAATAATTGTGTATAATTTCTTTTGTGTACATTAATAATAAAATGATCAATTCATCATCTTTTCCATGTTTTAAATTTATTTAAAAAAACAAGTTAATTTATTTTCATATTCTAAAATTATGTGAATCAACTCTTGATAAAATAACGCAAGAAAATATTTTGAGTTTATTTGTTCAGTATAATTAGATTGAATATGGTTAGAAATATTTGTCCAAAATTCAAAGAACTATGATATTCGCCAATGCGTGTATCGATGGGATACAAGGTCTCTCAATGACATTTTTTTAAATGGTTTTCAAGCATGCGCTCAGGTGAAACTTCTGATTTCGATTATTATGATGTGAAAGATTTTGTTCATGGAGGTTCTACCTTTGGATATATATACCTTCAAGTAGCACTAAGTACTATCTAGCAAAAAATGGAAAACTACACCATCAATTAAACTCCTTCCCGAAGACTCGAAGATTACAATCTATCGGTATGACATATACCTCCCGAGTGGTATTAATGTGAATTCCAATTTTGGAAAAGACTATCAATATAAATCTCAAAATGATGTGTGTTTTATCGGAGGATAGCACCTCATTACATCTATTTTTGTATGATACATAAGTGTCAGGTGCTAGACGAGGGAAGTTTGTGAAAACAGTTCGAGTAAGAAGATGCATAAAAACAACAATTTTGATCCAGTGGCACCTCGAGATCAAGAAAAAAAAATAAAGAAAAAAAATATTTTTCTCTTACTTTCCCCACTTGTAAAATACATCGTATCACTAAATTTAAATTTAAATAAATATTATTAGGAGGCAGTGTCTATAATCAAAACATTTTTCACGTAGTTACAAAACTTCTAATAATAAAAAAAACATAAAATTCTACACTGAAAATACCTTCCATAATTAAAAAATTATGATAAAAGAAAAAAATTAAATTAAATTAAATTCTTAGTAAAAAATAATTACTTACCTAAGACAATAATTTGATTGACTCTACTTAATTTTTACATTATTATCTCCTCAAATAATTCATAGAGAATTTTTTTAGAGGTAAAGAATAGAAATCTTACTAAAGTTGTATTTTTTATGACTTCTTTGCTAAAATAAAAACTAACGTTATGCGTTGAGATATAAATGGTTCATTTATGTATTTTCGAACATGAATTATTTATCTATTTTTTAAAATTTATCCATCTAAAAAAAAGCTGTACGAATTTAGTTAAATATCCGAAATTGCACAAATTTAATAAATAATCAAATTACGAATCAGTAACTATATAATACAAATTAATGAAATTATTATATTATATATTGTTGCAATGGAACTTAAGACATTTTTACCAATACATTGAATTCAAGTCTTATGAACAAATCACATGTTTTTTTTACTAAAAAGATTTGTCGAGTTCTTTTACGTATAAATTACATTTTGATAAAATCTTTAAATAATATATAACTTAAAAATTAATGGAACTCTCTTTATATATAGGTTAGCATTGATTGAATGATGGATTCAATTCACAAGAAAGTGATGATGTTAATGCATTCATCATGAGTTAATGTATTTTAGTGTTGTATTGATGTTAATACATTCAGTGAGTTCATGTATTTTGAATGTTGTATTGGTGGGGGAGTGATGAGTGGTTGTTTTCCTGATTCTTCATAAAACAATCTTTTTTAAAAATTTGAATTAACAAATTTAAACTATTTTAGAACTCAAATTTCATTGGATTGGATTAAATACTCGTTATAATGTTTAATTTGCAGTGTGTGGTATCTTTACTCTTTACAATATTGCTTGTACTAATTTTTCCTTTAAATTGATCAAGAAAACTTAAAAATAGTAAATCATATCTTAGCACCATTGAAGTCTTGGAAAATATCTTCGTTGCATTCAACATGCTCCTAGTGTACAAATGCAGGAGGTGGGTGAGTTCATCCTTGAAATAGCAGCACCCCATCTTGTAAGGTATTTTTATAAAAATAAATAACAAAAGTTTTAAAAAATGAATAAGTTCTAATTTTAATTAAAGTCTTATAATAAAAAAGTGAGAAAATGTTGAAAATATTTTCTTTCTATTAACATTCTTCTGCTCTTAACCAACCAACATATCACCCACCATTAAAATCTTCCCTCCTCCGAAGCAGAGCACTGACATTTCTTTGAATATGCATTTTTAAATTTTCTCCAGATATTCAATTGAACATTTTAAATGCATTCACCACCTCATTACTCTCCATCAATGGTAGTAGGTAAACCTTGTCAAACTAAGTTAAATGGATCTGAACTTTTGGGTTAAATGCTGCAGCATGCAGCATGTAACACCAAATAATGTGCCTCATTCTTAGACAACTAATGCTTGTTTTTGACACACGTCTTAAACATATCAAATCATGAAAAATGCACAACTTTTTTATTAATAGCTTCTAAAAATATGTGTAACATCACACGCAGTAAACAACCAAGTTAAATGAATCTGAATTTTAGGTTCGATTCAGTGGTTGCTTCTAACAACTAATAATAATATTCATCATTTGAAAGGCCTAGACAAGAACCCATGCGTTTGCCTCAAACGTATATAATATAGCTTCTGAAAAGATGTGCATAGCAGCACACCAGTAAACACAAAACCAAACACGCCCCAAATCAGTCCTCACCCGTGAAAGAATTAAAAACGTGTACGTCAACATAATAGCCAATATATATCATCGTACATATCTCTGCTATAATCGGCTGAAATTCAGCATTGAAGGAAAACAAAGATGAAATGGAACTAATGACTCAAATTGTTATCTGACTATGGCAAGAAGTTTCAAACAATACATAGAAATCGTTGGGTTTGGGACAGTGAACCACGCAAACAAGAAGATATTATGACATCTGCATCAATGGATCTATAAATTCACCACAGGATTGAAACTTCTGTACATGTTTTAAGATTCTTGTACATGTTTATTTTCTGCCAAAAAGGTTTCCAGTAATGATCCGCAAGCATCTTCTAGCAAATCCAACACCTGCCAGTGCCAACATAATGATGATAAGCAAAGCATCAACCAAGAGTCAAGAGTTCTCCTGTAGTTCAATAGTGTTGGTTATCTTTTAAAATAGATGCATTTCTTGCATCATGAACAATTTGAGACCAGATCAACCAAGCAATATCCATATAATAGTTTATTGAACCAAGTAGTGGCATCATTCAAAACTATCGTAGCACTAGGTATTAACACTCCACTCCAACATACAAGTCTAACCAAGTCCTACCATAACCAACATGATTCATGAATATCATTACCTTCTCAAACCCTTGCACTCCACCATAATAGGGATCCGGGACTTCACTTTCATCATGCTTCTTACAATATGAGCACAACAACTTAACCTGCATCATCACAATCCTGGTTAGACCAAAAAGTATACCAAACAAAAGCCCGAAAGAAGAGCAAGACCTTGCACCAACCTTTTTATGTGCATCATCCGGTAAGGTATGTTTTCCTTTCCATCTATTAAAGGCCTCCAATATGTCCTTTAAAGGAAACAAGAAAATGTCCATCAGCAGATATCACAAAGCAAGTAACCAAACATTCCATCTCAGAATCTACCTCTGTTCTGCTTGTCCATAGCAAGAATGAGGTCAAAGTCAGTGAAATCAGAGGGCTTGATTGTCCATAGCAAGAATGAGGTCAAAGTCAGTGAAATCAGAGGGCTTGATTGGCCTTGAAATAGAAGTTAACTGAATACCACGCCTCTCTGAGGCTGCCCTCATTCTAGAGTCCGCTTCATTTCCCTTCAAAAAATCACCACCATCCCAAAAAAATAATAACTTTTTAAACAATCTATAGAGTTTAATTTCCACGTACTATGAAAATCTTTACACTGCAGATCCTTGGCATAACTGTTTAACTTTTATTGGAAAAATCAACCAACTTATCATCCATGATAACTTGTGATTGAAGATATATTGTAAATGAATGAACCTACAAAATCTTTCATATTGTATCTCTTCATTTCCACCCCCAAAACATTCTCAATTTCCTCTCGAATTTTATAGAAAAATACTTCACGATTTGCTGTCATTCTTTATCAAATCCAGACTTAGCTTAGAATTAATGAAATTTCTATTCTTCTAACAAAATTGTGCATAGACTACTTATCCAAAAGTCCTCAAATATATATATATATATATATGTGTTCTGTTTTGTGTGAAGTGCAATCACAAACTGACACATGACAAATATGATAATCCCCGTCTTAAGAATTATTTTTATCTTTTATTGGTGGACCATATTGAGAAAATCTCAAGTCCACACTGCGTCTTATGATTATCAATATTCAGATACTGCTTCATTGGTAAAAGCGGGAAAGTCGCCTTAACTATTGTCATCCTTAGTCCACATTTATTTTCATATTATCAATGTATTCACCAGAAATCTCCACATGAACAAATTCCTCTTTCAAAATGATGGAACCTATTGGCATCCTTTACAACAAGGGTCCTTTGGGAGACTTTTGATGCTATCTTAAAGAATGCATGACAATCATCACAAATTCGAAGGTTTTTTGTGATTCGAATTGAAGTACCTTTTGGTGTAACAAGCAGACCAT
>Ga0123342_1006041_pt1 | contig 17059 bp, 17 predicted proteins | sample Turbeawhitnodule_FD_89960 | JGI IMG/M metagenome (GOLD analysis project Ga0123342, IMG submission 89960) | Root nodule microbial communities of legume samples collected from Mexico - Turtle bean Mexico white nodule | ecosystem: Host-associated > Plants > Roots > Nodule | place: Mexico: Nepantla... | reverse complement strand
TGTTGGGACTTATTGCTCGATTTACAAGAATGAATATTACTTGCTTTTTAATGATATTCCTTGTCGATGCCTTTGCCTTTCTATTTTTCTATGCTTTTCTGTTTGCATTTAGAATTATTTTTTCATTTTGCTTACCTCTTGGTAATATCTTTGAAATTCTCAGTTGATAATCTATGAACATCTTGCATCTCAGTTGATGCTTGACATCTCGATCGATGCTTGTCATCTCGGTTGATGCTTAGTTTTTTCATCTCGGTTGATGATTAATTTTCACATCTTGATTAATGCTTGCATCTCCATTAATGCTTAGTTTTTGCATCTCGATTTATGCTTGCATCTTGATTGATGCTTAGTTTTGGCATCTTGGTTAATACTTGCATTTTGGTTTATGCTTAGCTTTCACATCTCGATCTTGATTGATGTTTGCATCTCGGTTAATGCTTAGTTTTTCATCTCAATTGATGCTTAGTGTTTGCATCTTAGTTGATGCTTAGTTTTTGTGTATCTCAACCATTGATAACAAGTGAAATAATGAATGTAGAGTTTATTAAGTGTCTCGTTAATTACAATATAATGTCAGCTAAAATAGAATTTCAAGTGCGTTGTAGTCCACGTCTTCGATATCGGCTTGCCTGAGAGGTGCTTAAGTCGAAGGATGATGGTTTTAACTTCACTATGGATTCGGAAGGGTCCTTCCCAATTGGTCCAAAACTTTCATTCTCTTTTTCTTGTATCACTATGCATCCTCCATATGAGATCACCCTATTGGAAGGTTCTCGACTTTACCTTGGAGTTATATCTTTTGGACGCTCTAATTTTGCAAGCCTCGTCCCTGATTCAAGCATTGTCTAATGGTTCGAGTAGGTAAATTTTGGGTTGAAGAGTTATCTCCTTAATGAGAGTTTGCCGATTCGACTGGGATCATGACATTGGTGTCGTATACATGACCATATGAGATCTCTAGCATGGCCGACTGGTGTGTGCACCTATATGTCCATAGAGTTTCCAACAACTCCTCGGTCCTTTGCCTTAGGTTATACCTAAATGTTTATTAATTCATTTAAAATGACCTCGTTAGTAGCCCCAACCTATCTATTTGTCTGGGGATGCTCCACCAAGCTGGCTACATGGCAGATGTTGAGTCCTTCATAAAATTCAATGAGTCTTTTGTCAAAGGACTGTCTTTTGTTTCAAAGATGAAAGTATCGGGGACACCATATTGGCATATGATGTTTTTCCAAATGAAACTCTAACGTTCTAGCTTTAATCCACTTTGTGAAATGATCAACTACTACCCGTAGGAATTGCACTGCCCCTCCTCAAGTGAAAATGATCCAATGATATTCATTTCATATATGAGAAAGGGCTAAGGGCCAAAGGGATGAGATATGGTTCAAGTTTTCTAGCTTCGAGCATAGGATGTTGTCGAATTCCTAACACTTAATGCATTGTTTCACTTAAAAAACCACGTGACTGAATTATTGGTTAATAGTATCTCGCTCTTAAGGCTTATGTTGACATTGTTCATCCTCTTGAGTGGAGTATTGATTCTTGTACAAGCCGGAAAGTTCTCTTTTCGTACTCTACTAGATCTTGGATTCTTGGTCACAATGGGGTCTCATATCTTGACTAGAACGTGCAAGAAAGGGAGTACTTATAAACAAGTTCTCTGACACTCAAGTTAATATTTAATATTCGATTTAAATACATACATTTATTTAACCTTGGTCCATGTATTTGTCAGGGTCACATGGACTTTCATGTTGGTGGGTCCATATTAGTACAAATAACTGAGTTAGTGATTGTATTTGTCAAATATTTCGTATGTGTTGATTCTATTAATTTTAGGTGCCTTAGGTAATTAGTTAGCTCTGAGTTCTCGAGATTTGCTCGATTATTATTCTCAGATAGATCTCGGCCACTAATTCCATGTTGGTCATCAAATTTTATAAACATCACAACTATCAAACAATCTCATCTAAAGACTTTTGTTCTTATTGATGCTAATGTCAAACTTTTCTTTCTCTCATCACACATTATCTTTTTTTTTCTCTTTGTTAGACGATATATTTATGTAGAGTACTTCATAACTTTGTCAGCAAAGAATAATGAATTTTCAATTAAATGAATAGACAAATCTCTATATTGAGTATTATTATATAACATACCACATAATTTTTTACCTATTATAGAGACTCAATGGAAGGAACAACAAAACTTATCTTTAGATAACTAAGGAAGATATGAAGTTAAAATCGATTACTAATTAACAATTAAAAGATTGAAAAAGTTGTATTGGATTTATTCTTTATCCAACCCTATTATTATTTTTTAATGACTATTGTAATTTCGAATATTCTTTTAAAAGCCGTAGAATTCTTTACAATCTTATGAATCCATCTTCAAGTTTTATAAAAATGTTCCATAATCTTTCAAATCTTTTAAATTCTTACCATATAAATCCATTAAAATCCAAACTATAAAATCTTAATCAAAGCCTTTAAAATAAATTATAATCCATTAGACTTTTCTTATATCAAATTAGAGTTTTAAAATCCCAATCCAATACAGATCCTTAGACTTGTATGATTCTAGCTTTTAAAAATGGATTTATGTTTATAGAAAGCAATTTCTCAATGGAAGACTATACCTGTTGCAACTGGAATTACTAGATCAGCTTTATCAGGTACACGTCCAACAGTCACCTCACTCTACATAATTCAAAAGCCAGTTATTCTGAAGAATACTCGGGCACAAAACATTATTGATGATAAAATTACTTACAGAAGCGATTTCATATGCACCTGGCATCTGAACCTTGTAACCTATATGTCTTGTATCACCATCTCCTATCAAATAACATTCATTATGTTTCCAATGTGATAATCAGCCTTGTTAATCTTCAGACAAAGAAAATCATATTAAAACAAGTACATAAAATGGATACCTGAAAAGGTCCTATTATGTGACCACAGTTTTCTAGTCAGTCAAGAAATGTTATGCACAAGTTTTACTGTCTCTACTTATACATAAAGTGTCTTAGGAAGTGAACTTTAAATCTAACTCAATTGGCTCGTACGATAAGGTTTGCACCTTTACAATGAGACTACCAACTTGTGCATGAGACTAGATTTTTTTTATCAGAAAGAATTAATAAAATTAAAAATGGGATACTTCAGGGGTGTCCCAACCCATATACATGAGTCAAGAACCCCTTACCAACTAAGGGTTTGGGTTCTTAAAAAGACCTGAATACACAGAGAAGGCTCACAAAAAACCTGCAGAACAATTCTGTTTCACATCCTAAAAAGCTACTATGTGTATATAAAGTGCACTTTCCAGCAATGTGCAACACAAACTAAATAAATAACCATTATGCAGCAATTATGCATGATTCTGGCAGCATCAAAACTGGATGGAAGAGAAAAGTAGTTCTCAGAATTTGAACAATTCACCGCAACCAATTCCACCAATAAAGTCTCTTATCTGCAAAGGAGCATTGATGCTATGACAGGAACAACACAACAAACCAGAATTTACATTATTGGCAGCAGTATTTGCATTGAAAAAGTTGGCATCCACTCTTCAATAATACGCCTCTCCTATACTTCACATTGTGCAGAACCTACCTCCACAACAGCCAGCAGCTACACTCATTGCTTCCAGACGTGACAACCTCACACTAAAGATCACATTAAGCACCAACAAGATCAGAGATGATGCACCGACATGATGAAGTGTGCTCAATTAAGCAGGAAAAGTGCAACGCTTGTGCTTCAAATATGCTGCACAAAAAGCATAAAAAGCTAAGATTGTAGCTGCAGCACATTCTGACATTTTATTAAGTACTTCTATTAGAGGCTAGACTTTTGTATTGAACTTGCTACTTTGTTCTCATAGAATGAGCAATTTGACCTTAAGACTGCCCTGCCAAATCTGATTAAGATTCCTCCACGCCAATGTGACTAGACCTCCTAGTAGATTAGCCCTGTCCAAGCAAGTGGATGTGGTCCATTGACTCCCTTGTATTACAGATCAGAAATTCATGAAGCCATCTTAATGTGTCTCTTTCTTATTAGCTTTATACTTTATCCACGCTTAGTATGTGTACTGATTTTGTGTACATGGCCCTGCGGTATCACTGCCCAATCTACAACGAAACATTGGTGCTTTGACGTCAACACCAACAAGCATGATAGCAAAGGCAAGCCAGGATTCAGCCTTTGTTGCAAAAACCATCTGCATATACCAGTGCAAAAGCTACAAAGACTACAATATTCTGTATGAAGACTGCATAACTTCCTCAAGTGCTACATAATTTTGCCTAGTTCCTGAAAAAACCCCTTGGTTAACAGAGTAAGGATACTCCTCATGAACAAAGATATCACCACTGCTGCTCCCTCTCAATTCCAAATCTCACACCAGAAAAACATATCTTTATGTAGCGTGAGTGCTGGACCTGAATAATTATGCATAATCCCAACTAAGGGAAAACATCAACTAGAGGGGTCACACCTCCCGCAGAGCCAGAGGTACCAAAGAGTTTAGTTCTACCATAAAGAGCCCAACAATCACAAAGGGCTCACCCCTAACTAGTGGCTCCCGCACACCTTCTTCACCTTTCTCCTTGGCCGTAACACCTAAAAATCCCTTTCATAACGTTACCTGAATCTACTAATGCAAGGGAGGGGATTCAAAACCCAATCCACAAAGGAGTGGTTATAAGAGGGTACCTTGTGCTTTAGCCACAACCAAGATTTGAGTTGTGCCTTCTGAAAGATCTCTTCAACATCAACTATGCCTTGCTTGAATATAACATTGTTCCTTTGATCCCAGATACTCCATACTAACGCTGCCCATATACCTTTCTGAATCAAGTTTTGTTTGTTGTTGACCTGAACAAGATGGAAACTCTCAAAATGACACTTCAGATCATTATGCTGGACACCGAGGATACCTATCCATCTAAAACACAAAGACCAAACACTTTGAGCATGCTTGCACTCTAGAAATAGATGCTGGCTAGACTCATCCTCAGTTTGGCACATACCACATAATGCAAATTCAACCAAAACCCTTCTCCTACTTAGATACATTCTAGTAGGGAGTGTGTCCAGCAAAACCCTCCAAGTTGGGTCAACACATTGGGTAGAGCTTTGATCTTCCACTTCCACAGACATGTGAATAAGTCATTGTGTTGTCCACTGGCATGCTTAGCAAGTAAACGCAAACTTCACAGAGAACAACCCGGAATCCTCACTCCCCCACTTCTGAAAATCTTTCACCTCCCTTATTAGAGAAGCCCCAGATATGAATGAAAACAGATCAACCTCCAACAGAGATTCCCATTCAAACTGTTGGAGATCCCACATCGACTAGAGATGAGGACATTTCATTGTATATAAGTGGGTGCAAACCTCACCTTTTAAGCCGGTTTTATGAGATTGAGTTAGGCTTAAAGTCCACTTCTTAATATGGTATCAGAGCCATTTTCAAGCCTATCCTAGCGAATGTTTGTTGGGCTTATCAGGCCACCCACTATTGGATCGTTATAGAACCACCCATAATATGTTGTCCCACGCACGAGCTGTCATTCTCGACGAGAAGGGGTGTGTTGGAGATCTCACATCGACTAGATATGAGGACATTTCATTGTATATAAGCGGGTGCAAACCTCACCTTATAAGCTGGTTTTATGAGGTTGAGTTAGGCTTAAAGTTCACTTCTTAATACAAACCTTTCACGCCTCCACCTAAGGCGCCAATGCCATAGTGACTCTTCCCACCCCCTACCTCTCCCACTTTTAGATCCTGGTCGCTCCTATTTTCCATCTTAAAGCCTCTTGGAACCATCCTACTACTCCTCCCTCACAGCAAACCTTTGACAAGTCTCTCCACCACCAATATTGGTGTTTAACATGTAGGATTGCCTGCTTCCGTTCCATATTTTGAGACCAACATATCTTTCCTTTTCCCTTCCTCTTCACTTATGAGACGCCATTTCTACTTAGCTAACAGGTCAATATTAAACTTTCGAATATCTTAAAACCCCAAACCTCCCTCCTATTTCGATTTACATAAATTCTCCCAACTCACCCACGATATTGGTCTGTTTTCCTTCCCCCAACCCCATAGAAACTTCCTTTGTATACTGATAATTCTTTTGCAAACTGAATCCGGAATCTTGAAGAAGGATAGGTAAAAGAGGGGAAGCGTTGTAAAGACCAACTTAATTAAGCATATTCTACCTGCCAGAGACAAAAATATTCCCCTCCACACACTCAGCCTGGCTTTTAATTTTTCTAGAATTGGTTCCCATTTATGCCTCTTCCTTTGATTACCTCCCACTTCCAAGCCCAAATAAATAAAAGGAACCCTCGTCAAGTTACAGTTAAAAGTCTTTGCGTAGTACTTATGGAAGTTGATCTTCAGTCCTGAGGCAATCTCATATCCCCTAAGCTTTAATAATGATCACATTGTTAAGAGAATCTTCACACATGAACAAGGTATCATCCGCAAACTGTAGCAAACACACCTCTACCTCATTCCTTCCAATCTTCATACCTGAAAGCAGACTAGCTTTTAAAGCTTGTCTTACTAACCCCACTAAGCCTTCAGCTACCATAATAAATAGGAATGGCACTAGAAAGTCACCCTGCCTTCTTGATGGTCTAAATTCCTCCACAGGACTACCATTGACCAACACAGATACTGATGAAGATTCCAAACAACCTCTAACCCATTTAATCCATTTACTATGGAAGCCCAACCTCTGCAACATATGATAAAGGAATTCTCACCTTACCGAGTCATATGCCTTCACATAATCAACCTTCAAACACAACCCATGTTTCCCATGCCCCCTGATATCCTCCACCACTTCATTTTCCATAAGAACACTGCCTAACATTCCTTTATCCTTCAAAAAAGCTTATTGACTTTCATTAATAACAGAGGGTAAGACACACTTGATTCTACTAGATAGAGCCTTTGAAATGATTTTGTAAAGTTCCCCCACTAGAGAGATAGGTCTATATTGGTCAAGCCTTAAGGGGTCCCTCACTTTAGGGACTAAGGCTATAAAGGATGCATTACAACCTTTCGGTATATTACCCAACTCCTGAAAATGCCTCACCGCTGCTACAATCTCTCCTTTCATAACATCCCAACTATTCTTGATAAAGTTGAAATTATAGCCATCCGGTCCAGGGCTCTTATTCCCATCGCATTTCCAGACTGGTTCCCGTATCTCCTCCTCAGAGAAGTCAACAATAAGACTTAGATTATCCTCCACAGAGAGAGATTTAAACTCCACCTCAACAAGTCGAACCCCAAAGTCTTTTGCTGCCTCAAATCTTTATTCAAACAGATTTTTCGCCTCTCTCCGAACAAGCTTTGGTTCCTCGCTCCATTGGTCCCCGACCACAACACCTTTAACCTAATTTCTAAGTCTTCGCCATCTAAGCATAGAATGGAAAAACCTTTATACCAGTTTGCTCTAGCCTTTTGACTTATAAGAGAATCTATCTTTTTGTTCATCACCGCTAGCATACCAATAAGTTCCATTCTTTTCGACCTAGCATTCTCTTCTAGAACACCATTTGCATCTTGACAGTCAAGATCCTCTATTTCCTTCAGAATCCTTTCCTTGTTCGAGTTTAGATGCCCAAACACTTCATAGTTCCCAACTTTCAAGTCTGATTTAAGCATTTTAAGCTTATCTTTAAGTTTAGATATTCCATTCCCATGTACAGCATACGACATCCACTTATCTTTCACAAGGTCTTTAAAACCCCTCTCCATAAGCCACAGATCGATAGTTCTGATAGACTTAGGATTCCAATCCTTGACCAAGGATTTCACTACAATAGCACAGTGATCAGAAACCTCCCTTGGTTGCACATACTGTTTGCTCATAGACCACTTTTGGAGCCACTCCTCAGAAACCAACAACCACATACACTTCTTACCCACCACCGGCAATTCCATCAATAGATTCCTGTTGATGAAGCCATTAAAACCACTGATCTCCTTTGATTGGTCTCCCCTTTCTCTAACACCTCTCCTTTCATTTACACTTCTAACCACATTAAAATCGCCACAACACCATGCCCGGTTCTGATGTACTAGTTTTAGATTATATTTATGGATAATCTGATATAGACCCGATAACGGGTGATAGGATAGGTTCAACACAAACTCTCACTAGGATAGACTCTAAATGACTTTGCTACCATCTTAAGAAGTGGACTTTAAACTTAACTTTACAAAAACCGGCTTGTAAGGTGAAGTTTGCACCCACTTATATACTATGAATTAGCCTTGTTTGTAGTCGATGTGGAATCTCCAATAAAGTATATAACATGGTGGGTGACCTTTAGAATTAAAATTGATTGTAATACTAACTTAAAAAGTGGATTTTAAACACAAAAACTTCATAAAACTACTTTATACAGTGATGATTGTCCCCAATTTATAATTGTATTTTTTACACTACTCTTACCAATGTAGGACTTTGGTTCTTTCCAATAGTTTTGGTGTCAAGAAAATAACATCTTTCACCACATGATGACTCATAAAACTACTTCACTGCCCGGAGCCATAAATAACTAATATAATCTAATGGGACCTTAGGGCCCTTTGAGCTTAAACCTCACAAACTCCTATTTTGTACTTCTAGCTCTATCAAAATCTTAACTTAAACCATTTATTTCTTATTTAATGTTTAACTACCTCTTGAAAAGTTTATGATCAAAGAAGAAGCAAAGATTGTTATATTGACTACAAGACAACCTAAGAGTCTTTCTGTGGCAAAAGATGGGTCATGTTTAACTACCTCTTAGCCGTCAAGCAGTCATGAAGCTTAGAATATTCGGACATATTAAACATCCATGAATCAAACTAGCACCAGAGTATAAAGAATGAATGTTCAACAAGACACATGCTAGCACTGACTTGGAGAAAAAAAATGCAGATTATTTTATACTACAAGTCACATTTTAGGTGTCTTTGATCTACCACACAAAGTGACAAAGCAGTAAGAGATGTAAATCAAAGGATTTAGGCTGGGTGGATGAAATCAAGGGTGGTTTGGGCGTTATTAGAGATGGAAAGATGCTTCTTAAGCTAAAAGAAAAAGTTTACTCCATAAGACAAGTGATGATGCATTATGATAATGAATGTTGAGAGGCTGGCATGGGAGTAATAAGGGTGGGTTGCAAAGATGATAATGCTGCTGTCTTAAATAAGTGATCAAACTGGAAAAAATGGGATTCAAGCTTGGTGGATGAAATGGAAGAATGCTTAGGTGTTGGTAGTATTTATGATAGGGAGGTGATTTCTAAGCTACAAGGAAAACTTTACTGCATGTCAAAGTCACTACAGTTTTTAGTTTCTCTTTTATTATTATATCTTGGTAAGCTTTCTCATCTAGTATATATGAATTGTTTGGATGAGCTTTTTCACAAGAAATTTAAGAGAAAAATTTGAAATTTGCTATATAAGTTAAAAATACAAATTCAGGAGATATTATACAGAAGAATTTCTACAAATTAGCTTATAAATAAATTAATTTTAGCTCATGAAGAAGCTAATTTTAACTTATTTCTTATTTTTTTTCTCCGTAGAAGTGTTTATGGAGAAATTCATCCAAACAAATCCATAATCATGTAATTTTACTTTTAGTGAGTGATAATACATAATTCTCTTTTCTGAAAAAAAAAGGTGGGATTTATCTTTCTGAGTTTTTTTTTTTCTGAGAGAGCAGTAAGCTACTAATAGAAGACCGTTTTCTAACAAAATAACAAACTAAGGTCTAATAACAGGAATAACGAAAAACTATAAACTGACAGTGAACAACCATATGACTAATGATGCTGTATTGTATTAAATATTGGAGAATACAAAAGGATAAAATAAAGGTTGCTAAATGCATTGATGAATGTTGAATAGTCAATAAGGAAAAATATAAGATTATGAAGGACTTTATGAAAGATATGTAGAGAATAATTGATTAATATCTTTTATTTAAATTAGTTTTTAGAAAATATTTCTATTTTTTTTAAATATCTTCTACATATTATAAAAATATATTTTATTATTATTTAGATTTAGGAAGCTAGGATTGAAATATTGTTGATATTTGATATTTTGTTATATTTTTACTCTATATTTAGAGTACATAAATAAAATAAATCACAAACTCTTTCATATAATATATCTCTTATATATTTAAAATATATTTCCAAAGTCCAAAATCCCTATAGAGTCATAGTTCTTACTGACACGTAGAATGGAAAGAGAAATAAATTTCTCACAAGTTGTTATGCAACTTTTTTGTGGCTAAAGTTGTGATTTATGGAAAGTAAGAATGCAAACTTAACTAGAAGGGCTAGAAGATGTGGAAGAGGTTTACATCGTTGATCTGCTGCCTACAAATCTTACCATGGCCCAAATCAAAAGTACAAAAGGAGAAAAAAGACAAAGAAGGCAAATGCAAAGTCATGCCTTTTATTTGCTGGTGTTACACAAATGGTCCTCACCAGAATCATGGCCACAAAGTCTTCTGAAAATAATTGGGATTATTTGAAAGGAAAATATGAAGGAAACAAAAAGATTCAAGGCATGAAAGTGTTAAATATGATAAGAGAATTTGAGGTGAAAAACGATGAAAGAGTTTGAGATAATTAAGGAATATGGATATTGATAACAAAATAAAATGATTGGTTAAGAAGTCTCCTGAGAAAATTTTGGTAATGATACTGGATAGATACAAAACATTTATCACGTCATTGGAAAACACAAACGATCTATCTACAATTATTTTGACAAAAGTGATGCATGGCATGGAAGCACAAGAGCAATGGAGAATTATTGAGAGAAGATTGTGTTGTTGAAGGTATTTACTTCTTACTATCTAATGTTCTTTCGAAGTCAAGAAGAACACAAAAGGAGAAAATACCAAAACAACAACAGAAATGTTTTTTTGTCTTGTCCCTATTGCAAGAAAAATAATCACCAACACAACAAGTATTGGTGGAGCCTAGATGTAAAATGCAAAAAAGTGGTCAATTAGGACATATAGAAAAGATAAGCAAATTTCAACATCCCCAAGAAGTTGTCTAGATTGTAGAGGACGAATTAAAAGAGGAATTACTTCTTGCAACATCATGTGTTACAATTAACAAATCTACAAAAGATTGGCTTATAGATAGTAGTTGTACAAACCAGATGACTCTCGTGATCGAGAACTTTTCAAACATCTCAACAACTCAGTTATTTTTAAAGTAAGAATTGGAAATGGATAACAAATTGTTCTGGAAGATAAAAATGTAAAACAAGGATCAAAATAAATGGAGGATGGTTATCTCTTAAAGAAGTTTGAAGTCCAAGGAGAGAAAGTAGATGAAGAATCACATTTTAACATCCATCAAAGATCCAATAAAAAAAAGATAAGATTGATAAAAGAAGAAATACATTAAACAATATCAAATCAAATGAAGATACTATGGAAGAAAGAAAAGGACAATAATTTCAAGAAAAAAAAGGGAAAAATCAAGCATTAAAAGAAGGAGAATGAAATTTGAAATTCAAATAAACATGTTAAGACAAGGAGAAATGTTTATAATATTTGCTTAATATCTTTTATTTAAATTAGTTTTAAGAAAATATTAAGTTTTTTAAAAATATCTTTTACATAAAGATAAAAATATATTTAATTATTATTTAAATTTAGAAAGTTAGAATTTAGATATTGTTGATATTTACCGATAAAGTTTCATTGGTATCTAGCATTTTAGAAGATGGTGGACATGAGAGAAAAACATCAACAGAGCCAAGTGATCAAACAGAGGATAGCCCAATAGTTAGAGAAAAAGGTGGATGTGGAACAAAAAATTCAAAAATTAGACTGATGAAAAGGCTCTATAATAAAATGGATTCTTTAAAGATTTGGTTTAGAACAGAACACAATATTTAGCCAACTTCACCTAGTGGGAAATGCTTTGCTGTAGTTGTGACTTAAATTTTCCAAACTAATTTCTCAATTTGTTTTTAAGAAAAATCATGCATGACTGTGATGTATCTTACAAAATACCATTTTCAAACCATTCATTTGTATTTTAACAGTGCTCATGTGACAATGTTAGTCTCTCCGGAGTTAAATAAACTAAAACCAACAAATAGAAAAACCCTCCCAAACGAATAAAGTTATGGTCCAATTTCCTCTAAATAATATAATCTGTCGTCAAAATTTCAAATGCAAGCATTATCCAAAATGTGTACGCAAATCTCAAAGTTGTTCTAGCAAGGAATTCCCAATTTTCCACTAGGATTCTCAATCATCTAAATGAAGGGTGTCACCATTAAAACATATTTTTTACAAATTCTATTACTCCTCTAGTATTGAATAACCTGTAAGAAACGTGAAGGAATTTCTAACACGAATTCCCAGGATGAAATTCTAACACGAATTTCTTTGTTCCATGTTGAAGCCTTTAGGATTAGTAACAGGTGCTTGCTCATCAGTCAATAAGGGTAGGTATGTGTATGCTGCATCCTAGATGGCTACATACTTCAAAAACATCTCATGATATAGGCTAGTACAATTCCCCCACCTCTACCTAACAAATGTTTAAATTAATAAAAACAAAAACCAAGTTTCCATATTCAAGTACACTCTCCTATGATCCTATCTGCGTAATTCCAAGCACCTTCTATGCAAGATTTTAGTTTATAAAAGGCAGAAAAATTGTAGAGGGGTTACTTTAAGGATCTAGTTTCTAGAGAGGATTTTATAGAGGAGGAAGATGTAACTGACCAACTGGTTCAAGAAGCCATCTTTCTCCATCATTGGCCTTTGTTGTTGGTGTTGTTGTTGGGGATGCAGCCTCTGAGGCATGTGGAACTCTCAGGTTCTGCTTTTCTTTTGCTTTGGATATAACACCACCTTGTGGCTGCAACAGAAAGCACTTGGGCAAATGATGATGGGTTACTGAACTGAAAGCAACTGAGGTAGGTTTGGAGTGAAGCAAGAGTGGTGAATTCCACAAAGTTTGAGACTTTGGAAATTTTGCAAGGGAGAGAGAAGGTAAAAATATGCTTTCCATTTGAGCTAGAATTGTTGGACAGTGTTTGAGAAAAGTAGCTGATGTTTGCTCATATGGGTTGGCTTGGTGGTCCTGGTGATCAAGGATAAACCTGAAAGGTGATCTTGGTGTGACTAATGGGAAATGGGGTTGTGTAGTATGTGGCAGCCATTTAATGCTTTACACAAGAAGAGATTGGATAACTATATATGATCTTGAGTTCATGTTTTTTTTTTTATATTTTGATACTATAATTCTTTTTTAATAGGTAAATTAGTTATGATAAAATAGACTTTGGAATCTGATCTGACTCACCTGTTTCCAGGGACCAAGAAGAGTAAAAAGGAGACATGTTGGGTTTATCCATGTTTCAATAAAGGGTGTTTCTTCCAGCACTTTATCAAAATTCTTTATAGATCCTACTAATTTTTTTTAAAAAAACTTTTTTTTAATAAATTTTTGGATTACTTTTTTTGAAATTCTTTTTTCATAATATATTTTTTGAAATTAATGAAATGCATTCCAAAAAATATTTTTCGGAATAGAATTTTCAAAATAAACTTTGAGAAATATATCTAGAATGTATTTTATGGAATAATTTTGCTAGAGTATATTTTGGAAAGAACTTTTCAAAATAAGGACGAATTACATGGGGGCATTTGGTCATTTCACCTATTTGATGTGGGTGCATGAAGAACTTTGATGGGTTGGAGGAATAAATTGATTTTTTAAGTTTAGTATGTTCTACTTTAGATAACAAACCATTCTTAAGGCTTTAAAAAAAAATTGTATGAATTGTATTGTGAATGATATGTGTTGTATGAGGACGAAGGAATTGAGATCACGCATTTGGAATAATGTACGAGTTGTTGTTTAGTTTAGTATTAAGTATTGTCACATATGTTTTAATAAAGATAATTTAGTTTCATTGATGATCTAAGTCACATACACTGAGATATCAGTAGGTGAGAAGCTGATGAGAGAGTTTGTACACACCGTGACCACTTCTAATGACACGGTATTGGATGTTTTAACTTACAATATACATGGACTTGAGAAAAGAATGCACAACATTATTTTTCTTTTATTCCATTTTAAAATAATTTATATATTTTAGGGTGTTACAAAATTTTTAGCAAAATGTAGTATGTAAAAGAATATTAAAATAAAAACAATCTATATATATAATTTATATTATGTAATTAATTTCTATTACTTTATAGAAAAAAAATTCATAATATAATGTATAAGATATTATTTATGTTACTCTAAAATAAAAAAATTCATATTTTAAATGAGTTAAATAAAAATGATAATTACGAAAATGTATCATTGAAAATAAAAATTATAATTTAAAAACTTGAAAATTAATGCAATTTAAAATTTTGGATTTTCTTTATAATGATAAATGGTAATTAATAATATTTACGTATACGGTATTTCTATTCTTTTAATTATTAATTATCAATGCTTTTTTATAACAACAAAAATTATGTTTTTTAATTACTTAATTAATAATTTAATATATATTTACAGGAGTTTTTTTAGTGCGGTTGTCTTCTAATATATTAATATTTCTTTTACTAACTCATTTATTTATAAGATCAACAAACTGGATGAAAAAAAAACCATTTACGTAAAATATATGTCCAATAGGTCGATTTTTTTATCACGCATATATTGTCTTATATTATTTTATATATTATATATTCTTTTTGTCGGTTGACTTGGTCGCTGGTTGACTTCAAAGGCAAGTGGTGACTCCTCCTATTTCTGGTGGATTCTGTGCTTACTCTTGGGTGTTGGAAAGCGGCTTCGTTGAAACAGAGGGGACCTTACCTGTTGATTGCACTCCGACGATCAAGTCAGTATTGGGCTAAGAAACAATGAGTAAATAAGATAGTAATTTCAATCTTAGAAACGGTATACCTTTATTAGGAATCTTACTCCCTTTTATAGACTACTTTTAGGTTACCTCATTGTAACAACCCCTTCTCACTAGGGCCTTATATCTAGTGAAATTAGGTTTACTGGGAGAACATTTTGTTACGTTGTTACACAATCTTAGCACAATAACTGCACAAAATCTTCCTCTTTGGAGTGCATAATCTTAATAGCATGGCCGCTAGGATACCAACTAATGTACCAGCGTTATGGGGCCCATATGTTTTATAGGTGTCGTAATCCTTTACGTATCATGCATGCAACTTTCCCCTGAAAACCCTAACGCTCTTGGGCCTTGGCTTCTTCAGGGGATATTTGTTTGTGCTAGACCCAAATGTACTATACACACCACATGCATGCACTTTCTCGCTGACTAGGCCTTTCAGATATACAGGTTTCAACACACGCATCTCTGGGGGACCACTTACGTGGCCCACTATTGCGACCAGACCACCGAGTCGACCTGCTCCACAGGTGCCGATGTCCGATGTCGATGCTGATGTCCGAAGTCTGGTACAGTACACAAGCCCCCCAGGCTCAAGCTGGAACTTGTTCCAGTGAAGAGGCTAACTGCTCGCCCATGGCGACCTACGTGTCCAGTGGGTATGAGACATGCACAGTGCATTGAAGTGACGTTTCACCATACTCCCTCACCAGCGTACACGTGGCCAGATCAGCGATTAGGAAGCGTTGTCGCTTGCGCTTCCCCTTATATGTTAACCTTTCAATTTTACACTCCCTTCACTGTTTCATTCCCTCTTTGCATATCTCTTCAAACATTTCTGTTTCGAACGTCCGGCTCTCTTCTCCTCAAACAACTCGCCTCCTTGAAGCGTAATCATTTCAAGGTACGTTTTTTTATCCTGTAACTGCCTTTGCCCTATCATTTTGATGCTCTTAATCTGCTTATAACTGTGTTGGGTCTGTTTATATTTCTCGTACCTACGATCATCGTTCTCTGTTTTTCTGCTTATTTGCTTTGTTTTTCCAAAACGCATACATTTCTTCTTCTGAGTATTGCCTTTGTTTTTCTTCTCTATTTTAGCTTTCCTCTGTAAGATGGATCAACCAACCCCAAATTACAAAACCCTTTACCCTTGTGCTTCTAGTGACCTCTTAGAGGAAACCTCTGAGTTTACCACCCGCGAAAGTATAATGTCGTATAGGAAGAGTGAGAGTTCCCACTAGTCTCGTATTTTTGGTAGAGAGCACGACAAATTCGTGAGGGTTGTGCATTGTAGGGTAAATGAACCCGTTTGCTGTGATGAGTCATCGGACTCCGAGGGACCGTTCTGCTTTATTTACTCCACCATTTTTAAGAAACTCTTCCTTTGCCTACCCTTTTCCAGTTTTGAACGAGCTCTCCTCACTGAGATCAACTTCGCCCCTGCCCAACTACACGCAAATAGTTGGGCGTTTGTTAGGGCATTCTCCATCTTTTGTCACCACTTCGGCCATCAGCCGTCAGTGGACGTATTCCTTTATTTCTTCGAAGCCAAAAGCCTAGGTCAAAAGTTGTGGGTGGGTTTTAATGGGGTTTTTGGGAGCGTACTGTTGACCCTCTTCCAACAATCATACAAGGGCTTCAAGGGTAAGTTCTTCAAGATCCGCTGCAACAAAAACAATCCAAGCCTTTTGGATGGGTTTCCCCTATACTGGACATAGAAACTTGGGCTCAAGAAACCCAGATGCCTTGAAGACTTACCCCCACGAGAACGAGAGGTGTGCAACTTCCTCTCCAACCTCTAAGTAGTGTTTAGCTCTGCCGAGCTGATTAAACACGAGTACACCCCTACAGCTCTTAAGGCTTACATTGGTATCCCCTTCCCCTTACATCTGTTAGCATTACTTTGTCTGTGTGTTGTTTACTTAAATTCTTATATGCTTTCCCTGTTGAAGATGGATCAGGCCTCTTCTCTACCTAGTGTTAGTGTGTGTTTGATGTAGAAAATAGCTAGTTTGTTTTGAAGTTTGTAATAGGTTTAGATGGTCTTGTATGTAGGCTTGTGTATGTGTAAGGTTGCCTTTTGC
>Ga0123342_1006040_pt1 | contig 17060 bp, 10 predicted proteins | sample Turbeawhitnodule_FD_89960 | JGI IMG/M metagenome (GOLD analysis project Ga0123342, IMG submission 89960) | Root nodule microbial communities of legume samples collected from Mexico - Turtle bean Mexico white nodule | ecosystem: Host-associated > Plants > Roots > Nodule | place: Mexico: Nepantla... | reverse complement strand
GCTATCCGGACCCACTACCCAGATATGTCATAACCCACACAAACCTTGTGAGAACAAAATGTATTGGCTGTACCGCAATAAAACCAGCAACTGCATAAAAAGGAAAGAAAACTGCAGCACATATACACCAAAAATTATGACCAAGCTTTAACAGCATATCAGCATGGAGGTGATCTTTGAGTAGGCTAAGTACTCTTTTCAATTGATGGATAATTATTGAAAAATATTTCGTGAATACCCAAAATATAATAACCAATCATATAAGAAAAAAAAAACTGGTGATCTTGTCTTAGTATAAGCTGAAGCACATGTTTGATCTGGATAAAGTGTAGGTCTGTTATGTCCTCTTTAATCATGTGTTTGAGTTTATTAAATTAGATTTAGATGGATGATGTAAACTTTGTGAAGCGTAAGACACAGACATGGAAGCTTTAAGCTTTATATAGCAGTAACTATATCGGTGTGGAAGTGAAAAAAGTTAATAATGAAAATAATGGAAGAAGGAAAACATCATCCTCAAATCTCTTCATATTTTCTTTACGTAAAGGCCATATTTTCTGACTCAGACCACGTGTTAGGGAACCTTTTACACACTTTTTTCCTATGTAAAAAAAATAAAAATATAGTAATATTCAACCCCTTCATACCCTTATTGTAATAATATAATATGAGTACCTAAATTAATAAAATAATATATATATATATATATATATATATATAATATCATCAATTTTCAAATAGATATGTATATTTTATAAAAAAAATCTCCATATCTCTCTACTCAAAAGTACACTAATTCAGAGATGTTTATGTAATTGACTAAGCCTTCCATAAAAGCAAGGGAAATAAGTGCGACTTTTGTGTAGAAGAATATTTATTATTGTCATTTTGTTAATATATCCTTAAAAGTAAAAATAATAAATAATAAATAACAAATAATAAATAACATAATAGAAATGCGAAAACAAATAGTAATTTTAATAAAGCGGTTTTATATTTCATAATAATTAATGTCATATCCGTATACAGACATTTAAAAAAATTAACGAAAGCAGCTTAGCAAGATGTAGAAAGTTAAACAATATTATTATCAAATTTAAAGATGTTTTTAGTTTTAAAAAATATTATTACTTTTTTATGAAGTCGTTCTCTTAATAAGGATTCAAACTTAAAGATATTTTTCGGATTAAACATATTTTAGCTTTACAATTATATTTTAACGAGTGAGGATCACTCTCTCTCCTGTAAAAGTACAAATAAGTCGACCAAATTTAAATTTAATTTCTGAAAAATTATTTGTTCACGGTACTCTTTTAGTAAAATAACCTATCTAAAAAATCAAGTTTAATTTGTTAAAATATTGAATTTGACCATTTAGTTTGTCTATAATTTTTTTATAACAAAAATTCATAAAATTACTTTTTAACTCTACTTATTTAGTATAATCTATGCATTTTTTTTTTTTTCATGATATATCTAGTGAGAATTGAAATTTTGAATCATATATAGGGATGATTACTATTTATATTGTATGTTGTAAAAAGACGTATCATATGATAACTTAAAGTCATAAAACTTTAAAAATAAAACTTACAGGCTCTATGAATGGTAATGAAAAGTTAATATTTAAACTGATTTTATACCGTCACTATCTTTTTTATATGAAAAAAATCATTGCTTTGAATATCTCGTTTTTTTTATCATAATAATGTTTTAAAATTTTAAAGAAATAAGTATTTTAGTTTTTTTTCTATTTTTATTAAATTTAGAATCATCATAAACCAGATTATACCATAATGTTAATACACAAATGCTACATTGTACCATTTTTTCACCAAAACTACAGCGTCACTGATTTCGATTTCCTTCTTTAATTTTATTTTTCAACCTATTTAATTTATTAACTATTTATAGAAAATCATTTTCTTAAATTTCATACAAAATCGTCAATAAGATTATCTTCATACACAATAAAAATCCGCTATATAAATACTTCATTAATTACTACATCAATTCATTGGATAATTTTTTTTGAATTAAATATTTTTTTATCTATGTATTCCTAATCAAGCTTGGTTTTAATTTACATACTTTTAAAAATGACTAATTAGTCCTTATAAGTATGTGAATTTTGTTTTTTATTAACTTTTTTGAAGATAAAAAGTGATTACAAAAAATATTAAAATTATATATTCAAAAAGTTAGACCACTAAATTTATCAATTTTAAATTATAAAAAAGTTAGGCATTTACTATTAAGTAGGATTTTAGGAGAAATTGAGCCTACATCCACACAAAAGGAATAAAACTGATGTTAATAATAATAATAACAATATAAAAAATTGTAAAAAGTAGGCATTTGTAAAGTTTTAAAAATGATAATTTCATGCCGATTTTGGAAGGGGGCTAAAAACGAACGTGAAAAATTCATTTTACACGAGTTTAACATTTATGTATTATCAACTAATTAAAAGTTATCATGAATACTTGAAATAACATAATTTATAATTGAAATGGAATAAAGTATAATATCTTAAATTAAATCTGACCGAGTCATCATAAACCAGAACATGTCTGGGTGGTGTAGTTGGTTATCACGCTAGTCTCACACACTAGAGGTCCCCGGTTCGAACCCGGGCTCAGACATTTTTCTTTATTTTTTGGGCCTCTTGGTTATCAGCACTACTGGGCCTGTTGACATTTTTGGGGCCCAACATCAGTTTCCTTTCGGCCAAGTAACGAATTGAGCGAAAACATTTCAATGAGGTAAGTAGCATAATCAATGGTTCTTCAATATAGGGCATTTCCATTTCGTAATGTCTCTCTGACTCAGACTTTTGAGTTTCCCTTCGATGGAGGACGAATCTTACACCATAAGCAACACCAGCCATTTGCTCGGTTCTGTTCCCGTGAGTCTGCGCACACTTTTTTTCCCCCTTTTTCTGTTTTATTTCTTACTAACCTGTTGCTAGATTGCTTTTTACTTGTGGTTAAGATTCTAAGGCAAGTATTCTAGAAATCCTTAAACGAAGCTGATAATAACTTAATTAAAACTAAAATCTTAACCTTAGAATTCTCCTAATTACGTTTGAATGAATTTTGAGTTTGGATACCTTAAACAAAGTCTCTGCTCAGATTTGCTTGGACGAAATGTTACAAAAAAATATTGACACGGCAAGACTTTTCGGATAGAGATTATTCAGATCATTGCACTCAAGATTTCCCAAACCCGCAGTTTCTGTTAATTAATTTATCTGAATAAACTAGTATGTTTGTTTGTTAGTTAATAGCTAATTTATGCTATTGATTATGGTTCTTTACTTGTTTTTCTGTATTGTTGTTCAGGCTGTCATAACCGATGAAAAGAGTAGCACAGCTCATGACGGTATGAAATTATTGGATTAGCTTTTTTTCCTATGTTGAGATGCGCGATATTCTCTCCGTTGTTAAAAGTTTCAGTAGCCTAAAAAGGTTGTTTATGAAATTTCATGCAGTCCCTTATGCGAGCATGCAAACATTCCCCCCTGCCAATGGGGTTGGCAGAGGACAGGCATATCAAACTGCTGGAACTCCAACTGGTATGTCATCGAACTTTTTAATAAGTGAAGTGACTGTAAAACTGAAATGGTTATTTATTTGTCAATGTGAGTATGTATACTTCATACGCTTCATATTTTGGGTTTGGCACATCTTCAGATTATTTTTGGGAACGGGGTTGTGACTTATTGTGGAGAGTCTTTTAGTTTGTTTAGTTTTAGATATTTCAGACAAATGAGCTCTATAAACAATTGAACTAGAGCTTTCAAATAATATTTTATTTATGACTTTAACTAATAATTGAATATTATATGTATCATATATCATGGTTGTAGTAGTACTAGTTAATATAATTTGTTTTTTTGAAGCACAGATTTGGGTTCAGTTGCATATTTTGACCGAGAGATGATTCATTCTGCTGGCTGATATTTGATTCTATGGTCTGTATTAAAAATGTGGTTGCTATATCATGCTACCATACTATCACATGGTAAAAACAATTTCATGGGCATTACTGTCTGTCTAGGAGGTCGCATTACTTACTGTAATTCTAGCAAATATTCTCAAGAGTCTCTCTCTCTATGGATGATATGTTATATACTACATTGGACAAGAATTATATAAATTTCCTATTCACTAAATCATCTCTAAATGGTTTTATTCTCTCTTTCTGTCACTTCACCCTCTAAATTCAACAGTCTGATGCAAGAGAACTTGAAGTTTTTGTTTTTTAATTTTTATTGTGAATTGGTTCTATTATAATGTCATTCATTCATCTCTTAATTGTTTGTCTGTGTAGAAGCATCTGGGCAACAATCAACAAGCTACTGGCAGGGAATCTTTAGTGTGTCATCCTACACACAGTATTTCAATGTGGACACAGATGTTGTTGTAAACAGATTGATGAGTTCCTTGAATCCAGTTGGTGGAGATTTTTTTAACAAGATAGATGCTAATCCTGATTTGTGAGTCATTCTTTTAATCCCATGCTTCTTTATTTTCAATATTCAAAATAGAGATACCCATTGTATTAAATGTGGATTTGTGACTCTTGGTGAAAAAGTGAAAAACTATAGTTGACAACTGAACTGTCACCATAAAATTTGTAGAAAAAAAAACGGCCTTGCCTTTTATGCTTCTGCTACCTTTTTTTATCTTTCTTCATTTTGGTGCATTTGTCCTGTTCACCCATAAAACTTTTGACTTCCTAACCAGAATTTCAGAAAATTAAAGTAATGTGAGGGAAATAGAAGGTGCATAACTTGTTTTTCTATGCATGTTTAGGGTGCATGGAATGCGTCAAGTTATGGGAGACATAAGAACTTTTACCTGTTCATTTTTCTGCATCCTAGCTTTACCTGTTCATTTTTCTGCATCCTAGCTCAAAAGTAGAACGCATACCTGTCTAATATTCCTTGCAATTTCCCCCCTAATAATGGAAGCAGATATTGAAATAATTCTTCTACCCAATTTCATATATATATATATATATATATATATATATATATATAAATAAAAAAATTTAAGAGAAAAAATAAATAAAATTTTAGTTCTTAAAATATAATGAGAGAATAGACAATATTTGCTTTCCATTTTTTTCCTTTTTTTGGTTAAAATTATTAATTAAGCCTATACAATGGTTCGTATTGATTTTCTAATAGTTACTTTTACTTTATTACAGGTATGGAATTATATGGATCTCAACAACATTAGTTTTTGTCCTTGCCTTACTCGGAAATCTTGCCACATACCTTACGCAAAAACATGCAGATAACACTACTTCTTGGAGCTTTGATGTCAGCTTTGTAAATACAGCTGCGTGGTCTATCTATGGCTATGTTATAGTGGTCCCTTTGGCATACTACTTTTTCCTTCAGTATATGGGTTCAAATGCTAACATTATTCGGTTCTGGTGCATGTGGGGTTATTCCCTCACCATTTTCATTATGTCCTCTGTAAGTTTTTTATTTTCGAAGTATGGTATATTATTTTATCAATGTTAGTATGCTCATTACAATATTGTGTAGTACGTGGATTTCCTTTCGCAAAAGTTCATATTTGAAGATGAGGAATACTAGCAACACACTCTCCTACATATCTAACACTTCTTGTGAAATTTTTCAGTTTCTATTGCTTGTTCCAGTTGGATTTCTTCGTTGGATTATAATAATCCTTTCCGGCGTCGCTTCAGCTAGCTTTGTTGCCTTGAACCTAAGGTCTTTTATAGAAGGAAATGATGTTTCAGTGGCTGTAATTGCTGCATTTTTCTTGCAAATAGCTTTGGCTGTCTTCATCAAGGTTCGTTTCTTTGGATAACTTTAAGCATTGCAGTAATGAAGAATAAAACCCAAATCACTGTCATTGATACCCACACGGATCCACGTTATTGGCTAACTGTGTTTAACACGTTGAGTAGAATTATCTGCAACAGATATGGTTTTTGTAATTTTGATTTGTTGATGGTTGTAGAATTACAAGGTTGTGATTTGGTTGCCTTCAACATTTGAGCTCCTTTCATTTTTTTTTTTGTAATTATCGGATTTGAGCTCGTTTCATTTTTTTATATTTTTTTGTAATTCCTAGATCTTTCATTTCAACTCTTTAGTGAAACTGAAAATGTAATATCTAACTCAATAGCATATCCCTATAACAGCAGTGAAGTAGAAAAAGAAAATGCCAAGGAGGATGCTCGGGTAGACTTATTTCTTTAATTTGAGTTAGTATTTATTTATTTTGATGAATCTGATTTTAGGAATAAAGGGTTACAGATGGAACATGTTAGGAACGATCCCTCTTATATGTTTTACTGTTACATATCTTAATTAGAATCTAGGATGTACAAATTCCTGATATTATGACCAAAATTCAATTCAATATGATCTGCAGCTTGTATATCGTTTATAAGCAGTTGTCAGTTGTCAGATTGATTTATATGAATAGGATGTGAAAATGAGACTCCAGCTCAAAAGAATCTAGCTGGGTAACTTGGTTCATAAGTAATTATACTTTTGTAAATAAAACAAATTAATATGTAACATTTATATTAATCATTACTGTAAAATAATATGTACGTTAATCAACTATGGAGTTCTGATTGTTGGATTTCTTGAGATCAGGTATGTAGTACCAGATTCTTGACAATAGCAATGGTATTTTGAAAATTTTCAAGTAATTATCACCTGTAGTTTTTGGGACATGAGAGTTCCTGTTGTGTTTAGTGTGATATTTACTTGTCTATTAGTTTGACTACGGTGTTTAGATTCTGTGAGGAGTGGGGAAGCTTGGTTGGGTTTCCATGGTGGTGTTTCTTGACTAGTTTTTATAGTATTTTGGAGATGATGGGTTGGTTTTGCCTTTGAATTTCTAATTTTGCATTGTATCATCAATGGTAGAAAGATAGTGGCAAAGGAAGTTAGGAACAAAGAAATATATATTTTTTAATCGATACCCCTGACTTACTGGACTATGATTGAGTTTTACACTGAATTCAACCCACAGTCTAAACCCTTATGTTTTTAAATCTTTATTTTAAAGTCAAATAATTATGTTTTTGGTGGATTGAGTATTTGTGTTTACCCATAATTGTCATCCGATGAAATCATCTCATATTCACATTTTTAAGCTATTGTTTCATTTTAATTATAATGTTAGTAATTTTTATTTGGTTGCTTTTATTTTTAATCAAATGAATAAAGTAAATAACCAATAAGAAAAATAATAATCATTAAAAATTATATTAGAATTTTTATTTTTATTTTTTATGTATTTTTATTTAGACATGAAATTAAAGTTATTTTAAAGATATTAATTTATTTAAATTTTTGAAATCTAAATTATTTTATTTATTACTGCTATAGATTCTCTATCCCCAATTTTTTCCGGAAAAAATCAAGTGAAATATAACTAAAATGATACAAAATAGTTTTTTTTTATAATTAAAATTAATTTATTAAAGTTAAAAATAAGAATTTAGAGAAGTTATATTTGAGAATATTTATAAATTTGCTTTCACATAGGTTAATTTGATTTATTATTTATTAAAAGGATATTATGGAAACAATTATTCATATATCGTCTAATATAATATTTTGGTGTAGTTTTATTTATTGAAAAGATGATGAAATAAAACACAGAAGTTACCGAACCTGTCCCAAAAGGATCTCAACAATAGGGATAGTGACTTTTCTAGAGGAATAAAATTTGAACCTTAAATTCAGCAAGATAATCTGCCGTACAATTGGATTCCCTAAATAGAATTTATGTTTTAAGAATATAATTGAATTGAATTTATGTTTAAATAAATATTTAATTGAAATTTTCTTTTTTGTTGGTCCAACTGGTTGGTATCCATAGTTGTAGGTGTTAAGGACATTAATAATTAATAATTAATAATTGTTGTATTAAAAAATCAAACTAAAATGTGTAAGTGGGTTAGGAATTGGGAGCTGGGACCACCACACCATAGAACACGGATCTTAGATCTACTTCAATCAAACGATGTCGTCGTGTACCCCATATTCTTCCAACTTTTGTTTTCTTCTCATTTATTTATTTCAATGTTTTTTATTCTATTTTAATATATATAAAGAAAGTTCAAACAAATTACAAAAACAGTATAAAATATTATTAAACTATTTCCCTTCCATGGAAATAATTTAAATTTAAAATTTCTAATTAATGATTAATTAAAATTTTAAGTGTTTACTTATTAAAGCAGTAAAACTTAGGTATTAATTAATAAATTAAAAGTTTGAGAATTATTAAAATAAAATTAAAGTTTAAGATGCAAAAGAGATTTTTTTTAAGAAATTTAAATACTCTTTTCATGTATAAATATTATCTTAGAGAAATTATGACATCCATAAAATTGTCTAGCATTCATTTCTTATTAAACTTTTCACATGTTAACCACACACTCTCTTATTTAATCTTAACCGTGAGTTATCACCAAGATTTACTAGATTAAAAATATTAATCAATATTTAATTTTAATCCATGTATTATTGGTAAGAAAACATGATAATAGAATAAATTCCTATTAAAGCGTGTAAATAAAAAATGTTAAATTATTTTAAAATTTGCATATTATTGCATTGGACAACAATGCAGGTGGATGCGAGGTGGAAGGCCACAACTAACTGTAGTTCTCTTCACTGTACTTTTTGACCGGAACATGAGATCGTCTTATCAAATTATTTTTTCTTTTGCATTTTAATATTGTATATATTTGTAAATATATTCCTTAATTTTAAAACTGTATATTTATGTTTAAAAATTAAAAAAAAAACTATTTTCTTAAAATTTAACTATTCTTACACATTTAGTCAATTTATTTTGTAATAAAAATCACAAAAAAATCTAACTCTGACAATATTAATTCTGTCAAAACAATTCTTTTATTTTAAGTTTTATGAACACTTTTTTTAAAATATATTGAATTATAATGGGGTCCCGAATTATGAAGCAGTACTTCTTTATAAAATTAAAAGAGTTGACATTAGCTAGTTGAGCCACAAAGTTGACGTTACACCTTTAGGTTTAGATCAGAAAAATAGATATACTAAGATAAGTAATTTATATACTATTAAATTTCAAAGTTATATATAATATCTGTGTTAATAAATAACTTCAAATTATATTATCACAAATTTTAATTAATTGTTAGCATTAAACTTTTTATATTGAGAGTGGTTAGAAATTAAAATAGAAAACGTTAATAGCCATATTTTTCTCTCTGACAGTTGGCTCTAGAACATCCAACCGCGTGCACTTTGTGATATACAGTAACTTCCAGTTCTCTGCAGAATCTAATCAAATATGTTTATAGTTGAAAAATAAATATAAAATAAAAATTAACTTTAAAAAGTTAAGATTTATCCTTTTTTATGTTTACTGAAATAAACTGTTTTATTTTCTTCATTTTAATTTCTTTGTCCAAAATTCTTCTCGCTTTTAATACTGCATTTGAAAATTTTATCTCCTATTCAAAGTTCTAATGTTAAAAAACTTAGAACTTACTGTGGGAAAATTTTGGCAACTTTAAGTATAAATGTTGACCAAAAGAGTATAATTATGATTCAAGAATAATTTATCCAACTGGATGTAATTTAAAAGAAATAAAAGAAAATGTGAATATCTGTGGTGACAGGGTAGTGTAAAGTGTTAACCTTATTATCAGCACGTGACTTTAAGATTAAGAACTGTTCACGGGTAGACTCTATTCTCTTCTCTGCCAACCGCACCGAAGAAGAACAACACTTTGCTTCTTGTCAGAATATGGAGAACGCAGATCCTAATAGACATTTTCTCAAAGATGTTAAGCGCATCGTTATCAAGGTTCTCTTTTATCTCCGAAAACTATATTATTCTTTTGGTGTTTCATTTGTGTGCTGTGTAACAAATGGTTTGTCTGTGTGCATTGTTGCTTGGACCATAGGATTATGCAAATGGTTAAGGTTGTTTTGTATGGTTTTGAAGGTTGGGACTGCTGTGGTTACTCGCCAAGATGGAAGGGTGGCGGTTGGAAAATTAGGGGCACTATGTGAGCAGGTTGCTCTGTATATATATTTTTTGTGTTAAAGTTTTTTCTTTGTTCAAGGAATAAAGATTGGATTTTGAGTTTGGCATGTGTGACCCTTTTCGAAATACATGGCAGATTAAGGAGCTGAACTCTCTTGGTTATGAGATTATTTTGGTGTCATCAGGTGCTGTTGGCCTTGGTCGCCAAAGGCTTAGATACAGAAAATTAATCAACAGCAGGTAATAAACTTTTAACACCTTTGTTCTGTTTATTTGCTCTCCCAGGGTGCACATGTAAGGTGTATCTTGAAAGTTGGTTGAAATTGTAATTTAGTTTGGTCTTTCATGGGGCACATTTTACAGCTTTGCTGACCTTCAGAAGCCGCAAGTTGAACTTGATGGCAAGGCTTGTGCTGCTGTAGGACAGAGCAGTCTTATGGCTCTTTATGATGCTTTGTTTAGTCAGGTAATTGTTGTTAATTGATGTTCATGTCTGAACTATCATCTTATGCCTGCTTTCATTCCAATTGTGTTGTGTAGATTTTGTTGTTTTGTTTAGTCAGGTAATTGTTGTTAATTGATGTTCATGTCTGAACTATCATCTTATGCCTGCTTTCATTCCAATTGTGTTGTGTAGATTTTTTGTTTTGTTTACACTTGATGACTATCATATTCCATTCTTACCTTATTTTAGGAGGATAACTGACATTGATATTGATGCGTAAATTCGTTTCTCTCCCTGTCCTGCAGCTAGATGTGACATCTGCTCAGCTTCTTGTGACAGACAATGATTTTCGAGACAAAGATTTCAGAAAGCAACTCAGCGAAACTGTGAAATCACTGTTAGGATTAAAAGTTATTCCCATATTCAACGAGAACGATGCAGTTAGTACTAGGAAAGCTCCATATGAGGTTTGTTATTCTACTTGTCTGATTTGTTATCACAGCTGAACTTAATCCTGGAGCTGATTGTTCAAGCAATGGAGCTTTATGAAAAAATGGTGTCATAATTCTTTTATTTATTGATGATATGATAAATGGTTATGCTAGCTTGAAGTAGAGTTGGGAATTATATTGTTTTCTTCAGATGAATTTTCTAAACTTTATCTGTTAAACTTAAGTATTGAGTCTTTATAAGATGTTTTCTTAGGACTGATGTGTGCATGGTAGGTAAGCAAATTTTAGTTTAGTAATTTCTCCACCAGCCAACTCAACGTATTTAAGAAAGTTGCATGCTTGTTTAACATTGAATATGATCCTTCTCTGACTGTGAAGTATTCCCAGCATTTGTTGAAATTCTTCTATTCTTCATATTATACAAAAGAGTGTTTCATTGTTTGATTTTTTTACCAAAAAATGTCAGGTAAGAGAATAAACTAGATAATACTTGAAGTGTCACCAAATCATTTTGTGCAGGATTCTTCTGGCATATTTTGGGATAATGACAGTTTATCAGCTTTATTGGCACTGGAATTAAAAGCTGATCTTCTTATTTTGTTGAGTGACGTAGAGGGTCTTTATAGTGGCCCTCCGAGTGACCCAGGTTCAAAGCTTATTCATACATACATTAAAGAAATACATCAAAATGAAATTACTTTTGGAGACAAGTCTAGAGTGGGAAGAGGTGGTATGACTGCCAAAGTAAAGGCTTCTATTCATGCAGCTGATGCTGGCATTCCTGTTATCATTACCAGGTGCTCTATTATACATGCTACCGAGAATAATTTAAACTGAAACTTGCTTTTGCATTATTAATAGCAATTCTATTACTGCATATTTGTATCTCCTCTTCAGATTTTATTTAAAGCTTTTTTCAGTGTCTCCATTTTCAATTAGAAGCTTTTTATTTAGACATGACATGTGACATTACTAATTAAATTTTCATTAAACCGCAAGCAACTTTGAGAAATGGAAATACAAACAGTCTTACTGATTTAATTTTGTATACAAGTTACCTGTTTATTTGTTCTCTCTGTCTTTTTTTTTTTGTATTTGGATGACTATTTGTTGACCACATGCTTAGTCAGTAAATCTATGGGAGTGACATGGAAGATCACTAAATTTTTTTCACCCTTTTCAATTTTTGATCTATTAAACAGAAAATATAATTGCAAGAACACTATGAAATCCATTATGTATGCTACCTACTCTATCCTATTCCCATCTGTGTACATGGGCTTTTTCTTGTTTCTGCTACATTCATGTCTCTTTTCAGTGGTTATGCAGCAGAAAATATCCTTAATGTTCTCCACGGACAACGTATTGGAACCCTCTTCCATAAAGATGCCTATAAATGGGCCCCAATAAAAGAGGTTAACGCTCGCGAGATGGCAGTTGCAGCTAGGGACTGTTCCAGAAGGCTTCAGGTTTCTTTTATGGATACAAAGCTGTCAGTATAATAACGTTCCTAATGTAGCATTCTGATATCCATATCTTACATTACAGGCCATGTCTTCAGAAGAGAGGAAACAAATTTTACTAAAAATAGCTGATGCTTTGGAATCACATCAAGAAGAGATCAGGATTGAAAATGAAGCTGATGTTGCCACTGCACAAGAAGAAGGATGTGAAAAATCCTTGGTGGCTAGGCTGTTTTTAAAGAAGGAGAAGGCAAGGCAGTTACCCTAAAGTTGAAATTGTTTAAATTTTAGCAGACTATAAAATTTGTAATGATAAATGACTATCACTGACAGCTTGCAAGCCTTGCAAACAACATTCGAATTATTGCAAACATGGAAGATCCAATTGGTCGAGTGCTAAAACGAACTGAGGTAACAAAAAGTTTGTTATTGCTATATATATATATATATATTTATTGTATTACAGATTCTAGTTTTACATTATGCCAGTAGTTAAGAATGAAAGGTTTATGTTATATACAAATTTGTATAAGATAGCTGTCTGAACTCCTGTGTGTGGGCGTGAGTAATATCTGCTTAGTCATAAAGTATACGGTTTAAAAGTTTTTCATGCGCATTTGATTGTTAATAATAGTTACTGATCTATAATATTTCTGATAGCTATCTTTTTATCTAGCTCGCAGAAGGGCTGATTTTGGAGAAAACATCATCTCCTTTAGGTGTTCTCTTAATTGTTTTTGAGTCTCGCCCTGAGGCACTAGTGCAGGTAAACCAGCATTTTCAATTTTCTTTTTCAGCTTATGTTGATACCTGGCTAATATTGTGTTGATTTCTAAATTTTACCCTTCCTTGCCTTTATTTACATTCCCTTTTCAATTTGCTGTCTATAGATGACATCTTGGACAGCTTATATTACCTACTAAACTGTGATCAGACGTTTAAGATAATATGAATTTTTCTTTTCTTATCACACATGAAAGGATGAAACTTCTTTTAGATTAAAAACTGTTTAAATTGCAATTCAAGAAACAATAGGCCTAGTTCGACTACCTTTTGATTTTATGTTGTTTATCTGCATTCTAAGCCAGTAGCTTCATGTAATCTTGACAGATAGCTTCTTTAGCAATCCGAAGTGGGAATGGGCTTCTCTTGAAAGGAGGCAAGGAGGCTAAGAGATCAAATGCAATTTTGCACAAGGTTTAGTTTCAAAATAAATGATAATTTGTGAACCATTTTCTTTTAAATCATATATTTGATTTTTTCAATCTCATTAATAAATATTTTCTGTGTAATTTTTCATTGCTGGTACTTAAGGTTATTACTGAAGCCATACCAGATTCTGTCGGTGAAAAACTTATTGGACTTGTGACATCAAGAGCAGAAATTCCTGAGTTACTCAAGGTAAATACATAGTAGATATTAATTTCTGATTTATAAACTTACTCGATTTGATATTTGGTTCCTTAAACAAAAGCTAGAGTCCGCATTCTGCTTTTCTTTCAGTTGGATGATGTAATTGATCTGGTGATTCCAAGAGGCAGCAACAAACTTGTCTCTCAGATCAAGAGTTCGACTAAAATTCCTGTTATGGGTCATGCTGGTAAGACCCTTCTGCTCAACATGCAAGCAAAGTGCTTGATATAATATGGTAAATCCTTTTGTCAAATGAATTTACTGTAATAATGCCACATTATTGCCAAACAGATGGAATTTGTCATGTCTATGTTGATAAATCTGCTGATTTGGAGATGGCAAAGAAGATTGTACTGGATGCAAAAGTAGATTATCCAGCAGGTTGCAATGCCATGGTAATTTCTATTATTCTATGTACTTGATGAAAGCTTAACCTTTGTTTGTCAGTTATTTTTTCTTACTTTTCAAATTTCAATTTTTAGGAAACACTTCTTGTTCACAAGGACTTAGTAGAGAAAGGTTGGCTCAATAATATTACTGTTGACCTACGGACAGAAGGTATGGCTTCTGGCTAACATTTCTATTAGACTGGTGAATATCTGACTGTGACTTCTTTTCCAAAATTGAAGAATAGTTTCTTGAAGTTAAATGGACTGTTAAGAGTAGTTTGTTTGTAAGGTTTCTGGAATGATGAAATGGTTTAAAATTTATGTAGGTGTTACATTGTTCGGAGGACCGAAGGCAAGTCCGTTGTTAAATATTCCACTGGCTCGTACATTACATCTCGAGTACAATTCATTGACATGCACAGTTGAAATTGTGGATGATGTTTATGCAGCTATTGATCATATAAATCTTTATGGAAGGCACGGTTCTCTTTATTTGTAGATAGTGTGTTGGAAGCATATTTCCCTTTCATCCATCTCCCTCTGCCTCATTTCAAATTAGATCTATAGTAGTTCTGTGTACGAGGATTGAAATTTGTCACATTTCTCTTTCTTTGCAGTTCACATACTGATTCCATTGTTACAGAAGATCATGAAGTAGCTGATGTATTTCTACGTCAAGTTGACAGGCAATTTTTGAAATATAGTGTCTTTTTATGTGTTACTAAATATACTCACTTCATTATTTTGTGTAATTTAATTGCCTTTTATGATTAAGTTATATATTAATAAGCACATAAATCCCTGTTCTTGTGAGCAATCAACCTCTTGAGCCTTCAGCATATTTACAATGTCAGTTATGTAAATAATGTTTGCTATTTTGGCAGTGCTGCTGTTTTTCACAATGCTAGTACAAGATTCAGTGATGGGGCACGATTTGGTCTAGGGGCAGAGGTATGTTATTCTAAACATTCTCTTAAAAATCAATCTCTAATGCTAAGGTTGTTGATTTAGTTCCTAACTCTCATGTCGTGGACATTTTATAGGTGGGAATAAGTACAAGCAGGATTCATGCTCGGGGTCCAGTAGGAGTTGATGGATTGTTAACAACCAGATGGTATGAGCTTGATGGTCATTTACTCATTATAATTGAAACAATACAAACTTTTTAGTGTATAACTAGCCATTTTATTCAGTTGACATGCTCAATTTGAACAATACAAGGTAGAAAAGCTTTTTGTGAATAGATTAAGATTTGCCACATACAAATAACTAACATACCAATAGGTTTATAAGGATAATAACTGATACTACAACTATGCATTTGCTTATTTGCAGGATTCTCAAAGGAAGTGGACAGATAGTGGATGGTGACAAAGCAATTACCTACACCCACAAAGACCTTGCTATTTGATTCTTGATTTTTACTATTAAAACTTCATGTAGGGAGGAGAGAAAAGGAAGGTCACTAGCCTGTGTTTTATTTCCTCTAGTCTGTACAATTCAATAGAGGGGAGAGATGTTTACGCTATCTGTTGTTGATTTTTCTGTTCATGATGTTATACAAGAGAGCTGCTTTTCCCCCAACGTTAGGAAATTGATGATCTTTGTTTAGGATTTCTTTTAACTTGGTATCAGTTGTTACAGTTGTAAAAATAATAATAAAAACTTCATCTTTGGCTCCAAAAAAGTGGGAAAATGATATTTTCTGGTTTAAAGGGGAATGGAGATTTTTGGAGTGAAAAGAGAGGGCAGAGAAAATAATATCATCCCTATATTAATAAGGGCAAAAGTTGAAGGAGAGATATTTTATCCTTTTATTTTTCCTTCTTTTCTGAACTTTTGAATTAAATAAGATTTAAAAAAAAATTCTTCTCTCCGTTTCATTTCTCTAATTGAACAGTACGTTAGTCATTGTTATGATGTTGTATATTACAATTTTCTAATGTGATTATACCACATGACTGATATTACAGTGGAATCTTTTGTCAAAAAGAACTCCCTAACTCAAACTAAGCTCTTTTCGATTTTGAGAATTCTTATTAAGTTAGATTAAAATCAAGCATTTTTCTGAGTTAGATTTTTATTCCCCTCTTGTTCGTTACATGGGAATAACAATGCAACCAATTGGTCTTTAATAGAGTAAACGAGTGTTGCAAAAGATGTGAGATTGTTTTGGCTAAGTATGCATGTTGTAATATTTCTTTCAGTAAATGTTCAAAACGATCTTTGGAAGCTTGAATATTTCAATACGAAAAGAAAGAGAAAAATACGCTTAGCTTATTTCAACCAATATCTTTTTATAGGAGTTATGATTACATGTGAAGGATTGAATCCTCCGATCCTCAGTCTCCCAATTTTAAGGACATTTGCATAATCTATTAATCCCATCTTTTAGCAAAAGACTTTATTGGATCATTTGAAAACCATTACCTTAATTACATAACAAATCTTAAAGACAGATTCTATGTTGCATACGTGTAACATAGAATACGTGTAAACTCATAAAAGACTTATTTACAAGTCAAGAACTAAGTATTTATCTAAATTTTTCCTAAACTTGACCTTCATCAAACTCCGTCTCTGTCTGCGTTTAAATGATGCCAGGTTCAGTTGAAAGACTGGATCAAAATGTTTGTAGGTGAATGTACTTTCCTTTTCCGTCTATTTTTCTGCATCACACACCAGTTGCTTCTGAACATCATCACGCTTCCTTTTCACTACCTGGAAAGCTGCTACCTTTCGGCTTTTACCCGCTACATATATATATATATATATATATATATATATATATATATATATATATATATATATATATATATATATTTTTTTATATATATATATAT
>Ga0123342_1006039_pt1 | contig 17061 bp, 9 predicted proteins | sample Turbeawhitnodule_FD_89960 | JGI IMG/M metagenome (GOLD analysis project Ga0123342, IMG submission 89960) | Root nodule microbial communities of legume samples collected from Mexico - Turtle bean Mexico white nodule | ecosystem: Host-associated > Plants > Roots > Nodule | place: Mexico: Nepantla... | reverse complement strand
GATTGTAGGTAGAAAATGGAGTTACTCATGTTGAGGGCTAATGTCAAGGAAAGGCCTGAGGTAACAATTTCTAGATTCCAAAGTGGCTTTAATCTAGAAATTTGGGATAAGGTTGAACTTCTGCCTTATGAAGATTTAGATGAGTTAGTTCAACTCTGTGTTAGGGTAGAACAACAACTGAAAAGAAGAGTTATTTCTAGGAGATACTACCCTAACACATCCTATTTTAGGAGTGAGTCTAGGAGGGAGGGCTACCTCTCCAAATATGGGTATGAAGGATCCAAGGGTAAAGTAAAAAACAAAAGATAGAGAAAATTATAAAAAACACTCCTCTAAAGAAACTAGAGACATTCAGTGTTTTCATTGTCATGAAAAATGGCACTATGCTTATGAGTTTCCAAGAAAAAAAAACTCTAGTTTTAAAAGATTATGACAGTGATAACACTAGTGACTCTACATCCCCCACCTAGTGAGGACGAAGGCTTGGAGTCCGAGGATGAAATTCAACCTTATGAGGGAGAATTGTTATTGGTGAGAAGGCTTCTTCGAAACTAACCAATTGAACTAAAATAGTCTTGCAAAATATTTGCTTAGTGGTTGTGGATAATGGATCTTATTGCATTTTTTGTAGTTCTAGGTTGGTGGAAAAGTTATCCTTAACTGTCTAGGCTTGGAAGGCTATGACAATATGATCACCACACCAAGCATGATGGCTACAAATAACATATCTTTTACTCACCAAGGCAAACAAATAATTTTATCTCCTCTCACACCCCAACAAGTGAGAGAGGACGAAATAAAAATGAAGGAAAAAGAAAAAGAAAAAGAGTCTAGGGTAGAGACTTCCACTATAGTATGTAGGTTATTTCACTTTTCTTTAGAGGAAGGTAATAAATTAACGTTGCAAAATTTTCAAAATCGTCACTTTAAAAAAAGTTACCTAACTTGAGCAATGACTCTTACAAAGTGAAAAAAAAAACATTTTCAAAGAAGAAGGCCCAAGTTTTCATATGCAAAGATTTACAAAAATCAAGGACCGTCTTTTAACATTCTCTGTAGGAACATCTGCGTTTTAATGATGTTTGTTGTATGGTACAGGTGGATACATGAACCTAGTGGAGAAAGAAGTGATCTTTTCAAGGTGGTGATGCCTACAAAAATAAAATTGGATCTGAGGACAAATCCTTTTCAAAAGGGAGGGTCTGATGGAGGACCATTTGGAAGGAGTTGTGGAAACAAAAGAAGGAGTTGAGAAGACTCTCATCTCAGGGAGAATTAATTGTTGTTTGCTCTTTCGTTTTTCTCTAGTTTTATAAACATTGTATATAGGCTCTTTTTTAGGCCATTTTCTTGGCCATATGTTGCGCCATTTCATGGGTCATGTATTGGGCCAAATAGAGTATGATATAAATAGAAAAGAAGAAGCTAACTAGGGTTACAAATTGGGCTTCCTTTGAGATTAATAGAAACCCTAATCTGCCTAGGGTGTTGGTGAGCTCTAGCTTGGACGACAACAAGGCATGGGAGGCATAAGGAAACATTTAGAAAGCCCTCAATGGAGAGCATGCCTCTCTACTCACAAATCGCTACTTGTAGGCACCTCAATGGAGAGGATTTGCTCCACTTAGAGAGAGCTACTTGTCCTTCTACGAGTGGAGAGTTTTTGGCACCCATTAAGCTATAAATAGAGGTGCTTGGTCATGTAAAATTTAGCTTTGAATAGACTATTGAATTGCTGCCAAATTTCAGCCTCAACTAGTCTCTTAGCTCACTCCTTGATAGCCTTATTTTGTAAATGTTATAGCATGGAACCTATTAGGATTTAGCCTAACCTCTCTTAAGCTTCATTATCATTCTCTATACACCAAAAATTCACGGTTTCTTTCACTCATTTTATCCACCAAATCCCACCAAATTTCGCACCCCAAAAATATAAAACAAAAGACACAAAGTCATGCTAGCTAGGATTGCATCAATAACAGTTACAACAAGAGCCAATATCCACAGTAATAGAACTAATGTTATCCAAAATTTTACAACGTGTGTAGAATAGGTTCTATCTTTGTGACTGATCTAGATTTACAGGAGGAATTTGTTAAATTTGTTGGACGACTAATAACTCACCTCTACAAGGTTGAATTTCTTCTTCAAAAACCACAACTTCTTCTTCATTATCTAAAGAAGATGAAGTCTTAATAATTCTAGTGTTTTGTTCTTGTAAAATCATGTTTCATTTTTTAGGACACTTAGAAGCATAGTGTCATTTTTCAATACACTTTAAGCATTGAACTTGTTGGGATGGTCCTCCATCATACCCCTCTTCTTGAAAAGGATCTGACAACAGATCCAAAGAATGCCTAATGCCACCTTATTGTTGTGATTTTAAATTATTCTCCTCGAGGCTCATTAATCCACCTCTAAAACACAACAAACATGAGTAAAACACACACACAAAAAAACATTAGTTAGTAAATTGTAATTAGTGTTGGAATAAAAGTCAATTTGATTGACTCTAATAAACATTAACTTAAGAATCTATTTAAATACTTTCTTTAAATTTTTACAAATAAAATAACCTTCAATAATTTTAAAGTCAACATTTGTGTATCTTTCATCTATCACTAAAGACTAGTGGCACTACAAGAAAAATGTGCATTAGCTGCCACATATAAACGTCAATTAGACAAGGACGCAAATAGAGTGGATCAAACCAACGCTAGATAGATGGAAAATACCTAGCATGAGCCAAATCCACTCTAAGCAGACACTACCAGAAGAGATAAAAAACATAAAAATAAAATGCATTGTGTCGCTTGTGAGACACAAATAAAAATACCTTTTTTAAATTATATAGAAAAAAAAACATGGGTTTAACGGACGCCAAGTGAGAGATAAATAATTTTTTTATTTTTGACATATGTATCGACCAGGCCGATGCATATCTATTATTTATTTATAAGTTAAAGAAGTGTGGACTAAAAGAACACTTACTGAGATAAATAATATTATTTTACATATGCGCCAACCGGTCTAGACCGACATATAACTATTATTTATTTATTTTTTAGATTTTTTTTTCTTCATAAATGCATCGGTCGACGCATACATATTTACTTTTAACTTTTTTAGAGAATAAAATTTAAATTTAATAATAAATTTAAGTTAATAAATCTCATTAAAGTACTTTTTAAATTGTGTAAAAGTGTTAGGAGGGAATTGAAGGAGTATTAATTTATTTTTTATATAACTAAACAAGAAGTGCCAATATTAGGATTATTTAAAATAAAATTTAGAAAAGATTAAGAAATAAATGAAAAAAGAAGATAAAAAATAATAGAGTAAAGAAAATAGTAGGTAAAAGGAGAATTTAAAAATAAATAAAAAAGACTAAGGAAAGAAAATTTTACAAAAATTGTAATAATGATTAAAATTAAATAAACAGTGATAAACATAAAATTTAAATAAATAATTATCACTTTGCAAGTTTTATATAAAATAGTATACACATTTTAGAGATGGTATTTTCACATTATAGTTGTAATATTTAAAAAAAAAATCTAGGAAAAGAAAGAGAGAGTGTAAAACTCTGTTTTGCTAGTGTTGTTTAATATGAAGAATGTAATTAAATCGGAGTTGAACACTGAAACTATAAATTGACATTTAAATTTCCCTTATTTTAAAAATTCTTAAAATTTACTAAATTAATTTGTTTCATTTTTTTTATATTATAGTGAATTGTTTCACAATTTATTCATATAAACATTTAAATTTGTCTCTTATAAATTCACTATCGCTATACTCATTACAGATAAATTTATCCCCGCATAGCATTGACACATTGAATTTTAGAATTTTTAAAAACTAATAAAATAATTAGTGCAGTAAAAAATTTAAAATTTAAAAAATATAATATTAAATTATTGATAACATCTTTATTTTTTTATTTTCGAAAAATTACTTAATAAATTTATGGATAGGTACATGTGAATGAATATATCCTTTATGCAGTACATATGGGATGAGACAGAAATAGAAGCTATATTTTCCATCCTATTTCCCATCTCATTCCAATTATTCAAATAGAACTTTGTTTTTTTTTTCACTAGTTTTTGGACCCGTAAGATGCACGGGTATGGAAAATGATATCGAAACATTGGAGGTACATGTTATTTTATATTCTTTTCTTTTTTTCTTGATGATAAAAATATTATATTCTTTTCTCGAGAACTCTTAAAAATATAAATATCAATTTATTTTTTGCATTTGCTATATTATATGAAGTATCTAAAGATGTACAATAATAACTATAAACTGTTTATGATTTTATTTAATAACATGATAAACTCATTTTTAAAAAAATATAAAGTTAAAATAAATAATCATTTAAGTAAAAATAACTTTCAATGGAACATTGTAGAAGAATAGTGAGAGTAACAAATATTTGCTTATGTTTTATTGTGCTATTTATTTTAAAGATTTGAACTTTTATTTGATTGAAATTTTAAAATTAAATGATACTAATAACTTTTTTTCCATACCTTATTACTCAATCCACATTATTGTCAAACCATCTTGCTTGAATACACTAAAGTTAGATGTTTCCACCAAATAAAAATGGTAATACCTAAAATTGAAGAATTCATTTAGGTCCAAATATTATAAAAAAAATTATAAACAAATTATAAGAAAAAATAAATTTTAATTGATCAGGATAAGTTTTAGATAAAGGTTAAATAATATATTTTCATTTAAATTAAAAAATAATAATAAATCTTAAAAATCATAAGATTAAAAAAAAAAAAAAAGATAGCAAAGGTTTGTTTGAAACCATTCGTTTTATTATTGACTTTTGGATCATGTTGAATTCATTATCTTCTCATGTTATCTAATGAATACGGATTGAGCCAAATTCTATCCTTACGCAAACACGCCGTACACACGTAACACTAATTTAGTAATAATTTTGTTTATTATACACATATATCCATAAATATTTAATAACACATTTTAAGTAAAAGTATGTCTATTTATTAATTTATTTTCTACCAGTGACTTTGAAGTTGAATAGTTTAGTTGCTATTTAAGTTTCATCTTTACGTTTATTTAAATTTTACTTACCTCTTAATCGAATTAAATTAGTACGAGTTAAAATCTTGGAATAATGTGAATTATGTTCATGAAAAACGTACTTTTCTTAATATTCTTCAATATTAAATTTGAATTATTTTTTTTGAAGAAACTAATTTTATTTGTATGTTTTGTAGTTGGACGTCGAATGGTTACGTTATTGAGGTCATTGGACAATATAGTAGATCTTAATTTAGAGTCTTTATCATCATTATGATGTCATGATAAGGAAGATCAACTTAAATGGTAAACTCACTTTAAGATGATTTTAATTATTAATTACAATTTCATACAAATAAATCAATTTGGAAATACATGACATCAAATGTATTCTTATTTTTTACAAAGTAGAGTCACTTAGACCCCTCATAATGACTGAGAAATTAGAAATGTCTATGAGTCCAAAGTCAGAAAGCGACTTTGTAACATGTTGACCAAAGTCAGGTTAAAGGATACCTGACCCAGTTGGATAGGCGAACACGCATGTGGTGAACTTGATGGAGGACCATCAAGCCACCACACATTTGGGTTGAGAAGATTGAAGAAGATAAGGCTATGTTGGAGCTTCCACTTTTAAGAGTCTTTTTCTCTTCTTAGCCTTGTAAAATAATTGTAAAGAGTAGTGTGGGCTTTTATTTTTGGACCTTGTATTCTGGACCAAGTAGTTTAAGATTTTGGGCCTTGTGTTCTAGGTCAAGTAGTCTAGGATTTTGGGCCTTAAGCCTTGCCTTTTTAGACCAAGTTGAACATCCACTTGTCTCCATTACAAAACTCCAAAAGGCACCACATCACAAGCTACAAGTAAGCGCCACTTCCTCTCTTCCAAGTGGACTCTCCAAATTTCAAATGCCACTTATCATCCTTTCATTAGGCACCTCTCCAAGTCCTTGGTGCCATTTGTACTATCCTCATTGGAGAATTTTTTGAAGCAAGGATTGTCACGTGTCATTATACAAAGACAAGTCATTTGAGATGACTTTAAGAAGTCTAAAAGACAAGTGTCAAGTGTCACATGTGATTCTATGAGTAGAGAGTATTTAAAAGTTTAATGAACAAATTTAAGAGACTTAAGCACTATAAATAAGTATGTGTACTTTGTAATATTGATCTTGGATTAGACTAATGAAATGCTCCATTAAGCTTGAATTGTCTCCTAAATCTCTCTCTCTCTCTAAAAATACTTTCCTGTCAGATTTAAGATTATAGATCAAGAATTAGAAGCAAAACCCTAAACCAATAATCAATCAATAACATAATATTATGTTCAGAGATCACCTAAATACATAAGAGTTTGAACAGATTACTCCTAATCCTAAAGGCTAGAATTAGCCACGCATCTTCTAACACCTTCTATTTTCCCAATTGGATTACAATTGACTCAATAGTGTTTTCCTCTCAATCGTACACATTAGGGTTTTGCCTCATGCCCTTTATTTAACCTAATTTTCTAGGGTTAAGTGATTTCTTGCGTCGTGCTAATGGGCTTATTGATTAAAACATAAATGACCCAATGGTTATGGCGCTTTCTCGCTTAAGCGAGAAAGGCGTCGATTTTTCATAACGCCACTGGAGTATTCTCGCTCAAGCGATAATGTGTTCGTTTGAGCAAGTTGTTTGAGCAAGTTGCTCTACTGCTGAGTTGGGTTTTTTGTACTTTTGTGCGTTCCTGGTCTTCTAGCTTTCTCCTTGTAACTTATATTATTCCTTTTTAGCCCAGTCATCTCCATTTTTTCCTAGAAACCTGAAATTAACACCAAATCTGGGAAAGAAATGTTCTTATTCAAATAAAGATCATAAAATATGTAAAAATGTATAAATTAATAAATTAAGGATTATTTTATATGTAATTTAACAATTAATACTTATAAATGTTTATATTTTAATATGAAATATTATTAAAATTAGACCTTTATTACTTACTTTCTTGTTGATTTTTTACTTTCCTTTTATTTTCTAACTCTTTGCGATACTCAGGTCTCTCTCAAATTTTATATAGTTGTCATTTCTTTGGTATCTAAAACTCTTGCATAAACACATTTAAGAAAAATCATTTTGAAGTTTTCATTGAGAAATCTTGGTAGATTTATTTTTTTAGTAGTATATTTAATTTTTTTTAATTTTATATTCATGTTGTTAATTTATACTTTAGACTTGATTGCTTAATTTTCTTTGGTTCAATGATCAACTCCATAAATTCATGCATCAAACTATAACCATTTACTCTTTAGTGTTAAAGATAAAGAACTACAATATAAAATGGGAACTAAATTTGAGTAAAGGTAGCTATAATGTGATATTGTAAAGGATGCACAACTTTTTGTTGTGATTGGACATTGTTTGCGATTGCTCCCATGCATTTGACCGAAAGAGGGGTTGAAAGAGACGTGCATGAGTAGATGGGCACACATGCCAAAATGCATGTGGAGATGAAACAAACCCTACCCCACAATCACCCAATATCTAATCAAAATGGATGAACCCTACAAAAATCTTCAATGCTGTAAACCCCTAAAACAACTATCACAGGTGGCCCCAAATGCTGATTACTCATGCAAAGGGCCCCACCACCCATCACCAACACTTCCCCATACTCCACACCAGGTGGAGCTACCCAAACCCTAGACATTATCCAAACTATTTTTTTTCTTTTCAAATAGGATAATTTAATTTAATATTTTTTAAATAAACAAATTTATTATTTTAAAATTAAATAAATTGTGCATGTAAAGTACGAATTCAGTAAAATTTAGTATAAATTAATTTATATATGACAAATACAGGTTGAAATTATATATAGTAAATACGACTTCACTTTAATAGTTTTATACTAAAATTTACCTAACAAATATGAATTTTCAATTTTAAAACAAATAAAAAATTACCCATTTAAAAAAATATTAAATAAAATTACATCTTATTAGAAAATCATGAAATAGAAACTAATTTTAGAGAAAAAAATAATTAGTTGCTATAATAACTAAATTAAAAATTATTTGAGAGACTAAAAAAAAATTTGATTTTTAAATTAGTTTTTATTATTGATAAATAATTTCTAAATTGGTATATAATTAGCTATCAAGATTTTTTTATCAAATTTAGAATATAAATAATTGGTAGTTAAAACCTTGGTAGCTAATTAGATACCAATTTATAAAATATTTAACAATAATAGAAACTAATTTAAAAATTAATTTTTTAATATCTAAAATGATTTCTAATTTAGTCACTATATCAACTAATTATTTTTAGTCTTGTAAAATTAATCTCTAAATATTTTATTAAATAGAATTACATCATATTGGAATTCAAATCACTCTCTAAATACTTTTTGTTGTATATTTTATTTTTTTTATATTTCAATTAATTTAATAATTTCTCGATGGTACTTTCAATGAATGCGTTAGATATATGATGTTTAATTGGATAAAAAATTAAATGAAACATATGTAAAATTAAGAATTGAATCAAAATGATGAATTTTCTAAAATCCTAAAATTTAAAAGGATCAAAATAACAGTTTCAATATTTTAAGAAATTATTTTTTTACTTATGATGAAGTGATGTGATAAATTTACTCAAAATCATAATGTAAATCAAATTTCTTATCATATATACTTAAATGATATAATTATTAAAAGATTATGTCACATCATATTAGTTTAACACTTTCAAACTATTACCGTGTTAAGAAACAACTATTAATATACTCTTTAATAGTTTTTAACAAATTTATTTATTAAGTAAAATTTATGTAAGTCTTACTACTAAATATGTAGATCTCATCATCTATTTAATAAGTTCATAATTTTCTCATTGTCTATTTAATAAGTTCATAAATCTTAACTAATAAATTAAAATGTATCTTAAAAAGGGAGTGTTAAAAGAGAGTTTTGCTTACCGTATCGTATTCGTATTCTTTTTCCTAGAACCAGGTATATACGCAAAGTAATTCATTGAAATCCGCAATATCTTAGATATGATTACAAGATAAGATTAATTCTCTTGATAAGAGTTTCTTTTTGTGGATACAACAATATTTAAATTTGAAATTGATTACTTACTGTAAATTGATAAAGTTGCTAGCTTTGTTTGATTTTCTTTAGAATTTTCAAATAGGGTTAAATACGTCCTTCTACTTTAATACAAAATTAATTTTTTTTTAATTAAATTTTAAATTTTCTAAGTACTTGTAATAACACTACCATAAAATCATTAAATAACAATCAAATTTAGAGATAAAAAATAATTAGTCACTATATTAACTAAATTAAATATTATTTTGGAGACTAAAAAATTATTGGTATCTAAAATACTTTCTATTATTAATAAAAAATTATAAAATATTTTCTAAATTGGTATTTAAATTATCTACCAAGGTTTACCTACTAATATTTTAAATTATACATTAGTCTCTCAAAGACTAATAGAGACTAATTTACAATATAAAATATTAGTAGCTAAAACCTTGGTTGCTAATGGTTAGATACCAATTTATAAACTACTTTATAATATTTTATTAACAATAGAAACTACTTTAGATACCAATAGTTTTTTTAGTTTATAAAAATGATCTCTAATTTAGTCAATATAATAACTAATTAGTTTGGTCTCTAAAATTAATTTCTTTTTAATGATTTTCTTGTAGTGTAAGAAAACTATTAGAATCTTAGGTTATTGTCCATTACAAGAAAACACGCGATTAGCTGCCAGATATTTGCATCGGCCTAATTTGGACGTCTTTCCCGTCGACCAAACCCATGAAAACCCGATGCAAAATTGGTTTTCATGGACAGTTCGAACGCATGTCTGACGCACGAAGAGAACAAAAAATAAAATAAAATTAATTTTGCGTCGGCTAGGACTGACGCCTAATTTAAGTTGTGCGTCGGCCTGGTCGACGATAAGTTTAAAAATAAATATATTGCGTCGGTCCTAGTCGACACATTGTTATATTTTAATTTTTTAAAGACTATTAATTTTAAATTTATTTAATTTATAATATTATAATAAATATTTAATATTTGAATTGTTTATTATATGTTTAATTTTATCATTTATTTTAAATTTAATTTTTTTAATACTATAATAAATATTTTAATTTTAAAATTTTTAATATAAGTTAGTTAAATGAAATTTATTAAATTGATTAAGTGTTTGATTTTAAAATTATTTAAATAAATTGTCTTAAAAATTTTAGAAAGAATTGAAAAAATTGTAGAAAAATAATAATTGAGTAAAAAAATATGTATTTAAATCTTGTAAATGTTATATAAAATATACATAAATTTAGGAATATAAATTTAACATTAAGTAATTAATTAATGTAAAATTTAATGGATGTATTTAAAATTAGAGAGTCAATTTCATCATAAAATATGAAAGTAAACTTAAGAAAAGAAAAAGTGAGATAAAACTTTTGATTGGTAACTTAAATAAATTTGAATGTCATATCTTTGTAATGGATGAATGAACTGGTGATTTTCCTTTGATGTTCATTGTGATCTAAAAAATGTTACTTCTCATAAATGAAGCATAAGATCATCTTAAAAATTTATCGAGAATGTATATGATACAAACATTAAGACTAAGTGTGTGTAAGTAACTTATTCTTAATTCTTAGATTACTACAATACCCAAAGTGTCACAAACTTGATCACATGTTCTATATAAATGCAATTTTTATACTTATGGAATATGATTTCCAAAAGAAATTGATGTTTTCCAATTGAAGCACATAATTATATAGTAAGTTTTGAGTCACGAGATGACACGTTTGCAATATTCCATATAAGTACGTTAATACAGTTTCCCAATGCACTAAAGAATAGATTCATAGATTTAGCTTCTTTTACTGTTTGTCATTGACCTCATATTAAGCAACATAAATATTGTACCACATAAAACAATCCTCATTGCATGAATAATAGGTCTTTAACTTAGTAATTTTACTAGACTTAGTTCTTAATAAATGTAACATATATAACTCCATTTCGATTGGGTCCGGTATAAAATGAACTTAGAATCATGGAATAAACTTGATCATTATATTTTGGATTATAAGTTATCATAATCCTAGCCAATTGCCATTTTGGGTGGAGCATGTGTACTTTTTTTTTATTGCAGTTAGGTAAGAGTTGAACTAAGAACTGGATTGTAAAGGCTAAAAGAGGGTATCCTAAGCAATTTTAATAATAGCGTTCATTGATATTCGTGGTAGAAGATGCTATGACACATACAAATTATACTCTAAGTTTTATTGGTCTTCTTCATTTTAGTTTCAGCCTTCACAACCGTTGTTTAGCTCCACCACTGACAGTTTCCAGTTCCTTTACCATTGTTGCTTTGACGTCATTCATTGGAGGTAAAGTTTTAAAATTTCAGAATTTTTGGTTAATTTTTTTGTGTGATTAGTGTTGTGTTGGTGTGTTAATATAACACACATAATCTTATTTCTTGTTAGAATATATTACAATAAGAAAAATACCCTAAAAAAAAGTTTAAAGTTTGATATTAATGGATTAAGATATAAGGGATTCACTTCGTTAGTTACTATATATAATTATTCAGGAATAAATTCATAAAAGAAATTAAGATATCATTTTGAGTACAAAATCAAGAGATAATGAGTATGGGTGTGTATTTTTTATATATTACTAATCTTTTTCATTTTTATCTTATATAGAAATTTAATTCAAATTTAAATTCCTAATGTGTTATTGATCATGTGTATCAAATTAAAATTTCAAATTTTTTGAACATGTTAATTCAATATTTCTGTATTAAAAACCTTTTAAAATCCATGATAATCTTAATAGTTAAGCAAATATAAAGGATTTGAACCTTGTCCTCCCAAATTACCACCCTCGTTATCATTCATAGGTTATCCCAAGGACACATAGTTGTTGGATGTCATGATTTGTCCAAGGACGGTATTTGGGATGGTTATGTTAGGTCTTATAAGGTTCTTGGTGGTGTTCTATTTATGCATATCTAGATGTTTGTTATACTGTTTAGTCTTTAGATACTAAAGACTAAAGTGAAAGATTTATGATTTATCTGACTTTATAAAGTGAAAGATTCAATTAAAAAGAAAGAGTATTATACTCATTAATTAAAACTATTTCTCTTAGTAAAATATATTTGTACTAGACCAGAGCGCTGAGCTCAGTGCTCGGTGATCGAACATAGGTGTCTGTGTCAAACAGGTCGGCTCGGTCGAGTTGATGGGCCACATGAGTGGGCTCCAAGTGTGTGTGTATTGACTTTCATTTATATACTTAACGTAATACTTTGCGTATAAGGCCTTGTCAGGTCAGCGAAGAGTGTTGATGGGCTTAAGGGTGTGTTTAACACATTCGGGTCTAGCATAAGTAAAACATTCTCTATAAAGCCTAAGCCCAAGAATGTTAGGGTTTTGGGGGAATAAGATGTATGCATGGTACGTAGAGGCTTGTGCGCCTACCTTGTACGTAGATGTATGCATGGTACGTAGAGGTTAGACCCCTAATGCTGGTATATGAGTTGGTACCCTGACGACTATTTTGTTAAGATTATGCACTCCAAGGAGATAAAATCCTGTGCAGTTGTCGCGCTAAGATTGTACGCATTATAACATACTCTCCTCCCATTAAACATGTTTTCACTTGAGATAAGGTTCTCGTGAGAGAGGATTGTTACAAGAAGTAACCTAAAAGTAGTCTATAAAAGAGACTTGAGATCTTAGGTAAAGGTACACCATTTCTAAGACTGAACCTACTTACTCACTTATTGTTCCTATAAGTCCTGTACTGACTTGATCGTCGGAGTGCAATCAAAAGATAGGACCCTCTCTGTTTCAACGAAGCCGCATCCAAAGGGAAACACCGAATCCACCAGAAATAAGAGGAATCACCGCTTTTCTGTGAAGTCAACCGGCGACCAAATCAACCGACAATAACAATATTAATTTTAAGTGTATATATAAGTATTAATCTTAAGGATAACTGTGTGAAAAATGTATAAATTTAAGATATATTTAATGCTATCAATTAAATTAACCAATTTTTATTTATTATGAAAACCTTTTAAATCTGTATTTTTATTTTTAATGATATAGCAATTCTAATTTCTAAGTAAAAGATCAAAATTTAGATGTTGTTAATGTTATTCTATAATAAAAATGAGAATTAAAGTTTGGGTTTAATAATATCTAATAGCCAATATTACCAAATAACTCTAATTTTGATTTGAAACAACACCAAAGAAAAGATCAACGTATATGTATCTAAGTTTTGCTCTTTGAACGAAGTAAACACTTAATAACAAAAACAGAAACATAAATAATAGTGAACATGACTCACACATCTTATAGTAGAAAACAGTGGCTTCTCCTGAGGTGGAAGAAGGAATGAGATGTTTGTCAATAATTGATAGAATATGGCTGCAAATTTTGGAGATAATTCTTGATCATTTTTGCATTGTTCTCATTTCCTTTAGACTCTTCCTTCTGTTCAAAAGATGACAAATGCGCCAAGAAGCTCTTCATGCACCAATCACATTGTATGTGATTTGGTTGAGTTTATGTGACTGCGAACATAATTCTGTTGTGATGATAAGAAAATTAAAAACTGAAATGGAACTTTGAAGCTTGAAAGCCTATAAGCTGGGGAAGAAGGTTGCTACGTGTACAAAATTCATGTAAAAAACGTTAATTTTAATTTTAGTAAAACTGAATTACTAAAACTTATTTAATAGAATTTACAGTTTGATTAAAAATGATTTAATAGAATCTGAAGGTTAAGGTTTTCTTAAAAAAAATTGGAAATGAGAATAAAAGAAAGAAATGTAGTTAATAAAAAAGGAAAAGTAATTAATAAAAGGATAGGTAATTAATAAAAGAATTCATAATTTGTTTCGAAAAAAAATTATTACCGTTTAAAAATAATTTAGGAAATTGCATTTTTTTTTCATTGAATATCTTGTAATAATGTTGATTTAGAAGTTTTTTTTTTTTTTTTTCCATTGAAGATGTTGAATTAATGGTTATATTGTAATAATTAAGTACATTACAAATTTAGAAGTTTTTTTTTTCCATTGGTTATGTTTTAATAATTAAGTATATTTAGAAGTTTTTCACATTTCCATTGTGTTTTAAAAAAATATTGGTGCTGCACAGAGTAAACTTTTTCATTTTTCCATTGGTGATTTCAAAAACAAATTAAAAGGTGATGGGTATACAAAATAAATAGGTGCTGAAGAGAGTAAATAACATGGGCAACAGATTGGGCCAAGTTTTTCAAGAAAATTACAAAAATAGTGATGTCGGGGTGTAGAAATAAATAGGGGCAGCATAGAGTAAATGTGATAGGCAACAGAATGGGCCTTCATTAATATGTTGCAATTAGTAAACTGGTGGCTGTAGAAAACAAATAGGAGCTGTATAGAGTTAAAGTCTTGGGCAGCAGAATGGGCCATATTTTAGAAGAAAGTTTTACAATTAGGGATGTGTGGGTGTATAAATTAAATAAGGGCTGCATAGAATAAAAGTGATAGGCAGCATAGAGTAAAAGTGATGGACAACATAATGGGCCCATGTTTTATTGATATGTTGGAAGTAGTGATGTGGAGGGTCTATAAAATAAATAGGGGCTGCATAGAGTAAAAGTAAACTAGTCGGTGTAGAAAACAAATTGGCCCAAGTTTCAAATAACTAAAATATTTAAAAATTGTGATAGATAATAATTGAATTAAGAGAGTAAATTTATTTAATTTTTATATATACGCGTTAAATGAAATTACGATCTATGAATTAAGATGTTTATACTTTCACGTTAAATGAAATTACGATGTATGTATTACGATGTTTATACATATGCGTTAAATGAAATTATGATGTTTATACATACACATTAAGTAAAATTTCGATGTATAAATAATTGTATTATATTTAGCTTGAACCTTATTGTATCCTATTCGTCTAGGATTTACAAATTCAAAATTCTTACACTACCACGATAATTAATTTCAATGTATGAATTATTATACTATATTTAGCTCAAACATTATTGTATCCTATTCTTCTAGGATTTACAAATAAAAAATTCTTAAACTAACACTATAATTAATTATATGAATTAATATGTTTTAAATATTTAACATACTAAGTTTAAATAATAAAGTTCACATGTGACATATGCAGTGCATTGGACACTGATATCCACATGATTCATGTATTAGGTCGTCTGTAGAGTATAAGTATAATATTAAGTGTTGATAATTTCATCATCATGCAAAACAATGGATCGAGATTGCATGTATGAAATGTTTAATTCTTCAAGAAGATCGAGACAACCTTCCTAGAACTTCTTACCTATGAAAGAATGAGAAATATCTATGTTATCTTTTAGCCTCTGTCTAGTTGTGGATTTTAGGTATTTTAGAGAAGAGTTTTGTCTCCATATCAGCTTCTGTTTTCTCACTCAGTAATACCACAACTATAACTAAGTGATTTAGATTTCAATTCTTATCATCCCCATTCTTCTAAAAATATGTTGAAATTCATTATATGATAAGCGGGCCTATGAATTAATTAAGCTTCAAGAAGAAATGATCTTAGTTTAGCATAGTTATTTCAAGACAGACTAAACTTTAGGCATAGAAATTGTTCTCAAAGTGTTTTCATTTCTCAAAACTGCTAATAATTATTAGATTAAAGGAATATTGTACTGGAAAAGTGTACCGAACAGGAGTGCTCGTGTGCTCGGTATCTTGGTTTGGGTATGGTTAGCTCAGCTTTGGGCCCAAAACTGGGTCATGGGCTGGACCTAGTTTCATTGGTAAGCCCGGTGAAAAATAATTAAAATAGAGAAAATAATAAGTTTGGTCATATATTAATATAAAGTTGTTAGTTAAATATATATGTCGATATATATTATGCTGTTAGAATAGAATATACGTGAATATACACAAATATGCTAGTTAAAAAATATATGCATAAATTTGTTAGTTGAATATATAAAGTTGTTAAATAAATAGAGAGCACCCGAAAATAAAAGTGCACGAGATTCTTTTCTATTGTTAGCACCGTGAGTGAAGGTGCCCCGTGGACAAAATATTTTCTTGTTGTTAGCACCCAAACGTGAAAGGTGCACGTGAAGTGGTTTTATGTTATTATTTTATGCTTTCAGAAGAGATTATCTTCTCGTGAGTGAAAGATGTTAGAGGAATAACTATAAAATGGACTTGATACTCCTGGTAAAGGTATTCCTGTTTTTGAGTATTTGAAACTAAAATTGATTATTATTTTATATGCTTTCATTAACTTGATCGTCAGAGTGTGATCAACAGGCAGAACTCCTTCTGTTTCAGCGGGACGTTGTTCAAAGTGCAACAAGAAGAGATAGACTAAAAGCAGAGCTTGCCATTCAGTTCAACCGACGAGAACAATAGTCAATGTGAAATGATCATATTAACTAAAAATGAAAATAAAAAAATAAAAAAACTGAAATGTGCGTGTCCAATATGAAAAAGGATTTCATAAGAGGTATGAGCTACTGAAATAATTGCATTACCAATGTTTTTGTTCTGTTTTGCTGAAGTACTAGATACTGAATTACAATTTTACCTTACGAAGTGTAAAAGTTGGTATTATTTCCCTTTTGCATATGTTATTGTGCAACGACTTCTCTGCATAGTTTTTCTTGTGTGGCCCTTCTGCTTCCAAATATCAGATTTAGACTTTGGAGAAAGATGGATAAGACCTTATAATAAAGTAGAATCAAAGTTTAAGTGAGAATACATTAAAGTAGAATGTGGTGTCAAAAGTTTTTTTTTTTTTTTTTTTTTTTTTTTTTTTTTTTTTTTTTTTTTTTTTTTTTTTTTTTTTTTTTTTTTTTTTTTTTTTTTTTTTTTTTTTTTTTTTTTTTTTTTTTGTGTGTTTTTTTTTTTTTTTATTTT
>Ga0123342_1006038_pt1 | contig 17070 bp, 9 predicted proteins | sample Turbeawhitnodule_FD_89960 | JGI IMG/M metagenome (GOLD analysis project Ga0123342, IMG submission 89960) | Root nodule microbial communities of legume samples collected from Mexico - Turtle bean Mexico white nodule | ecosystem: Host-associated > Plants > Roots > Nodule | place: Mexico: Nepantla... | reverse complement strand
TATATTAGAAATAAAAATGGTGAGCTAAACTTTATATATTTCTCAACATTCCAATGTATCTAATCAACAAGCTATTACAGAGTCCATAGGAAATTAGCCACCTTATAATAACTTGATCAGGTGTTTCCTCCATAGTTAGTGTGGTGTGTCAATTTATGCAGTCTCCTAATTTATCATCAGAGTGTAATAGTATAATTTATGAGACAAATTTAGGTATGCTGAGTCAAGGATTGTTACATGAGAACAAAGGGAATGCTCAAATTGAGGGTCAATAGTGGATTAGGCTGGTATGCTGGTCAATACCTGGTCTACCATCAGATGTTGCATTTTTGTTGGCAATAACCTTCTATTCTGGAAAAATTAGAGCTAAAGTGTGGTTTCTAGATCCAGTGTAGAGACTGAATAACAAGCTATAGCAATGTCTTATATGGAGTGGGCAATACAGTTACTTCATGAGATAAAAGTTTCAAAACGTAGATTCTATTAAGTTCCATTTTTAATAATCAAACAGCTTCAGTCAAATCATGACTAGGATTTCCTCAAGCAAATCAGCTTTTTTTCACTTTTCAAGTTAAACAAACACCACTCCAAATTAACCTATTCCAACTTCCACATATTCATCCTAACACCTTTATGCTTACACTTCATATAAACAACTACCATGTAAAAGATGGCCTCGGTACAATGGAAATATATTACAAAATGTTAAATACATATAAAATTAAAATCCATGAAGAAAAGGGGCATTGTTAAGTTATGATGAAAAAAACAATAGAAAATCATTTACAATTGCTTTACTCACTCTGTCTCGATCCCTGTTCACCAATAAATTCTGTGCTTTTTGGTTCACTTACAACCTTGTTCAACTGAAATTAAACCCAAAAATACACTTAATCTTTGTATCAACATGCACAAAGCAAAATATGATCACATACATGAGAATTATTATCAAAATTATAAAAGAAACTGAATTATAAAGCTAAGCACATAAGTAACACAGAAAGAAAGATTAAAAACTATTTGTTGTGTTGGAGAAGGAAATCATTAATTTAGGTAACAAATACATTTCAATAAGCCTGAAATATCCAAGGAATCAAGCAAAGTAGAGTAGCCTTTCATTTAACCAACTATGTCACTTTCTTTTTTCTAGTTTTCTTTTTCTAAAGTCCCATAATAAGTCTAAATTCCCTGTATACATGTTTGCATAATAATTTTCTCACACATTTTTATTCCAGTAATTTCAAGTGAAAAAATCTAGTGGAGATTTGGTCCAATTGTCCAATATTTCTTGCTAAACTAATTCATTTAACCAAGGGTAGGAAACCTTAATTTAATAGTCGGTTCGCCAAGCTTTTTGCAAAGGTTCTAAACAGATTGAAGTTGCATGATCCAAGCCATACTGATACATAGGAATGACAAAGAAGTTGGATTTAACAGCAGAAGAGATGTTGCCATATTACTAATGATTTCTCTCATTTGCCAAGAAGGAAGTTGTAACACGGAAAAAGAAAATAATGAGAAAAATAATATATACAAGAAATTTAGTGGGGTACAACCTAGAGAGACCTACATCCACAGGCCAAACAAGGAAAACTCGTAATGACAAAAGGAAATTAAAGTGAGCAACCACTGTAATGACTAAGAGTAGGTACCTTTTCATCTTCATCTACCTAATTGTCAGTCTAGACCCTCCACTTTTACCAAAGTCCCCATGAAAAACAGTCCCTCCATCTTGGGTCAGATCACATGTTGGACCAGGCCAAGATGAAATGCATGATACTCTATAATGGAATAAAACATGATTTACTGATTTCCTATCCCATACAAAACCAGAATCTCAGTTTCATTATCTCCAAGATTCATTAGCACCTGAAATGGTCCAAGATTCTGTATGTAGTATCTATATTGATTATTTCTTCAAGGGATCAACTTATTGTGAACATTTTAAAGTTAGGATTTGGTATCAGAAGCAGATAATGCTAATCTCAAGGACATGCTAATAATAAGATACACTGGCGGATTTGGTATTAGAAAAATATGGATTATTGCTCATTTTAACATTTAAAAAAAAAATTAGAAACTACCATTCGGACTTGTCAACTTAGAAACTCCAACTCTCTAGCATACTAGCTTGGTCAACTAAAATGAGATAGAGTACTCAAAAGATCAAGCTTCTTGCTTGATACCTTGAACTAAATTAAAAACAAAATTCTTTCTTAGTCAATAAAAATTCTAACACATTAAATGAGAATATTGAGAAACAGGACCAAACCAATTCTTGCTTAAACTTTTAGTCACGGGAACATCGAGAGATTTTAAGAAAACAAATAAAGCTGAACTATGCGGTAAAATAAAGGTTCAGAAATATCAACAACAGAAAAAAAAAATTACTTCTTTGTCTAACACAAGCCTTAACTGACTTATTTGAATCAGTACAAAATGATAAATTTCATATAATATAATATATATAATATAAGTAATAAAATAAATAATTCATCAATTCTTTAATGAATGCAAGCAAATTGAGATAATATCATGACAATATTTCAGTTAATTATCTAATAAAAATATCAAGCATTTAAGAAGAGAATATCATAATTTAACAGCCTTACCTTCCAAAAAGTAGTACTGAGATCATCAATGTCAGAAAGAGATTTTAAATCCTCAGCCTGCAAATTGAAATAAGTGAGCTGATAATAATTCAATGAGTAGTAACAATTAATATCCATTGATTTTAGGACTGGTGGGGAAGGGAACAGAGATTCTGCCAACATTTTTATATTTCAAATTATTCTCGAAGCAAAATTTGAAGTTAAAGTCGAAAGAATTATGGACATTAACCTCTTCTCTGTTGACAATGAACTCCCCATTAGACTCAAGCAAATCGTCATCATCTTCTAACCCTCCCAGCTCAACTTCTTGAACAGCACTCTCCGAACCAAAAAATGCATATTGTGATGCATCAAAAACAGCACCTAAATGTTTCAACCATTAGAATTATGTAACATGAAAAGTATAGGATGCACTGGTGATGGTACAATATCAAATCATAATGTCAAGTCAAGAAAGTTGTAAAACAATTATTTAAATATGTAAGACACCAAACATTGCATCAAGTCAAAAGATACACAAGACACCAAACATAATATCAAGTCAAAAAAAATATATACACTAGTAAGACATCGCACCAATTTCAAAATGTAAAACATAGAAAAATTCTCATAATAATCCTAATGGAAATGAGTCATTCATCGAAAGTGCAACAAGTCTTCACTAAAATAGAAAAAATGTAAATAAAAAAATATTCCTATAACAAAGCATTGACACGTGGAGAAATAGCTCTTAACTCAGCACCATCTGGATTTGCACAAAAAAAAACCCTGAATCATCTACCAGTGTAAAGCAGTTAGAGAACCATTACACAGTCACCAAACAGTCTGGTGATCAACTGCAGCAGTCAATAGCAACATACCCCAGAAGATGGCAACAAAAAAATCCAATTCATATGAAATAATCAGCATATTAAACATTATATTTTGGTGCAGCTACAGCATTCCGTGTAAGAACTTGGAACCTGAAGCTTAAAAAGGCTACTGTGTGTGAACTGAAGACAACAACCAACAAACAATAGAAATGCAAAAGAACTCCATAAAAATAATAGCCAGTGATATTGAATCAATTTTATTATAATTCAAATCAAATTAGTGGATAAAACAGACCAGATCTACATGAACAAACAGAATAAATAAAAACATACCAACAAACACCCATAAAGATAAGGTTAAGATAGAAAATAAATTAAATCCCAAAAGATGAAGCAAACCTGTGGAAACATTCCCCAGTTGTCTAAGATCCTCTGTGTTGGGAACTCCCCCAACATCACCCCCAGTTCCAAACCCATCCATATCCACCATGAAAAGAAAGCGAAAACAAAACCCAGAAAGAAAAACAAAAGATTCAAAGAGAAAAGAGAACCCAATAAAAAAAGATTGAAACTTTAAACACTATATCTTTCTCAGTAGAACTTGAAACTTAAACCGAAGGAAAAAGGGGAAAACGAGGAAGGATAGGAAGAAGAATATCCGGCCAAACAATTGAGCAAATGAAAAAAAAAAATTACAATTTGGATCAAAAACAAGGAGAAGAAAAGGAGGAAGAAGATAAAGAAAGAGAGAGAAATAAAGGGCAACCCTACAAATACAAAGAAGATACAGATTGAGATTTATTTCAGAGATTTGTGTGTGCTGAAGAACCCTAAAACCGAACCGGAATGCGACTAGTCGATAATTATTTTTGTAAACAACAGTTGCCAATGAAGATTTATTTATATTTGCATTCTACAAAATTTATACTAATAGTTAGTATCTATTAAACTCTTCATTAAGGTATACACATATTTTATTATATTCAAATATATAATTTTATAAATAATTAGCGAATTTCTTTTTATTAAAATAAAATATATGTAATTTTAATTTTGTAAAACTAGTATTAAAAACTTATATAGTAGTAATTTTTTAAAAAATATTTAATTATTTTAAAATAAACAAAAGTTATTCCATTATTGACTTTATTAAAGAAAATATTTTTTATATTTATTAAAGATAAAATTGTTTATTTAAAAATAAATCATTAACATTAATAAGATATTTTTTTAAACATAAATTCTTATTGTTTGATTGTTTGAGTAACATTTTTTAAACTGAAATAATTGTCTTACCGATCTATGATTTGAGTAATATTCTCAAAACTAAAATAACTTGTATAAAAATTTACCTACAAAATGAATAAAAAACTATCAAAATTATTTATATTTATTTTTAATTGAACAAGTTTACCTTTTAATAAATAAAAAATAATTAATTAATTTAATAAAATAAATTAATTAATATTTTTTTAAATAATGATTATATATTATTTTATAATAATTTTTTCAAAATTATATATCTTTTTTTAAATGATATTTTATTTTAATTAATTACTTATAAAAATTATAAAAAATAAAATTATATATTTTTTAATCTAATAAAAATGTGAATATGTGCATGTGTTTTCATTAGAATAAATGATTTTTTTAACATTTTAAGTAATATTTTTATAGGTAATTTATTTTAGTTTAAAACAACAATTACTCAAAGGGTAAAATAGTAAGAATTTGTATACACTAAATAAAAAATATCTTTAGTAATGTTATAGATTAATGTTAGAGAATAAATTATTTAATTATTTATTTTATCAAAAAAATAAATAGAATATTTTATATGTATTGAAAGATAATTGTGTAATTTAAAAATGACATAAAAGTTATCAAATAATAGTAGAGATTGATATAATATTGAATGCTAATTAATTTTTAAAAAAAATAGGTATAGATTTGAGTTTTTGAATGAATTTGAGTCTTTTAGATTTTTTATGAAAGAAAATATATAAATAAATATATATGTATAATGTTAATTTAAAAAATTATTTGGTTAAATTCATTATTTATTATTTTAATAAAAAATATTCTCATTGATTGGATACAATATAAGTATAAATAATATCTTACTTTTTAAATTAAATTAAATATAGAAATGAAATAGATATCTACATATATGTCATCTCTATATCGATCTTTATTTTAAATCATTAAAACACTCATAATTTATTACTATTTTAGTTTTATAAATTAGATATAACCAATATTTGTTTTTAAATATAAATAAAAAAAGTAAATAAACTTGTCTCTATAGTATTATATGAATAATCTCAAAATTTAGGAAATTATCATATTGATATTGATAGAGTAGAGAGATATAAGTATATGTAATACCTATATTCGTTCTAAATTATTAAAAGACTCATTTTATTAAATAACTTAAAACTTATATTTCATACTCTCTTTTATCCTTAATTTGGTGACCTTCTTTTTTTTCTTCCGGACCGCATTTTTTTTTCCCTCATAGTTCAAAATCCACAAAATTTCCTAATATATTTTTCCTCTTATCAAATAATGTATTAATTTGAAGAAAATACTAACCTTAATTTCATTTAATTAATGATTTAAGGGGCACACGTTTTATCTTTCACATCAAATGATAATATTTTATTACCCACTAAACAAAAAATCATTCATTTAACAACTCAAAATAATAAATATTTACTTAACAATTCAAGATAATAATATTTTAATTATATTTAATTTATTTTTTTTTAATTGTAATTTTCTCTATAATGTCAAAAGTATGTATTATTTTGATTTAATTATATTCCATTTTCTATTCTTGCTCCTTTACACCCTGTTTGTTTCTAAGCAATGAGAAAGATTACAGCGTGGAAAGCTTAAAAATCAAAATATTAAAATATTAAAAACACAGAAAACCATAAAAATTTTATCTTCTAAACTTTCTTTAATATACGTATATTTATTTAATTACTTAATTATAATTTAATTTTTTAACCTTTCTATTTTTAACTTAAATTATTATTATTATTTTTCTAAAATTAAATTATATTTTAAATTTAAAAATATAATTAAGATTACAAAAAAATAATTATTATAAAATAATATAATTAATCATATTATATATATGTAATAAATTATAAACTTAAATAATGATAATAATAAATATACTTTTTAATAATAAATAAATAAATTTATATAATAATTATATAAATTACAAAAAATTGAAGATAAAAATAATAATGTTATTTAATATAAAAATAATTTTTATCAAATATTTATATTTATAAATATTTAAATAAAAAATAATTATAGTTTATAAATAAATAAATAAAATTAATTTTTTAACAATTTTTAAATATAGGAATAAATTTGTAAATTTACATTTTTATCAATTAAAAAAATATATAATTTTAATCACATCCATCACATCACTCAGAAACTTTTATAAACTTTTTCTATATTTTTTCTTCTATTTACCTTAATCCATACATCCTAATTTTATTTACACTTTCTTTTCAAATCATCTCAAATTCACTCTCTCATTTTCACTCCTTAATTCAAACAAAAAAAATAAATTCAAGTTCGTCCTTAACATTGATTGTTATTATGTACATTTCACCACCAACATCTCTTCTTGTGACCATCACTTCTTCCCACTGTTACTAAGTTAGAATTTTTAGATTTTTTCTATATTTTTAATTTATTTTTTATTACAGTTTAAAAAAATATACGTTAAAAATATTGGTTGATAAAAATACATGATATATATTTAGAATTATTTACTGAAAGTATATATTATATATAAATATTTATTACAATTGTATATTTTAAATAAAATTTTAGGAAAACATATTTTAGAAGTATATATTATAAACTTTTTATTAAACAATATAAGTTAAGTAGAATTTTAGAACACACATTTTATAAATATATATTAGTAGTTAAATACAACTTTAGCAAACACAAAATTTATTTAAGTTAGAGTGTAGTTAATATATGTTACTGTTTTTTTAAATAATTATTTAATAATGTTATTAAAATTTTATGTCATTTGATTTTTATTGATTTACAGGTTTTAAATATTCATGTTTTTATTGTGGTATTTGGTATATGTTGAACGAATTGTAATTAGGTTTGGGAGTATCAAAATTGTATTGTTTAATTTTTTAAATTGTATGTAAGTGTTACATTGCCGAAATTTTGTCATATACTGTGTAATATATTGCATTAAGGAAAATTTAGTTTTTAATTTGAGATTTAATATGAAAATTGAGTACTATCTCCAATTTGAACTATTCTTATGTTTATTTTATTGAAAACAAGAACCACTAACAACAATTATTTTTATTGGATACTGAATTGACAAGTAGAATAACTTAGAAATATTAATCCTTTTTTAATAGTTTATGAGTATATACATTTTAATCTACATTTTATATATTTTATGAAATTTTAGTTCTTTGTGTTTTTATATATTTGAATTCATATTTAATTGTAGTTTATTTGACTTATTGAGTGACACATGAAGATATTAGAAGAGTATGTGAAGAATGTATATCATCCGAAAAGTATTTATTGTGGAAGGGTACATTGTTGAGGAAGCAATTGAGTTTTGTGCATAATATATATTAGAAGGAGGAATTATAGGCTTTCCAAAAACTTAACACAAAGGAAGGAATAAATATAAAGATACACAAGGTGTAATGGTAGTTTTGCAAGATCGAGATGAAATCCTTCAAATACATTTGTCATTAATGAACAATAATGGTGATGTTCTTCATTACATAATGCTAAAAAAAATTGTAGTAAAATATCCTTATGCGAATGAAAAGTAGTTATTGAATAACATAACAAGACCTTTTTTAGATGGTTTAAAGACAAAATGAATGTTGAAAAAATAAAGTGGGCATAAGGATCTAACTTTGATATCATAACATGAACTGTATAGGATATTTTCTAGGCAAAAAGTCCAACACCCTAAGATTTTGGTTAAGTGTTAAAAATAGTTAAGTATAAAACATGATCATATTTCATCAGTAAAAAGATAGTTTTGTTCAAACAGTACATCATATAAGACGCAAATGTTCTGTTTGACAAATGATACAGTGTTATACAATATTGTTTTTTTGAATGACATGAAACAAATATGATCAGACGATCAACACATAGAAGTGAGCCAACATCATACCTCCCAAAAACATATATGTTTATTCTATGTTGTGGGGAATGTTTATTACTTTCATCCACTAAAGAGATTTGTTAAAGATGCAAGATAAACTCAACATCGAGATCTCTTGAAGTTCAAGTTAAAACTGCTTATTGATTAAGTTAACAATTCTCACATTGTCTTTCGAGTTATGTGGATATACTTGGAACATTTTAGTTGATTTTAAAGTAGACCATATGAGTTGAAACCATGGATGAATTTAGTATATTATATATATATATAATGTAACTATAATATAAGGCAACTTTCATATTTTGCTTTGAGAACTAAACAATCTCGTGTATAAGACTGGGATGACTATGTAACCATCAAATCCAAAGACGGTTGAACATCAAATCCAAGAGCATAAAAAGTTTATGTGAAAGTTCCTTCTGAATAAGTGTCTTGCTTCATATCAACTTGGTTAGTTGTTTCTAATTGAATTTTGAACATTAACTTATAAATCTTTGAAAACTTCAATGTATCAAATTTTAACCAAGATGAATAGTTTCATGTACTCAACTATATCGTGATATCAAATGAGTAGATTTTGAATTTTATTAAATTGAATAAACTAGTTTGATTCATTTTTGTTCTTATTTCTATAGTTATATCAATCCATTTTTTACTGTTGGTTCCTAGATCTTAAATTTAAATGATGCTAATTTTTTGGATTAATATGTTGGATCAAATGGCAAAGATTTTTTTTTTTTTTGTTTACCGTTAATTTTGTGGCATGTTGGTAATTTAGGTTGAACCAAAATGCTTAATAGGTGCAATTTTGATTATGAAAGTTTGTTCGACATACAATTATTTATTCTCAACATCATGTGGTATATTTGAAACAAGTATAGTTCATATCTTTGTGACATGCACAAACTATATACATATAGGTGGAGTTACATATTTAGTTAGCATAAACTAACCTTTTTACGAACAAGGGTTATAGGATATTTGTAAACATTCAACATAATCTAATACAAACTTTTCATTACTAGTAGCATAAGTAGGATTTATTCTCATTTGACACTTTAGTAAGTGTAAACTAAGCTTTATGTTTTGAATACACAGAACATGGAGTGGTTTCATATACCAATTGAGAGGGGATGTATGATAGATGCTATAATGATGGAAGAGGTATGAAAGAAAGTTTTGTAAATTAGGTTGAAGAGTTTGTCATCAAAGCCTGTGAACAAGAGACTTTTACTTGCAAACTAGATGTCCATGCAATAAATGTCATTCTACACGTATTTTAAAATAAATAGGTTTATGCCTAATTACTGTTTGGCTTGATCATGGAGAAGAACTATGACATGTTAATGACAATTGCGTGGGTCCTTCAAGTAGTGGTTTATATGTGTCCGTGAACATGGAAGAGTTGTATAACATGGAAAAGTCTCCAAATGAAGAAAATCAACAATTTTATAATTTGTTATTAGAGGCCAATAAGTCAATGTATAAAGGGGCATCATATTAAAATTATCTATGTCTTTGAGATTGTTAGCGTGCAAGTCTAATTGGAATGTTCCTAATCAATGTTTGAACTTTATTAGAAAAATGTTTTCGGATGCAACACCCATGAAGGGGAATTTACCAAAAATTATTGTAATGCTAAGAGGTTAGTGTCAATGTTGGAATAAGAAGTTAATATCATTGATTGTTGTATGAAAGGGTTGTATGCTTTTTTATGACAATGAATATGGGAAAAATGATGGAGATTTACTATAATGCAACATTTGTAATAAGTTGAGGTATCATGCCCCAAAAGTTGAAAGAAATAAAAATGGACCAATTCCAATTAAGATAATGTTCTATTTGCTTATAATTTCAAGGTTATAGAAATTGTTTGCATCTATAGAAACTGTAAATCAAATGACACTACACTATGAGAATAAAAGAGATTCAGGTGTGTTATGTCATCCATGTGATGGTGAAGCTTGGAAACATTTTGATCAAGTACAACCAAATTTTGCTCTGAACCACGTAATGTACTACTTAGTCTATGCTTTGATGAATTTAACCCATATATTCAAGCATTTGGCAAGCCTTATTCTTATTCTCTAGTAATTGTGACCCCATAAAATCTTCCTCCTAAAATGTGCATGTATAGACTTTATATGTTTTTTAAGTGTCTCATTCTTGGATCACGTAATCTGAATATAGGTATCAATTTTTATTTACAATCTTTAATAGATGATGTTAAGAAGTTGTGGAGTGATGTTGAAACATATGATATGTTATTAGGTTGGGGGATCAAGGTAAATTGGCATGCTTGTATTGTATGGACCATACAAAGGCCTTTAGAATACACAATGGAATGAAAAATAGTTGGTTTGATTTACACCATAGATTCTTGCCCAATGATCATACATTTAGGAGGAATACAATTACTTTCAAAAAGGGAAAAGTTGAAATGGGTGGGCTGCCATCTATGTTGACATCTGAACAGGTTTGATATGTAATTAGAGATGTACCTAAAGTCATTGATAACCTTCCTATATGAAAATTACCAAGATAAAGTGAGTGACTAAATTGGACAAAAAGAAGTATCATTTTGGATCTTCCATATTGGAAAGATAATATGTGGAGATACAATCTTGATATTATGCATATAGAGAAAAATTTTGTTGACAACATCTTCAATATTGTGATGGATGTCAAAGGTAAGACAAAAGACAATGATAAGGTAAGAAAATATCAAACATTGTATTGTTAAAGTTGCTTACTAGTGGTAAAATGTTGAAGTTGCATACTAATGGCAAAATGTTAAAGTCGACAACAAATTACATTTTAACTATAGAGGAAGTAAAATTACTTTGTCATTGGTTCAAAGAACTTAGAATGCGTGATAATTATTCTTCCAAGTTGACAATATAGGCCGATGTAGAAAAGGGGAGAATGTTTGGGATGAAAAACCATGATTGTCATGTATTCAAGGAGTGTTTGCTTCCTACTACATTTAGTTCATTACCTGTTCATGCTTTAAATCCACTTATTGAAGTTAGTTATTTCTTCAGAGATTTGTGCTCTACAACATTAAGTAATTGTGACTTGGCAAGAATGGAAGAAAACATTCCAATAATTATTTGCGAGTTGGAAAAAATATTTCTCCTTGCATTCTTTAATTAAATGGAACATCTCTTTATTCATTCTACACACGAAGCAAGACTTGGTGGATTAGTTCGATATAGGTGGATGTATCAATTTGAAATGTAAGAAAGTTGTCATTGCATTTACTAAAAGTTTATTAGTTGACACAACACTAAACTCATCCCTGCTTCATTATTTTTATAGATTCATGGGTGATTCTAAATGATCAGTAAAAAATAAGACTCAGATTGAAGGATCAACTTGTGCATACCAAGAGACAACTTACTTTTGTTTTCAGTATTTTAAGAATTTCATGTTGTCCCCATAAAATTGTAGAAATGAAATACTTGTTGAAAGTGAGAGGTTTTATCATCGTTATCTGTCTTTAACCAACCTCATTGTTATTTATGGAAGAAGTCAATTCATCGATTAACCCATAAAGAGTAAACTTCACCCATGTTTATGTGTTGATCAATTGTACCAAAGTTAAACCATACCTTGAGTGAGTATTTATAATAATTGATTTCACTACATATGATATTTAAATTTTTTATAAAGTTTATCTTCATTGTATTGATAAATATTCATAGTTTATTCTTGCAATCTCAACAAATACATGAATTAAATATGTCAACTCATATACTTGTACATTCCTCTAATGGTTCAAGGATCTATCTTTCAAATTAAAAAAATATAAGTTTTGTATTATATGTTTAATACAATACAACTATTAATATTTGTTACATTTGTAGGTTAATAACGAGCTTTTAAGTGTGTGAAACATACACTTACAAGAATTATTCCATGGTTCTTTCACATATCTTAATGAATGAGACACATATAAATTTAACATTCATGCATGGAGCAAAGAAAAGAAGTCGATAAACAATGGTGTTTATGTAAAAGGAGTTATAGTAGGTGAAAATGATTTCTATGGGATCATTCCACACATATATGAGTCAGAGTATAATACTTCAAGCTCTTCTGAAAGAGTGGTTGTATTTTTCTGTGATTGGTTTGATCCATCATGTGAAGGTACAATAGTGAATCCTAAATATGAAATGGTGGACATTCAAATGAACAAAAAATATTTACCTTTTGAACTATATTGAACAAGGTGCTTTGATGTCTCCAAATCAAAGTGAATTGCTTGAAGACCCTGTTGTAGGTTGTGTGTGTCTTGTGTAGTTTGAATTTGTTAATCCACTCAATGTAATGATCCAAGGTTGTTTGATTCAAATCATTTTGAAAAAGATGTGTTTTCAAAGGAAAGTGAAAAGTCAACCTGTTGAAATTTCGATTTAACCAGTTGTTTTACACTTAGTGTATTTTGAAAGAGATTTGAAAAAGCTTGACTTTGGTTGACTTTGCTGTCAAACCAATTCAATCGATTGTTTTTTGTTTTCAATCGATTATTTTTTAAAAAACCATAAAAAAATTATGTTAAGTGGCTTTAATCTATTTTAACTAATTTAAAACTGTTTTGACTCTTGCATTAAATGCTTTGACTAACTAATTGGAGTTTAAATAAATTGGTATTGGATTAATTCAAGAGAAATTATTCAAATCAGTTTTCCAAGATTGCTAAAAGCTTTGGATCTTTTCTAAGAGTGGAATAGGATTGTGCTATATTCATTTTGCTTTGATCTATGATCATACCCAGGTGTATTCCATTCCTTCTTTCTTGACTATTGTATTTCTGTGAGAATTGTTGGTGTGCAGATTCAGAGGTTGTTATGAAATCTTTGGTGTATTTGCCAAAGATGGTGTGTGTTCTTGAAGGGTTCAAGATCACCACTTTGGTGTGTGTTGTGTAATCAAGGTTTTTGATTGCCTAGTGAATTCTCAGTGGTTAGTTGAGGACTGGATACTTTGTGTGAATCTCTCTATCCTTTCTCTCATTTAAAATTGTTTTTTCTTTGTTTTAAATACTGTTGATATAAACAACCGATTGTTTCGCAAAAACAACCGGTTGATTTTCTGTAATTACTTTAAAAACAGTTTTCAACTTGGCTGAATAGGTTTCTAATTGATTAATTCTTCATTGCCTTTCACCGTACCTTCAATACTTTCGAAAATGTTTCAAAAACAATTCACATCCCTCTTGTTTAAGGCCTACATTTCTAACAAACTATTCATGCTTGCAAATAATGTAGGACAAGTATATTATGTGCCATATCCCACATCAAAAAAGGACGAACAAGGTTGATGTATTGCAATCAAAACGAAGTTGAGAGGTCACATAGAAGCTCATGATATGGAAGATGATGTTCCTTACAAAATAAATGAAATATCACATGTAAATGAAGTAATTAAAGTTGAAGGTATTTTTGGATTCCAATATTCACAAGTTGATTTTGAAGTAGAAGATGAAGGGTTTGAAGGTCACCTAGAAGATGACAATGAAGATGGGGAGTTTTAAAATTATGATTCAAAAGAAGACATTGGAAGGAATGACATTGATGAAGATAATGATTTTGAAATAGATAGTGGAAAATAGGAACTTGAAGAAAATGAAAATGGGGAATTTGATGATGATGATTGGAGTTTGTACTTTTCATTAGGATTAGCCAAATTGGATAAATGTTCTTCACTTATTAATTTTATTTTTTAAACTTATTGCTAAAAGTTGATGGTTGTTATTGGAAACATTTCAGTATTATGTTGTATGTTTATAATCTTGGTATGTTGCTTTCATTTATAATTGGTACCATTATTTTTGTATTCTATTTTGTATTTATAGATATGTTAGCAGGGGGTCGTGACACACCTCATCCCTTGTTGCCTCATCTAAATAAGGGAAAAGGGACAATGAAAAAGAAAAGTCCATGCAATGTACCTAAAATAATTGTTTACCCCCAATTCCTACACGGAGGACCATTCTGTTAGAATGTATGGCTTTAAACTAGAGGGGGGTGAATTGTTTAAAGGGGGTTTTCGCAAACTTTTTAGTCTAGAATGAAATTCTTTGCAAGAAACCATATTAGGAATTCAGTTAGCCAAGAAACAAAGCTCAAAACAGTAAAGCACCAGAAAAACAATCGGTTGTTTCACATAAACAATCAGTTGTTTATACTAGTAAAAATAATAACAACCGAATTTAAAGAGTTTAAGGAAGAGAGAGATGCACAAACAATTTATACTGGTTCACTCTTAAATCAAGAGCTACATCCAGTTTCCCAGAAACCACTTGGGAATCCACTAGGTAATCAAAACCAGATTACATACACACACCACCAAAGAAGTGACCTTGATCCCCTCAAGAAACACACTTCCTTTGGCTCAGCACACACACACACCAAGAGTGTTGATCTTGACAACCTCAAGAGCACACAACCCTTCTTGGCTTTACAACACCAGAATGTACAAAGTTCTTAGAATGAATTACACTGTTACAGAATCAACTGAAATCAATATAGAGTAATCCTATTCCACTTCTCTCTTGAATAACCAAAGCTCAAAGTGAAAACTCAAATCTTTGAAAAACTCAAATCTGTTTTTCTTTCTTGTTGTTTGTTATAAAACATTAACAAACTATTTATAGCTTTCAAATCTTGGTCAAAGCATTTAAAACATGAGCGTATACAGTTATAAAATCATTTAAAGCTCACTTAACTAACAAAATTGTTTCTGTTAGGATTTCCAACAAACAATCGGTTGAAAGCGCGAATCAATCGGTTGTTTTGGTTTGACAGCAAGTCAACTATCCAAAACAGTTTTCAAACTTTTTCAAAAACACCTAAGTATAAAACAATCGGTTGTTTTGACAAAACAACAGGTTGTTTTTCACTTAGATTGAAAACACTTTAAACTTAAAAGATTTGAAAACACTAAAGCTTTAGATTCAACAAAGAGTGGATTACAAAGATAAGCTACCCTAGATCCTACTCTAAAGCACATCAGCAACTTCAAGCAACTTCAGCCTTCCATCAAACGCTAGGATTTGGATTCTTCAAAGCTTTGAACACACTTGATTCAACAATCTCCCCCTATTTGATGAAGACAAATCTCTGATTGCTTGTGTTGGACTTGATTGAATCTGAAGCATTCCCTGCAAAAATATAGTATATATACAATCCAGTGTACCTTACAGCAACATGTTAGTTTTTCACATTTACAAAGCAATATCAGACAAACAATCGATTGTTTGCACGAATCAATCGGTTGTTTCTGTCAGCAAAAGTAAAAAACAGTTTTGATTTCAGAGTTCCCAACAGTTTAAAACAATTTTCCAGAGAAAGACACACAAGAACCAATCAATTCTCCCCCTATTTGTCTTCACAAATAGACTGTAACAATTATATACCAGTTTAGGAAAGATTTTGAGAGTCAAGAATGCCTAACTCATTTCTCAAAAAGAAGAACCTTTCTTTTGGTAGTGGTTTTGTGAAAATATCAGCCAGTTGCAGTTTTGTCTCAATGAACTTCACTTCACAGTCTCCATTGTTCACATGATCCCTTATGAAATGATGGCGAATCTCAATGTGCTTAGTTCTTGAGTGTTGAATCTGATTTTTGGTAAGATTTATGGCACTTGTGTTGTCACACATCAAAGGAACCTTGTTAATCTTCAATCCAAAATCTGCAAGTTCCTGTTTAAGCCAGAGAATTTGTGCACAGCAGCTTCCAGCAACAATGTATTCAGCTTCTGCAGTAGAGAGAGTCACACAAGCTTGCTTCTTACTATGCCATGAAATGAGACTTGAACTAAGAAGGTGACAAGTACCACTATTGCTTTTTCTGTCCAGCTTACACCCTGCAAAATCAGAATCTGAATAGCCAATTAAATGTACAGGAGAGTGAGAAGGATACCATAGACCAACATTTGTTGTTCCTTTGAGATATTTCAGAATCCTCTTTACAGCTTTGAAGTGGGATTCCTTTGGATTTGCGTGATATCTTGCACAAAGACATACCACAAACATTATATCTGGTCTACTTGCTGTGAGGTAGAGCAATGAGCCAATCAAACCTCTATATTTTGTTTGATCTACCGCTTTTCTAGCAGCATATGCATCCATATAACAACTTGAGGGCATAGGTGTGCTTGCTTCCTTACAACTTTCCATTTCTAACTTCTTGAGAATTTCTTTGCAATACTTTGATTCACATAGAAAGATTCCATCATTTGTTTGCTTGACCTGCAATCCAAGAAAGAAAGAGAGTTCCCCCATCATAGACATTTCAAATTCACCTTTCATAGCTACCACAAATTCTTCACACAAACTATCTTGTGTAGCACCAAAGATGATGTCATCAACATAGATTTGCACAAGGATAATTTCAGAATTTGACTTCTTGATGAAGAGAGTCTTGGTAATCATTCCTC
>Ga0123342_1006037_pt1 | contig 17071 bp, 14 predicted proteins | sample Turbeawhitnodule_FD_89960 | JGI IMG/M metagenome (GOLD analysis project Ga0123342, IMG submission 89960) | Root nodule microbial communities of legume samples collected from Mexico - Turtle bean Mexico white nodule | ecosystem: Host-associated > Plants > Roots > Nodule | place: Mexico: Nepantla... | reverse complement strand
TTAGTTAAGTTAAACTTAATTATATGGTGAAGGTTAAAGCAAGCCATGATCGCACAAGCTCCATTAGGTGCTCTAGAAACCTTTGCTTAAATATTAAGTGAAGGTTTCTAGAGTGCCTTTGAGTTATTTTAAAATGGCTTAGAAATACAAAGATTAAAAAGAGAGTATTCTATTATTTAAAAATTTATACAAGCTAAGGCAAATATTTCTTTTGTAAACTTTTGAGGCTGGTCTTCTACTCTTAGTTAAGTGTATGGTGCCCAAGAAGTGAAGATGGTCCTCCATCAGAGTCCACTGGATCTCTCGGTTCTTGATCTCAGTCTCCTCTCACGAATGTGTGTGTGTACCTGAAAGGTGTTCCGATGCCAAAGTCAGAATTAGTACTAATTAATTATCAAATAAATTCACTCTACTTACCTTTTAGGTTGAACATCTATTTATAAGGTTTTTTCTATTGGACTTAGAGACTGCTTGGATCTTTTCTTTTTGCACCTAATATTTTTTAAACACACACTTGTATCTTTGGGCCTATTTTATGGGTTTTGCTATAGTAACTAATTTAATTTAATTTATTTATTGTATTAACCTTTCGACTTGGCCTTTTGATCTTTCGGCCTAGACAGTACACTTCCAACACTCATTCTTAAGCATTGCATGACTGCATTTAAGGATCACTTCACATAAATGTAATTTATTCTTATGTCAGCACCTTTTTAGAATTGGGCTTGACTTAATGTTATATTTATTGTTTCACTTAAAGTGTTGTACATATGATAATTTTTATCTTTGTTTCTTCTATGTTTTTCTAATAATGACATATTTAACATACAAACTCTAGTTGTTGGTATGTTATATCAAAATCATCCTTGGATGTGTTTTTGGACAACTCATAAGTTTTAGAGATTTTAACATAACGGTATACTTAGTGCTAAGTACTTGTAATCAATATCTAAGTTATCTGTCTTGCACCTTATAGAGAATCGTGTCTACTCTTTAAATATGTTTTTCTAGGAAACTTTGTCTTGTCTTATGCATCTAGCTTCAGTCAAATCTTTAAAGACTTGGTTTAAATCTTTATAACTTAGTATCAAACATTATGCTAAATTTTATCTAATATTTGTTTCAGACTAGGTAAAATGTTAGGCCCAATAAAACATATTATTACTAAATTATGAATGTGTTAGACATAAATTTCATATTAAAATTTGTCTTATCATATAAAATTTTGTTTATACCTTAACAAAACTTGTCTCATAATTTATTATAATTTATTTATGCCTTAACAAAACGTGTCTCAATTGTCATAATAAACCATGTGCACTAACAAAGAAAAAATAATATAAGAAAATTATAAAGGATGAAGAAAACACCATTCAACAAGTTGTAGTTGTAACTCTTTCTCAATACTCCAGCTAACCTCTGCATCTACCCCACCATCTCCTGCTGCAACAGTGTTCCTAGACCACCCAAACATCATCATCCCTTTAGATCATCTCAAAAGGATTATCTCCACTTCTTATTCAACCCCACCTCAAAAACCAGCCAATTTTATTTGAAAACAACTTCATTTTTTTATATAATTTAATATAAATTTAATTTAGTTCAAATAGTTTTAACAATCATCACAACACTTATTAAACATCTAACTCAAACAAAATTGAGCACCTTTGTCTCTCAAGAGGCAAATCTTGGGAATTTAACCTTTGAAATCACATCTTTTAATTGATAAATAGAATGTTAATTTATTTACAAGAGCTTCTCAGCCAAGCCAAACATTATCCAAAACCAATAACATTGTGCTTCCAGATTTCCTCAGTAACAACCCAACTCATTAACTACATCTTCATTGTTGTGAAACTTAGGCACTTGATATTCAAAATGTTCAAATAATTTTTTTACTATAATATTCAAAATAGGCATTTTTCACAAGGTGACAGCATTGAAAGGGATGATAAGGTAGTAGATGAGGGTTGAGAGAACATTTGTAATGAGGTTGGAGTTGGAAGGAACAGGGAAAAGGTGGGAGGTGAAATTGAAAATACATATATGTGACTTTTGTGGTGGTAAAAATATTTCCACACTTTCATAATCGCAATTCACAATTTTATCGTGATTTTGAAGGAAAAAAATTTGATAAAAATCCCTCCAAACTTTTGTAATCATAATTCACAATTTTATGATGGATTTGTAACCATTACTCCTTACGAGAAGTTACTGAAAGGGAATTTTTGTGACATTTTAAAAGTAGACTACCAAAACTCGACGTTTTAGATGGAGGATTAAAAACAAGCTTTTCTATGTTTATAGAGTAAAAGTATGTTTTGACCTTAGAAAAAATAATGAAGAGATATTGCTGGACTATTCCAAGAGATAATATGCAACATACATCTCTCAAAAAATTAAGGAACGAGAATTAGTCATTTGCGAATTGAAGGTATATAATGGCTAAGAATTAAAAAAGAATAAAAAAACAAAAATAAGGGCCTCTAACATTTCCCCCTAAAGCAAGTTATCAACATATTCTTAAATGTTCTTCTAAATAATCTGAGCACAGAGCAGAGAAATTCCTAGTTGTTGATGACAGAATTATTAACTAATCTGCTTCACTTTCTTGAAGTTAGAATCTTATCGAATTAGTTTTCTAATCAATAGCTTATAAGTTCCACATTTTATCTTTTAAAGTTTACCCGGAGTCAAATCCTTGTACACAAATCCACTGAGAGACGAAAAATATGATACAGAAGTTTCAACTTATCTAAAGTCAGAATATGAGTAAGCAACCCATTTGTCATCGCTAATTGGCAATAGAGTACCACCATCTTCAATTTTCACATTTGTCTTGCGTGAGTAAACAATGATTTTTTTTGTGCATGAGGAGGTGGTGTTTACTGCAGTTGAAGACTTGTCACTTGTGTCAGAAACCATTTTGGTGCTGCCAGAGAGAGAAGGTGAAGACCTACCATTCGACAAGGTAGAATCCTCGGTGCAGCCATTTGAATTTCCAGATGAAGTAGATACATTCTTCACTGTAACAATAACAGAATCTCAAGATGAAATTGAAGTAAGATTTGTGCATTAGATTATCAATTTCTCAATGAATTAGATTATCAATATTGAAAAGATATCTCTGTCTCATCTTGGAGACTGATGGCATTTAAAATTGAAAGTTTAACAGTATTTATCCAAATAGGATCCTACCTAACACTTAGTCAAACTTCTTCAAAGCTAAAGATCAAACTTGCACCAAAACTTGGTCAGACCTATAGCTTCAATTGGTCTAATGTGATTACAGCCTAAAATAACTAGACCAGGTTTACAGCAAAACAATGGATTCCATAGTGGTTTATGATGTATTGATCATCTTCCTAGTGGTAACAGTTTTATATGTGCCATGTCATCCTCCAAAATTAGGGAGTTAGACTATCTTAAACTGGATTGATTACCAACGAATTCATAGCTGGGGCTGACACAGCCAGCTAATGGAGAATCGTAAGCAGTTTTTTTTTTTCAAACTGTGTACCTCAATCTTATTTCTATATTTTTGGAATCTAAGTATCTAAGTATATTATAAACTGAAATCCGTGATCTGGATTAAGGGTATTATACTTGACAGTAGATAATCTACAGACCTGAGAAGAAATCCAGAAAATTGTTTCAATAGGGGAAGGAGGTAGAAATGACAAGGGCTCTAACGGGCTTACACGTGTCTTTGCTACGTTCTTTCCAGGTGACTAATCCAAGACCCACAGATGAATTTGGATTAGCATTGCGTTTCAGACCAGATACCCCATTTGACTCAGAGTGGTCAGGCGAGAACTCGAGAATCTGTCCTTCATAATTTGAAAAAGGAAATGAAGAACTCTTATCTGACTTGCCTGAACAAAAACAAAGCATGATAAAAAAGCACAATGAGAAGCACTTCTGAATAGATAGGAAATACCATGCACTTAAATCATAATATAACAACAATAAAAGAAAGATGTTACTGTAATCCAAAACGTATAACTAGTTTTATTCAGACCCAATTTCCTAATTAAAAATTTGTGGTTGATAGCCCCTATTGATTATTACTTTCAAATCCTGTAACTAGTATCAAGACATGTGAAACATACAATAGATTTGAAACATGATTTAACTTCCATGAGTGCACAACTACCATTAGTGCAACATGATTTACAGTAACTGACAACCATTTTTCATTATTTTGGCCTAAAAAATTACCACTCTAGACGATAAGGTTTCATGATTTTTATGATTCTAGACCGAATCATGTGATTCACTTTGCAATACACAGCACAAAAAAGATGTTAAACTATTTACATCGTCAGCTTCATGATCTGTATCATATCATTCAACTTGTACAAAACTAACTACAATGCTTTGAAAAGTTCCCACCTTACAAAATGATTTTATTGAATTGAGATAGATTATGGTTAAGTTCGTCACACTCACACAGAACAACAGCATGGCTAATGTTTGGAACAGAGAGACTAAACAAACAAAAGGCTCGGTCAAAGAATGAGAGACGTATGTTGGAATGACAAACTACAACACTGGTATTAAAAGAATACCTCCATGCTCTTTCAAAGCCATATAAGCTACCTTGGCTGCACTCATCTCTGCTTGCTTTTTGGATTTAGCTTCTTGCCCAGTAAAAAGCCCCCCTTCTACCTTTACATGTGAGACAAATATTGGCATATGTGCTTCACCCTTTTTATTTGTGCTATAAATGGGTAATTGAAATCCTTCCTTTTGAGCCAATTCTTGTAATAGATTTTTGTATAATCCAGCATGAGCCTGAATGTTTTAGACAATCATAAGAATATAAGCACCACCACCAAAAGAAATCCTTTAAGCTGAATAATATAGAGTTAAGTTATCTAATTAGTTACAAGTGATTAAGACTAGCCTCTTGATCTCCGCCTGGTGATAATGACATTAAAGCAGCTTCAGCTGCAGCATGCTCAGCGTCCTTTAATGTAGAATATAATTTGTCACTTTCATAGGTATGTCCATCAATAGTAACTTTGCACTTGAAACACATGGCATGAGGAGGACCCTCCCACTCGGAAGAATATACTGGAAGACCTAGATTTTTCTTTTGAGCAAAGCTTTGCAGCTGGTTCTTGTACAAATGTAACATATCTATGACAAAATTGAATGCCAAAAAGTTACAAGTAATACAATTACAACATCATTAATAAAATAATATAATGCCATGAGAGGACGTAACAAAAAGATCAAATATGTTATTTGATACTACCAATTTTCTCCATACTTTTATTTCTTACGATGCTTGAGTTGATATGTGTAGCCAACCTAAACTAGTGGGATAAAGATGAAATATGTTTAGTGTATCAAAATGCATCAATACATGTCCAACTAAAAATAACACACATGCACACATAAATTTATAATATGAAAAAACAATTTTTTGGACACTGTTACCAACAATCTTGAGTATTCGTGACCAAAAAATTTGGTAAACAAAATACAAAACCAAAACCAGCCTTTTAGTTTCTACTACAACTGCATTGCATAGTGAATGTTGGCTGCAAACAATCACTGTTTTATACAGGATATTTAATACAGGCTCATGGCAATTAACACACATAATATAGGAAATTTACTTTCTCCTAAATCAAATTTTATGTGCCTATAAACTGTTAATAATATAGAACATGTTTGTTCCTGATTTTTAACACTCGCCTTCAAATGAATCTACTTCAGTTTGTTACAACAAAATAATTCATTCCCCTATGAAGGTGCAAATAAAATAAATTCATTTCAACCACACTAATTTGATTCATATGTGGGAAAAGGGTTTTTTCCATGCAATTAGAATTGTCTTCTACTTATATACACTGGTTTGGCCTCATCATTGGTTGATATGGGACTAAACCACCAAGCAACTCCCAAATTGGCCACAACTAAGGAAGGCTACAGTGCAATTAAGGTGGCTTGTTAAAACTTATCCTCATCTCCAGGACTTCCAGCATTAAGTGTGGCAAATGCAGGTGGGTCCAAAAATGGTTCTATAAATGACTACGGTTCCATGTTGAGAGAGAGAAAAAGAAACTAAAAGTGATGCTAAAACTGTGTTTGAATATACCACAGATACACGTTTATATAGGTTAGAGGTAATTAATATACATAATTGAAGGTTAGGTTCCCGTATATCAGAATCTACCCGCCTATAAACTGCTAATAAACACAGAATATATTTGTTCCTGATTTCAAGAGCCACAAGTATTTTTTTCTGTGAAACTGCCAAGTAGTAAGAGGAAAAACTACATTTGATTTTAGGTCACTCAAATCATATTAACAAATCCAGTCTTCCCTGCACATCTCACACCAAAAGAACACTCTATCTCTAACAAGAATTTTACCGTACTAAACTAGAACTAACTAAAACATAAGCATAACAACCAATAAATATCAATTTGATTCAACAAAGAAAAGATAAAGAGAAATCATATCACTTTTTTGATCTTTCACTGTTATTGTATCTCTAACAGCTGCAAGAGGGCTACTGATTTGAGATGTTTGGCACACTTCTTCCAATTTCAGTTGTTGAAACAATCCGTTTGTGTGAAGTACGTCATCAACAACAGATCTGGGATCAAGTGCACCTGTAGGTCCAGTGCAAAATAGCATGAATCTTCTGTAAATTCTGAAATCCTAACTGTAGTCACACAGAAATCAAGAATTATGAATATAGTCCCTACAGTTCTATTTTTGGTAAATTTGGTATTGGTAAGAATTATTCATCGCCAGAAACAATAACAAATACCTGTCAAAGATTTTGAGCAGACATAAGGTGAGTATTCCCCTTCCAACAACATGGTTTATTCCATACTAAAGTGGCATCACTAGGATTCAAACCCTAGACCACTTAGTTAAGAGATTGCCTACAATTTAGGTTTGTGTTTGGAAACTTGTTGAATAAGGATTTAAGATGTGGGCACATTAATTATTAGCTTATAAAAATCACTTCCTTATCGTAAAAAAACATTATCACATCCAAAAAGTAAAAATTCACATGTCATCGCACCCAAAACATAAAAGATTATCATCGCATCCAAAACAAAAGAAAATCACATCATCACATCCGAAACGTAAAAAATCACGTCTGCAACCTAAAACCAAACACACTATTAGAAAAAGTACTATCAGTTTACAATTTAAATATTCTCTTTCACGCAATCAAAACAAAATCTCATAACAAACTTCTCAACAACACAGCAGCAGCAATTCATGAAACAACCAAATCAACGCACTAATTTTAACATATAAACATGACTTGGTGTTCATAAATTTATGCATTCTTTTCTTCCCGGTACTCATCCTAACATTTTTTTTTTTCGAAAAAGGTAACATTCCAGTATTTTAACAAGCTGAAACTGCAAGCATTTTCACGAGGACGACTAAGAAAGCTTTAATTTTGGTTCAGTAACGGGAATCAGAGCCATGATAAAATTGTTCGGAATCACGCAATAGGAAATAATCTCCTCTAGCCTATAGAGGAAGTACACCCACAAATAAGAGCATAACACAATCCTTTATCCATCAACACTCAACAAAATTATAAAATTACTTTATTACTGAACATGCAATTTACACCGCCAAAAAATTGCCACACAAATTACACACAGGACAATCATCATCAAATGCAAAAAATACAACACCACGTGCTACAATCAAAATAATAACACGTGGAAAAAGGGGGGAAGGGTACCAGAAGACGAGTTGCAAAGCGAAGGCTGAGGGAAAGAAGAGAGAGCGGAAACGGAGAGAACGTGTTGGGGAAAAGAGGCAGGCGACGGCGAAGGTGACGGCGAGAGCGATGGCGAAGGTGACGGCGAGAGCGATGGCGACGGCGACGGCGACGATGACGATGACGGCGGGGAGAAATGGAGAAAGGCGAGCATAGCGGCGTCGTTTTGCGCACTTTTGGCGTTGCGCGTGGCGGAAGGGGTTTCGAAGGACACGCCGTTAACGGTGACTGTGGAGATGAAGCGAGGATCGTGATCGGGGCCTTCTCTGGTGGTGTTGTAGTCGGGCAATGTCCATGAGCGTCGCTGGCATAGCTCTTGCACCTTCGTTTTGTACATTTCTCGCTCCCTTCGTTCTTCTTTCGCCTTCAACGTTCTTCCCAACTGTTTCCACTGAGCATTACATCACTGTAATGGTACCACACCGAGTGAAATGAAACCGAACCCTGTTATTAAAAGGATAAGAACATTGGACACAGATTCCTTCCTTGGGGATTTTTTTTTCCTAATTAAACCTTCTTTTTATAAACAAAATTACATAAAATAAACCTTTGTCAATATTATTTAGATTTCCGAGAAACAGAATACCATTGTCATAAAAAAATAGATAAAAAGTATAATTTAAATAAATAATTAAGAAATTTGTATTATGATTTTATTTTTAGATTTTAAAATAATGGGAATAATAAATAATAAAACAATTTTTTTTGTAAGAAATAATATTAAGTGGGTTGTGTAAATCATATTTGAATGTAACATGTTATTATTAATAATGTTTGATATATAAAATATAGTTTTAATATAAATTTCTAATAAAAACTTTAATGGAACATATAAATGAAAGAAAAAATACATTTTATCAATAAAAATTTGTAATATTTGAAAGATACATTAGAAAGTATAACATTGTTATAAATTGAAAGTAGTAGTTTAAAATATGACTATTACAATTGAACTTTTTACTAAGTAATTGAATAATGAATTTTGTTGATGAAACTTTAAAAATATTTAATAATAAAATAAGAATGTAGTTGAGGAATTTTATTCTAAATATGCATGGAAATATTATTGATTTTTTTTTCTTAAAAAGCTCTTTGTAATATAAATGTATATATTTTTTCTTCCGTTTAAAAGTTACTCTCTACTATTTTTCAAATTTCGTTTATTTTCTAAGTATATTTAAAAGTTTCTTTTATCCTGAATGGAGACATTTTTATGTTCTAAAAACTAATTATTAAACACTTGAATTGAATATATAAAAATGTAATAAAAAAGAATAAAAAATTATCTCTCAAATATTTATGTTATTTATCTAACTTTTGTGTTTAAAATGATTGTCAAATAATGTGATGTTATACGAGAATAATTAAACTTGTGAACACTTCAACTGAATATTTGAAAATATAGTAAGTATAAAGCTGTTAATTTGATCTATTATCCATAAATTAACTTCAACTCACTCATAAAATAAGTTATATCTTTTATTGACTTAACGAGTGAGTTAAAAAAGCACCAGCCTCCAAAACTTTGATATATTGTAATCTAATTATGTTAAACTATAATATGAATGTTAAGAATTAAAATTAAATTGTATTGTGATTAATATTAGAGTAATTTTTTTTTCGTGAACATATTTTTTTTATGTAAGTGTTTTTTTAGATTTTTCATTTTTAAAGAAGAATTTTTATTTAAAAAATAATCTATAGGTTGACTCCAATTGTTCTATGGAACTTTTGTGTCCAAGGCATTTTGATTCTATACACATTTTTTAAGTATATTTTTTTAAAAACTGTTGATAATTATGTATCATATTATAACTGATTAAAAAAATAATTTTAACTGAAATAAAGTAATTTTAAAATTATATCGATCAAATTATAATTATAAATTAGTGTTTATAATTATGAAAGTAATATTTTACATTTTTTAATAGTGTGAACTTTTACTTGGAATATAGCCATGCACATTTTGTGATGTTGTTGGCTTTTCTTGTTTTATCCTATATCAATTTATTAACTTTTTACTTCTATTGAACCTTAAAATCTTCAACAAGTTCGTTGATCGGTTGTAAAAATATTGGTAAATTGTTGTTGGATATTAGGTAGAGAATAGTGCATTACTCAAAGGGAAAAAATTGTATTGATGCATGAAGAAAAAAAACATACAATATTGCAGTTGCATACCAAGGCAACACTGAGGCAATGCCACAAAAATACAGAAAAGCAGGGAAGAGTGTAACTAAGGGACTAAGTATTCAACACTGTTATTGCAACAACCAAAAAAAAGCAAATTTTCCTTTCTTAGTGCATCCAGCAGAACCATGGTGATTGCTGAGATGCTACTCTGGTGACACCATTCACTTGGCAAGCTGGTTACGGATGAGTTTTGTGGCAGCCACCATGTTTGTGAGAGCTGGATTCACCTCTGGGTACTTACGAGTCTTGAGCCCACAGTCAGGGTTCACCCACAAAATGTTTCGCTCAAGCACTGCAAGCATCTTGTTGATCCTATCAGCAATTTCTTCAGTTGGTGGTATTCTTGGGGAGTGAATGTCGTACACTCCAGGGCCAATTCCAGCTCCATACTTCACTCCTTCGCGGAACACTGACAAGAGCTTTTCATCAGAGCGAGAGTTCTCAATGGTGATCACATCAGCATCCATATCGATGATTGAGTGGATGATGTCATTGAAGTTGGAGTAGCACATGTGGGTGTGGATCTGTCAATTGTCAAGAACACACAATGCATGCAAGTTCATTACTTTTTATGCAGATGAAAAACAATTTCATTCTAACCCTTTGGTTGTGATCCAGAAAGTACCTGAGTTGTATCCTGCACACCAACATTGGTGATTCTGAATGAATGAACAGCCCAGTCCAAGTAGTTAGCTTGCTCTGACTTTCTCAATGGTAACCCCTCTCTCAAAGCAGCTTCATCAATCTGGATAACAGTGATACCAGCCTTTTCAAGATCTTCTACTTCGTCCTTGATAGCCAAAGCAATCTGATAGGTGGTCTCAGACCTGTAGATAGATAGGTTTAATTCACACCATGTTAGAAATAACAGTGGTTGATTCTGATTAAGGTGTTGTTCTTGTCAATGGATCTTGAGTTTGTACCTTGGCTGATCATTTCTAACAAAGGACCAGTTGAGAATAGTGACGGGGCCAGTAAGCATTCCCTTCATTGGGCGTTTGGTCATGCTCTGAGCAGTGGATGACCAGAAGACAGTCATTGCCTTGGGGCGACTCACATCACCATAGATGATTGGTGGCTTCACACAACGAGATCCATAGGATTGCACCCACCCATTAACAGTGAAGGCAAAGCCTGATAACTGCTCACCAAAGTACTCCACCATGTCATTCCTCTGCAAATAAAGCCAAACCATTAGCAAATACAAAGATTTGTCAACAAGAGTATTTTGCTCTTCAAAATGAAAGAGGTGGAAGAAGATCTATCAAAAAGGTTTGAGTGTGTAATGTAATAGATCACTCTTGTTTTCCATTCTCAGCATGTCAATATTTAGTGATGTGAGGATGGAAGCTGACCTCAGGCTCCCCGTGTACCAGGACATCGATGTCAAGCTGCTCTTGGAGTTCAACAACTTTGCGGATTTCCTCTTTAATTGCACTAACATACTCCTCTTCGGAGATCCTGAAAGAAAGAAAAACAAAATAGTAAGTAAAAGAACCATGGAAAAGAAAACAAGCCAATATATTGACTCTAGGCATATCTTACTTGGTAGCCTTGTATTCACGTCGCACCTTCCTCAGTTCAACAGTCTGAGGGAAGGATCCAATGGTGGTAGTTGGGAGGATTGGAAGGTTGAGCTTCTTTTGTTGAGCATCCAATCTAGTGCTGACATTTGTGGCGCGGCGATGATCAGAACCCTTCAATGCAGCAGCCTATGAAGGAAATAACAGATGCCATGAATAACAAGAGAATAAATTTCATTACAAATCCTGCTCAACTGAATTGAGAATCAGAAAACCACAGAAATCAGCACTCACAGCCTTCTGAACAGCCTCATTAGTCACTCTTGGAGAGGACTTTCTTGAAGCCTGAGCAGCAGCATTAGAAGAGAAAAAGGCCTGAAAATGAAAGGATAAAAACAGTAATTCAGTGAATAATGTAGTGAAACAGAGGAAAAAAATGTAGTGAAACAGTGAATAAAAGTAACTGAGTTTACCTCATCCTTTTGACCAGCCAATGCCTTGGCCAATGCATTTACTTCAACAATTTTTTGGGCAGCAAAAGCCAGCCATGATTTGATCTCATTATCCAACTTGGTCTCATTAACAAGATCAACAGCGGTGTGGAGAAGTGAGCAGGAGGTGGACACAACAAGTTTATCTGCATTATAGTTTAGTAAATAAACAAATCAAGTGACTATGTCAACCAAAGAAGTTTCCTGAATTTTGTCATGAAGTGCAACAAGTACCTTTGCCCACAATGCCCTCAAGACTATTTAATGTATCGAGTGAAGTAGCAAGATTATTAGCCCAAATGTTTCTTCCATCAACCACTCCAGCAAACAAGTACTTTCCACTAGGAAATCCACCCTTGATTAGATCAAGAGTCTTAGTTCCACGGACTAAATCAAATCCGAATGCTGTGACTACATTAAGAGATGTGAGGGTCTGGTATGCCTCGGCAGTAACATCAGCGAAGTAGGTCTCAATGAGAACATTTAAGCCGGATAAAGCAGATTCAAGTTCTGCATATGCTGCAGAAATTGCTTGCAACTTTTGAGAGTCAAGGTCTGTGACAAGGATAGGTTCATCAAATTGAATCCATGTAGCACCAGCTGCCTTAAGATCAGCCACAACTTCCCTGAGTTTTAGTCACAAGCAAGATTGAGAATTAACATGAAGCCCAAATTCTACAACTGCACTGTACACAATTTGAATTCTTACTTGTAGACAGCAAGGACTTTTGGGAGGAGAGAAAGAAGACAAAAGGATTTATCAACACCCTTGGCAGGTTTGGAGAGCACCAAGTATGTTACAGGGCCAACGAGAACTGGAACTGTATCTACTCCAAGCTGGAAGAGAAAATAAACATTCAATGAAAATGTTGATGTGGATAATAGCCACTCAAAAACATCATAATGACTCCTACACAGATCAACAAATATCACCAGAACGTTTCCTAATGAATGAGAGATACAGTGAGGAAACATAATAGCCAATTTTTTCATGCCAATGCTGCTCACACTCACAGCTTAAGGTTTGCAATTAACCAGATAAAGTGAATGGCTATAAATGCATACCGCCTTGGCCTCCTTGTACTCATTCACTGCCTTGTGGGAAGCATAAGTAAAAGTCATATCAGGTCCCAATTCAGGGACAATAAAGTGGCTGGATCAGTGGAAACACAAATCAGATCAGTAACCAAATCATTACCATCACTGCATCATAAGTTACAATACAACAAAAACCTGAGCTACACTTACTAGTTGGTGTCAAACCACTTGGTCATCTCCATGGCCGGCACAGAGGCATTACCTCTGGCCATGGAGAAGAAGGTATCAAACCCAATCTCGCCGCCAGTCCACCCATATCTGGCTGGAACGGCGCCAAGCATGGCAGTGGTGTCGAGCACCTGATCATAGTATGAGAAAGTGTTGCTGGGGATGTACTTAATCCCAGCATCAGTCATTTGTTTCCAGATGGATGCTCTGAGATCAGAAGCCACCTTCTGCAAATCCTCAGCACTGCTCTTCCCGTCCCAGAATGACTCTAGAGCAAACTTCAACTCTCTCTTGGGACCCATGCGAGGGTATCCAACAATATGGGATGCCATTGTTCTGCCAAATCAAATCAAACATCAAATTGCAAACCAAATATTCCACACCATCCATTCACATACACATGAATAAAATCATTGATTAACATTGCGCCTTGGATGCATGCAGGTTTTAAATTAATAACACGGTTTCGCCTAGAATTTTCCACAAACTCATACCAATTTCACACCAACAGGTGCACAGATTAGGTGCAAAATTCAAAAGCAGAAACCTGGGAGAACTCAAGTTCCATGATTCATGAAAAAAATACTACATTTACAAAATGTTTCGAAAGAAATGTCACATCCAACCACCCCAGATGAAAAAGACTAAGAAAACATAAGCAGCAACAACAATTGAAAATCTTGGATTGGTAAACAAACTCAATACACTAATCAGAAGTAGGTGTAGGGTAGGTGTTAAATTTCATGAAAGATCACATTGTACGCAATTGAATTGTTTCTACACATTAGAAGAAGAAACAGTTAAAGCATGGAAAATTACCGGAGTGGGGAATGAGAAAAAAGGAATAGTAAGATTAGTGCTAGTGGTAATGAAATGGAGAGAAGAGTGAGATTGTGAAGAGAAAGTGAGAGTGGTGAATTTAATAAGGGAAGTGAAGGGTGAAAAGGGAAAAGGTGAAGGTAGATGAACGAATGAGAGTGAGAGAAGGAGAAGAGGGTGGTGATTGACCAGTTCTTTGTTTGTTTGTGGAGAAGAAGAGAAAGAAAGAAGGCGCGAATGAAATGGAGTGGTCTGCGGAGTATTTATAGCCAGTTTTGGATCCACCAACTGCTCCTTGCACTTTGGATCTCTCACTCAGACATCATCAGTGAGAACAAATTCAAAACATCTAAAATAGTAGAAAAATGAAATTAAAAAAACAAAATTATGCTTTTTCATTATGTTTTTCAGTTATTGTAAGTTAATTTTAAAGTGTCTTAAAAATCTTAATATCGTATGTTATGTTTTTTAAAAAATTATTTCAAATGTTTAATAGGTTAACAAGTTTAGTTTATTTTTCCATTATTTAACGGTTTAGTTAAAAATGACAAATAACTATTTTTTTAAACTATAAAAGATTAAAAATGACGTTTGGCCTCATAATTTTGGAGAAACTTTTAAAAGTAATTTTATTAATTGATTTTCTTTTTCACGTGGATCATTTTAGAATTGTGAAAAGAGACGAAACTTACTTATAAGATTGGTTGGTGTTGTTATTTAATTATATTTTAAATTTCATTATGTGTTATTAAAATATAATTCTAAGCAAATCACCTTCGAACCAAATTTCTTTTTATGAAGGTTTTTGGTTTGATTTTTCTTATAATATTATTTGATTTTCCAAAGAATTAAACTGATTTGAATAATTGCTGTAAGAAAAATAGTGCAGATTAAACTACTATCAGAATACCGTTTGATTTGGGTTTTAGCATGTATTTTTTTTCTAATATGTCTTAATTCGGGTAAAAACTAGTTTGGTTTGGTTTTTTTTTTTCAGACTCCTATTTTTCTTCTCAAATACAATATTATTTGAAAACTTATTAGACAGTTTTTAGATAGGAAATTTGTAAAGAATAATTTACTTCATAAATAATTTATTTTTTATAATAATACATGTTGGTTGAATAGAAACTTTTAAAAAATAAATTTTATAAATTTATAAAAGTAATTTGATTAGTTAAAGTTACATAATTTTATTTTTTACATGAAAATTTAAGAATTTAAACTTTTTGTATTTGGTCTTTTTTTCCTATCTATGTATTTTTTATTCTCTTTTTTATGGTATAAGCTAGTGTTATTTTTTAATTAATTTTTTTTTCAAGCAATAAAAGTTAGCAATAACAATAATAACAAAAAGGGGTTGAGATAGTTGTGCAGAAAATATAAAAAATATTAAAATAACGAATAAAAAACGGTTGATTATCAAGTTCTTCCACCATTGAAATCTTCACAAGTTCTCTAAAGATTAATCATTTATCAATCCTCCAACAGAGCATATTGAACATGCGTCAATCTGATTCAACTGAAACTCACCAGTAAAATATGCGTCTACTAATTTAATCAATACCCACTTTGTTTCATCGTATACTTTATGGGAATGCTTATCTTCTCTCTCTTGAATCATGCGCCTAAGAAATTAATTAGAAAAATATGAACTAACTAAGAAACCAAAGTTTAAAATAAAGAAGACTCACAATCATGCGTTCAAAGTACAACCTATTTTTTTTACTAATGTCATATACACTTTTTTAGCATTAACAAATATTATTTTCAATTAATGTTATTTAGGATTATTTTTAATAACATTACAAATATTATTTTCAATTGATGTCATTTAGGATTATTTTTCAATATTGTTATTCATAATGTAGGTCAAAGTTAATTTTCGATCAACATTAATTAAGATTTTATCTATCAACATTGATAAGGTTATTTTTTAGTTTATGTTACCTAGAATTTTTTTTATCAATGCCAATGAGACTATTTTTCAATTTATGTAAGTGAGAGTCTTTTTAACCAACATGTCTTTTTAATATGAATTGTTTTATTGTTTATAAAGAATAAGATTAGATATATTTGTAAAGTATCTTAATAAAATTCTTTTATCTCATCCAACACAATTTTGCTCAAGTGAAAATTAAGGGTTGCTCTATGTTGCATCTTCATTGAAGCATCTTCATTGAAGCAAGTAATCTTACTCAAGCAAAAATTATTGGATATGTTTTGTTTGATTTTCCTCCTAAGTGGGAATATGTGCTCGATGTTACTTTTTATAATTATGAGTAAAAATATATGTTTACATTGTATAAATAAAATTTGAAGTTAAATTTAAGTACTAGCTGTGATAAACACTTATTAATATTTATTGATGAGTTATTAAGTTATCTTAGATGGATGTTGTGTTGTCCTTTTTGAGTGGTGTAGTACTTTAAGAATGTTGTTGTCTTTTTATGGATGTTGTGGTGATGAGACCTAAAAAGGTATTAAAGTCGGGTATTCAACATAGAATTTATTAAGAAAGTGAGATATCTTAATTTCACTACTAATATGATCAAGGAAATTAAGGTTATAATAAGGTGAGAAATAGTTTGAAGTATAACTTCATAGCGTATGTATTACATCATCCTAGAATAAGGGAGTTGAGAACGTATTCCAATATTTTTTTATGAGTCAAGTGATAATATTTGTTAGGACATGCTTGATGTTAGTTTTCTATAAGCATTGAGTATGAAAGAAAAATATTATTGTTTTGAATTATGAATAGAGTTGCAAATTTTATTGATTTGAGTGATATATATTAATATCCATGTTATTTGTACCGCCCTGGTGGTCGGGTGTGATGACGTGGCATCCTGCTACAGTGTAGGCGTGTTGACGAAGCGCCAGGTTGGCAGATGGGAAGGAAGTCGGGAGGCACGTGTAGTCGCCAGTTGTTAAGTTGGCGTGTTCCGATTTCCAGCTTACCAGAATAGGCGATCGCCAGGTTGAAGATGAAGTCGCCA
>Ga0123342_1006036_pt1 | contig 17074 bp, 11 predicted proteins | sample Turbeawhitnodule_FD_89960 | JGI IMG/M metagenome (GOLD analysis project Ga0123342, IMG submission 89960) | Root nodule microbial communities of legume samples collected from Mexico - Turtle bean Mexico white nodule | ecosystem: Host-associated > Plants > Roots > Nodule | place: Mexico: Nepantla... | reverse complement strand
AAGCTTCATCCTTATGTTTAATTAAATACACTTTGGTGTATCTAGAAAAATCATCTATAAAAGTTACAAAATAATTTTTACCACCTCTAGACATGGTTTGTTTTAAATCAACAAGGTCGGTATAAATTAAACCAAGAATTTCAGTTTGACGTTCTACAAAGTGACATGTTTTTTTCGTTATTTTAGATTCTACGCATTCATCACATTTACTATTTTGTTTGTCATGCATGTTGATTAATCCTAGTCCTTTCAATTTCATAACATACGAAGAATTCACATGTTCTAATCTAGCATGCCATATATCATACGAATCAACAATATAAGCAAAAGATTTAGATTCATTCATAATTTCAGAAATGTTCAATACAAAAAGACCTTGATCGCAATATCCCTTCCCCACAAAACAATGTTTTTTGTCATAACAATCTTTTCAGATTCAAATGATATTTTAACCCCACCTTTGCTTAGCAATGCCACAAAGATCAAATTAACTCTAATTGATGGAACATGTAACACATCACTTAAAGCCAGATTTTTACCAAATATGAGCTTCAGAAGAACTTTTCCTTTTCTTAGGACTGGAGTTGTCCTGGAGTCACAAAGATAAACTTGTTCTTCTCCATCCCCCACACTTGTTTAGGAGGTAAACACATTCTGTTTGAACAAATTTATCTGATAGCCCCAGAGTCTACCACCCATTTGTTCACATTTGTCACAAGATTTACTTGTGAAACGACTGCCACAATTGTATCTTCCCCTTCGGCTAGATTTTTCTTAAGAGGATAGTTGTTTTTGGCCCTATGTCTGCACTGAGGTGTATGATGACCTGGCTTTCCACAGATAAAGCAGTTACCCTTTTTCTTGAAAGTGAGGTTAGTTCCATAGGGACGAGAGAATTTATTATTATATTTCTTTTTGTGATCAAATTTTTTCTCGTGCCTTTTTGGAACTAGTTTGTCTTCTACCACGTTTGCTTTGGTAGACAAAGTTTTGGCCTTTGCAACATCACACTCCTTCCTGTTGGTGTCTTCGATGATGATGTGGGTGATCAGATCTGGTAGTGACATTTGTTTGTGTTTGTGCTTCAGTTGTTGTTTGTAATCCGTCCAAGATTGCGGAAGCTTTTCGATCAAGAGTTCGGACACGAATTCATCCGGCAAGGTTATGCTTTCAGTTTTAATATCTTCAATCAGCTTGTGATATTCGTTTATCTGGATTTTGATGTCTTTGCCTTCGATCATCTCCCAGCGGTAGTAGCTTGAAATTATGAACCTTTGTCTGATGATGTCTTCGGCAGTATATCTGAGGATAAAACAATCCCAAATATCTTTTGCATTCTTATAAGAAGCATAGATATCAAACAGATCGTTAGATAACACACTGAGTAAGGTGTGACGACATACCTTATTTGCATGGATCCAATCATCAACTTGTTTCGCAGTCGTGATTGAGTCGGGTTTAGAAGTTGTAAGTGCAAAAGAAACTCCATACATGTCCAATAGGGTGGACACGCGTTCTTGCCAACATAAAAAATTCTGACCAGTGAAGACTTCAATTTTTGAGGCATCCGAAAATGGTTTCAAAAAAATGGTTTGCGTTGCGGAAACCGTGTTTGATGTTTTTGGAGCAGCGTTGTTGGTTTTGTCTGTCGTGTCAACCATAAGTCCTTACGATTGTAGTAATCGAGGCTTTAAAAACGAACAATATTGATTTCCCGAGGCGTGAACGATCACTGTCCGAAAGGACTTATCTGTGGTGTATTGCACAAGTCCCCCAGGATACAACAGGAACTTCCTGAAGATTTGCAAGGATCATAACTAGCAAGTTGCTCTTAAAATAGTAATAATCCAATAAACTCATAAATATTATAAATTAAAAAGAATAAAAGTGAAGAGGAAAGGAGAAGTGCACGGTGAGTGTTGTGAGGAAGATGAAGAGGAGAAGGATGCGCAGTAAGCCAGTGTGTTTGAGCATTCTCGTACCTCTTATTTATATAGGCAAGGAGAGAAACTCAAAACCCACGAAAAAGGGGAGATGGAGAATGTTGTTCCGGCGGTTCGGAGGTGACACTGGAGACGCACCGGAAATGGTGGAAGACCGTGGAACAGGTCTTGCAACGTTCTAAAAAGTCCCTTTCAAACTCAAAGGCACGAACTTGAAAGAGAAAACAAGTGGAGAAACGGATTGCTGGAAAAAACAGAGGAGATCCCGCGGTGTCCGTCGATCTACAACGACTCTGAGGAACGTGCACTGCAACGGTTCACTTTCTTCTTCAATATATAAATAACGTAGATTTATAACAATATCGTGGATGAACATTCCTACAACAGTGGCCATGTGGTGTGCTTCGTGGAAAAAATCCAGTAAAAGAATAAGACTGACAATTTTAGAAATGTAAGTATGAGACTCTAAATTTTTAATCTTAAATTATATAAAAAAAATTTATATTTTTTATTATATGTAAAGATAAAAATGAAAAACAAAATTCAAATGTTTGAATTGAAAAGTAAAAACGTAAGGTTAAATAAATTTTTGGTATCTCTAAATTTGTATTTTTAACAACCAATATTTAGTAAATATGTTAATTTGATCTTAAAATTATTCATTAGGCTGCTTTAAATTTATAATGTTGACGTACTAACTTTGATAGTGTCACATGCTATCATACCTTCAAAAACATTACAAAAATATCACAATCAACATTGTTAATTTAAGAGGAAAAAACTTGATATTTATCAAAAATACAAAATATTTGTAAATTTTATTGGTGTATAAAAAGTTTATTTAACCCTAAAGTCTAATATACACAAAAAATAAAAAATTTATCTAAAAGTGTGTAAACTAATATTTTTTAATAGGGCTTTTCCTTTACCGTATAATTAAAATGTCATTTTCAATAATCTTTCATTTTTTCTTGTCACATTCTTAGACATTTTTAGGCATAGAAATAAGCAAGTCTCACTTTAATTTTAAACTCTAAACCTTATACTTGATATAAAATATGAAGCATTTGGGTGATAACCTTTTTGTTAAAGTGTTAGCAATCATAAGATCAGTGTTAATATGTTCTATTGACACTCTATGTTTTTGAACTTCTTCCTTAACGAGAAAGTATTTCAATTTCATATGCTTAGCACCTTTGGAATACTTGTCATTCTTATAAAAGAAAACAATTGCAGAATTATCACAATAAATTCTCAGCGGCTTGACAGTACTGTCAACTATTCCAAGTCATGAAATAAAATTTCGCAACCAATTAGCCTGAACTGTGGTATCAAGGCATGTCACAAATTCAGCCTCCATGGTGGATGCAACAAAGACTGACTACTTTGCACTTTTCCATGAAACGGCTCATCCAGATAAAAGATACACATAATCAAATGTAGACTTTCTTGTATCCATAGAACCAACAAAATCTGAATTTGTATATCCAATCATCTCAAGATGATCAAATCTCCTATAAGTAAGCATGTGATCCTTTGTCCCTTGTAAGTATTTTAAGACTTTCTTTGCAGCTTTCCAATGATTCAATCTTGGATTACTTTGGTATCTACCAAGCACCAACTGCAAAACTAATATATGGCCTGGCCCTGTACATGTTTAAGCATACATGAAACTCCCAACAACAGATGCATAAGGGATATTCTCCATTTGAACTTGAGATATATTCATCGATGAACAATGTTTTCCTTAAATCCAAAGGACATAATAGTATCATTGAACTTACAATACTATTTCATGTAAGCTTGTTTAAGTCCATATATTGATTTCTTAAGTTTTATATGTTCTTTTCCTTCTTTAATGAATCCCACTAGTTGATCCATATAAACATCCTATTTTCAAAATTCTCGTTCAAAAAGGCGATTTTAACATCCATTTGATGCAACTCAAGATCATAATGAGCTAGTAATGCCATGATAATTCTGAAGGAATCTTTCTTAAAAACAAGCGAAAATTTTTCCAACAAGTCATTCCTTGTAACATTCAATATTGCCATAAGAGTCACATTTAATTTTAAAGACCCATTTACACCCAACTCCTTTGCATCCATCTAGAAATTCCATAAGGTACAATACATCATTTTGTTCCATTGATTTAAGTTCATCTTTCATGACATCTAACCACTTATCAGAATTATCACCATTTATGAATTATGAAAATGAAACTGGATCACTACCAATGCCTTAGTCATTTTTTGAATCTTATAGATAAACCATATAATAATTCGAAATAGCAAATTTTCTTTCCTTTTAAGATCTTCTTAATACTATTTCTTGTGGTTGTTCTACTATATGTTCACATTAATTTTGGGATCATTATTTTGTTCTTCTTCTTCTTCTTCTTCATCATCATTTTGTGATTCAACAATACGAGGAACAACAATTCTTGAAGTAAAGGTACTAGTTAAAGGAACTTGTACTCTAACTTCCTTAATCTTCACATTTCGTGAAGCTTCACTCCCATTGGTTTCACCATTCTCAATTAACCGAACATTTTCAGTTTCAACAATTCTTATACTATGGGTGGGACAGTAAAACATATATCCTTTTGACTTTGCTGGATAACCATTGAAATATCCACTGATTGTTCTTGCATCCAATTTCTTTTCTTGTGGATTGTATATTCTAATTTCTGCCTGACAACCCTAGACATGTAAGTGTCTCAAAATGTGTCTTTTGAGCTACCTTATTAGGAACCATGTTCAACAAATACATGGTAGTTTTTAAAGAATACATCCTAAGTAATACATGTAAAGATGAATTATATAACATGCTCCTAACCATATCCATTAAGGTTCGATTACGCCTTTATGACACACAATTTTGTTGTAGTGTACCTAACATTGTGTATTGAGCACAAATACCTTGTTTCTTAAGGAACTTAGCAAATGGATCAGGGTGTTGTTCACTTTCATCACACTTTTCATAATATTCACCACCTCTATTTGACCTAACAATTTTCACCTTTCCCTCTAATTGCCTTTCCACTTCCTTTATATACATTCCAAGACATTCACTGCTTGAGATTTCTCATGCAGTAGATAAACATAACCATAACATGGAAAATCATCAATAAAGGTGATAAAATACCTTTCTTTATTGAAGGAATTTACATCAAAAGGTCCACATATATTTGTGTGTACAATTTCAAGAAGTTGAGTGCTTCTTATGCATAATTTCTTTTTGTGTTTTGTTTGTTTGCCTTCAATACAATCCACACATATATTCATACTAGTAAAATCTAAATTTGGAAGTATTTCATTCTTTAATAATCTTTGCATCCTTTCTTTGGAAATGTGTCCCAAACACTTATGCCACAAGTAAGCAGAACATTCATTCACTAAACTACGTGTAGTACCAACATTATGATGCAATGTGATAAGAGTTTCAACATATAAATTATCAAGATTCAATTTATATAAACCATCATAAAGTGTACCAGATCCGCTTATACAAACTGAAATAATTATTCCCAAACTTAAAATAGTATCTAGCAACATCCAGTTTAGACAAAGAAACTAAATTCCTAGAAATACTAGGTACGTAAAAAGTATCAAACAAGTCTAAATGAAATCTAATGTCAAAGATTAAACGATACGTATCGACAACTTCCACTGAAACCTTCACTCTATTCCCCATGAAAACAACTTCTCATTTGGGTTTATGATCTGGGTTGAAAGGAATCCCTACATCATATTAGAAACATGAGTTGTCAATCTATAATCAATCCACCAAGCATTATGTGGAACTTCAATTAAGTTTGATTCAAAATATACATAAGCATTATGCTCACCTTTCTTTTCGAACCAAGCTTTACATTTAGAGCAGTCCTTCTGGAAATGTCTAGATTTCCCACAAAAATGATATTTTTCATTTTTCTTCTAGATTTTAGTAGAGAACTCATTAATCTTTGATGGTCTTTTACCCTTTCCATGTTTCTTATGAACTTTCTTGCCAACTCACTGATTATTCACATAATAAATGGAGTGGTTTGCTTGATTCTTGAGTCTAGTCTCTTCCTGAACTAACATATTGTGTAATTCATGCACATTCCATTTATTTTTCATGGTATTATAGTTAATTTGAAAAGAACCATACTTAGACAATAATGCGTTCAAGATGAACTACACAAGAAATTTTTCATCCACTGTCATTCCAAGAGACTTAAGTTTTGCTGCAATATTTGTCATCTCAATGACATGTTCATGCATAATACGAGAATAATCAAATTTCACGGTAGTTAAGATACTTATCAACAGTTTGAGAGCGCTCTTCCACAAGTCTCAAGAATTCTTTTGCTCTCTCAGTTTTGGGAAGAGCCGACTTAATATTACTTGTTATGCTTATTCACATAAACAACAAGCTAACTCTATTTGACCTTTCCCAAATCTTATAATGAGCTTTCTCTTTATTGCTACTAGTATCAGTAGCAACATGTTTCTTAATTTGAAAAGTCAAATCGAAATCCAATACGCCTAAGTGAATTTGGACTTGTTCACTTCAATCAGAAAAACTTAATCCATTAAGGACGAAAATAGACGTAACATGCAAATGTAAAGATACGAGAACAAATACTGCAATTAATACATGTTTAACATTAATACTTTGAGTCATCATACATTAAACATACAATACAAATTCAGATAACAAACAAGCATTATATATATACTAATGTTCTTCTTTGGGTGATGCATTAATACACAAAACATAATTATGATAATAATATTAACATTATTCGGCAAGACATATATGCATTAACTAAAAATATTTATTATATATCTTTGGATATATAAATAAAACTAATAATGCATGCTCACTACCAACATTCAAATCCATTGATTATAAAAACAACTAATAATCTTTGGATGATTCATAAATACCTTTTAATAATGAATTTTATTTTACCTATAAATCAATCCTTTATAATTTAGCATCCATTCGAAATGCAATTGAAATAAAATTCATAATTAATTTAAAATTAAATAAAACATAAACATTTAATCACTTACAATTCTATCATATAATTAATTCCACCAATTGATCAAATTCCAAAATTTGCAATTCTATTTTCGAGTTTTGAAAGTGGCGGAAAGACATTTTCATCAAACTTCTTGTTTTATCTCAATTAAAAAAAACAACGATTATGTCATTAGATTAATTTTACACTTGATCATACAAATTTTCTATAAAAGAATATAAATTATATTGCTTAAGGCATAATATAATAACATAAGTGTAAGGTACACTAAAAAATAAGCAAAAAACAAAATTGGTGATTCTTTTCATTCAATGCAAATGGACCCCATAATTGGTTTAATCACTTTAGTAATACAGAGTGGTAGATGGGAGCGTTAATGGCTTTTTGTCTTCATTAAGCGTATAGAAACTACACCTTAATCATATAATAATTTTGCAACCTGCACCTTAATCATACAACAATCTCGTAAGCAAAAAAAAAAATTGATGTGAGAAAAAACAAAATAAACATACCTTTGCTTTCGTCATATCATTCAGTATAATATATAATTTTTTCTTTTTTCAGTAATTTAATTACCAAAAAAAAATTCACTCAAAAATTCTTAATTTTAAAAATTAGGGTTTATGAACATTGTACATGAAGAATCATAAATTTGCAACGTGGCTTTGATATAAGATGTATTCTCACATTCCATATATGGGATATACCTCTCCCATGTGTCAAAATCCGCCACGCCTAAAACAAGTGCCGTTTTCGCCGTAAACGAAACACCCACCGCCACCTCCGCCGCTGGAATTCCTGCTCCGGTTGCAGTCCCTGGCGAGGTGATCGAAATCGCCACACTGGTAGCACGCGGCACCGCCAGCGCCCGCGCCATTTCGCCTGGCGCCGAAGCCGTAGCCAGAGCTGCAATTGCCAGCGGCGGCACGGGGCTGGAGAGGAGCCGCGTCGATGCCGGTTACGTCAACGGCCTTGGTCTTGTCGTTGTCGCCAGTGGCGATAGTGAACTCGACTCGATCGCCTTGGAGGAGAGTGCGGTAGCCGTGGGATCTGATGGAGGAATGGTGAACGAAGAGATCCTCGCCGCCGTGGTTGGGCTTGAAGCCGAAGCCCTTGCCATTTTTAAACCCAAAGGGGAAATTTGTAGTCTGAGTGGATGGATCATGGATGAGTTTCTAGTTTTTAAAGTGATGTTTTTAAAGATTTTAGGAAATTTGTGAAAGTTATTCAAAATGTAAAAGGATTTAAAAATTCAATTTTTAATAATCGGTAAAAAAAATTCCAATAGAGTTTTTTGAAATATTTTGTAAAGAATTAAGATTTTACATAATTTTTTACATAAAAAATATTTTGTCAAAACGATTTTATTGAAAGGAAAAAGAGATTTTGAAAGAATAATTTAAAACTAAACTATTTTACTTGAATATTTTTTTTGTCAAATGTTAAGTTTTTTTTATGTAAATGTTTTATACCAAATAATAAAAAAGATAATATAAGAAAATTGTCAAAATTTTGATAAAACATATTTAGAATATGCACCATTTAGTAAAATATATATAGAATGTTTAATAAAAGAAATTGTGTAGAAGAACCAATACATGTTTTTTTTACAGAAATTCACACCTTAAGTTATACTTCAATTTCCTATTTTGATTTTTCTAATTTTATATTTTACCTGAATGTTTTTATTTCTAAAATTAATATTTAGATTTATTATTTAAAAATATATATTAAAAATTAATATTTAATTTTTTTTTTTAAAAATATATTTAAAAATTAAAATAGTAAAAGATAAAAAAAAAATTATGTTAACATTGAATTTTAAATTTCAATGTCAATTTCCGTAAGAACTTGTGTTTTCTTTAACAAGTGTGTGATATTATTTAAAAGATTTAATTTAATTTTTGTAAGTTAAAGATTTATTTAAGCATATCAATACTATGCAAGTTCATACATTTTTTATATTATATGATTAAATATACTTTATAATATATATAAATTTTTGACGAGTCAGGTCGAATTCATATTGTCAAACCTATTAAATTTTAGTTCTAAGTATTTTACTTTCAAAATATTTAATTACATTTTAAGTTTTCATTAAGCAAATCTCAATTGAAATTACATTGTAGTTTCAAGTTGTCTCTTGGTAGTGATTGAGAACAGACAAGAAATTTCAATTTGTTAATGCATACACACATTTTAAAATTTTAGTTTTGAAAAAATTATATTGAATTGTAATTTTAGTTCCTATATTTTTATAAAAAATTTAGTTCCTAAATTTCGTTTTTTCTTGTGATTTAATCCCTTAAGTTTTGTCTCTTAATATTTTAATTATCTTAACTTTATTTAACTTTCAATTTTAAAATATATTAAATCATTGTCAAATTACATTTCGTATTTAGTTGCAAGTTTATATGGATGTTAAAGTCGCGAGTACCGTGTTTTCTATGTCATGTCCAAAAGTGACAAAGAATTATGAATAATTAAATTGAAAATTGGATAAAGTTACGGATAACTAAAAATTAAGGGAGAAAGTTGCGTGAAAATAATTAAAATTAAGGAGCTAAATTAAAGGAATTTTTTTTAGGAAAATTCATTTATTTTGAAATTTTATGTTAAATTATAATTAAACTACATTTAGATTTTATATTTATTTTGAATAACATTTTAATAAAAAATTGAATCATAATCGAATTTTCTTTAGATTTTATTTTCGTATATGGTAACAGATTTTGTTCATTAAATTGTGGTTGCCAGGTATTGGATTAAGTGGTCCCAAACCATTATCGAAAGCAAAACTCTAAAGTTTTTTGTTGTAAATTTTTCTAAACCCCTCTATGCTTGTTTGTTTCAAGGTTTAGTAATATCCCTGTCTCATTAAAGCTAGCAGTGGCTCAGTGCTTGTCTACATGGATGGAAATGCATGGAAGAAGATAAAGACGATCCATCAATGTCCTTAAAAGAGATATCCTTTTGAAAAAGTAAAAGAAAAAATTGATTGAATTGGATTTTCAAACTTCTATCAGCAACAAAACTTTTGAAATTAAATCTATGTGAGCTAAGAGAAGTTTTAAAAGAGAATAAGTTATAATTGGATAATTTTTTAATTAATATTTATATATAAAAAATAATTATACAAACAATAAGATTTCTCGTGAAATTAGTTACATTGAAAATATATGATAAAAAACACTATTTCTTTAATTATTTTTAAGGGTGTTTCTAAAATATGAGTTTTATAAAGATAAATTTTAGACGAATAAAAAATATAAATAGGGGATAAAAGTTTACCCCTTTAAAACTTATTTTCTTTTAACTTTCCTAATTTATAGAATAACGAGAACTTTATTCTACTGTTACATTAACTATCAACTTTATAATTAAAATAATTCTTTAATAAAATTTTGGTAACGAATTATTTATTAATAATAAAAATTACTTATAAAAACAATATTTAGTTTAAATAATATAATAATTAATTATTTTTTATCTTTAAAATTAATTTATATTTAATATTTTTTTAATAGTGTTAATAAATAATTTAAACGAAAGATATTTGTAAGAACTTAAAAAATTAGTTTCAAAGTAAAAGTGTTATAATTATCATGACATTTAAATATTTATTATTAAAGTGAAAGATTTATATAATAGAAAAATTAGTTAATAATATTTTGAATTTAAAATAATTATTATTTTTCTAGAAAAAACATTTTTTTTCTCCTCAGTTTTTTCTAGAAGACAGCAATAATAATTTTAATATTCTAATGAAAGAAGATTTAATACTTAACAAAATAAATAAATATAAACAATATTTTAATGAATCAAATGATATATAAAGAAATTAATGTAAATAAATTTCTATACAAAACATTAACCACCATCATTTTTTATTCCAAAAGTATGAGATCCTTCTTTAAAAGTGTCAAAAAAGGAGGACTAACAGGCCAATCTGCCTGTGGCTCGCTGGGTTGATGAGTTAGGCGGGTCAAACCAATACAGGTTGGCAGGTTCAAAAATTTAATCCACCTTGCCTAAATGATGGTGGGCCAGTGGGCCAACCTGTCGGGCCCAACCCATTTTTCCATCCCTATCTTTGATACAAGTTAGGTTATTTCTACATCTTTTGCGAGTTGGAATTCCTTTTTGATACTCATCCATATAATCACGTAGGGGAAGCTAATTTTCTATTTTCAATAGTACCTTATGTTAGATAATTTGCATGTGAAGGTGGCAAGGTCATAAGTTCCAAATTTCCTCTTATAGGATTTGCTTTGTTGAGTGAAATTAATTGATGAAAATTGTTTGAAGTTTAAACATTTAGGAAAGTAATTGATTGTTTGAGTTTGAATGTGAGATGGATTTTGAAGTTGAAAGTCTTGGAATTATCTGCTAAATTATGATTTCAATAGGAATACAAGTTATATAAGAGTACTCTAAAACCATAGATTTGATTGTATAAAAGTTGCAAAATTTTATATTGATGTTGGGTAAAGACTTTGAATTTTTTTTAGGGTTTTGTTGCGTTTGCTAAATGAGACACAAATTTGTTGATACTTTTTTCTCAAGCTAAAGATTTTCCATCAAGCGAAAATATAACAAAAATCCAAAACCTAGTCTCGACCATATTTTCACTTTAGGAAATAAATTTTTGTTTAAGTTAGACAAAAAAATTAAATTTGTTTTTAAAATGTGATTGTTGGTTGTTTGTTGCTTTAATTGATTTTTATTTAAATTTGAATTGTACTTGTACATGGAAATTTGATTTTATGTGTTTATGTGATTTTTTTTAATATTCTCTAATTATTTTAAAAATCTAAACTTCTATGTTATTGAATGATATAATTATATGTGATATGAATTATGAACCATGTGAAAGTGTGATTGAGACATGATATTTTTAGGAAAGGAATTATCCCGCAGAGATTGTTTAGGATATGCATTGAATTAGATATTCGTCTAGAAGGAGATATCATGATTCTACTATATATTAAAATCATATAGATGAAAATGATAAAGTGGTGAGAGTCAAAGAAGGTTCATATGACTGAGTTGATTTGAAAAAATAGTTGGCCTGACAGGTCATATTGATTTATCCTAACATATGAGTTCTTATGTTCATGTAGTCGTGAGGAGAGATAACATAGTGAATGTATGACATGTGCATATCTCTTAGTCAAATAATGTTTGTGTCTTTCAGAAGTAGAGTAAAGTATCTATGTATGTATCTTAGTGAATTCTGGCATAAGTGATATTAAATATGAGTTATTGTAGACACTTGATTATTTAGTACATTGTAATGGATGAAGTATGATAATTTAAATGTTTGTGATTATATTTATTGAATTTAATATTATATTGAATGTTTTAAAAATCTATCTTTTACTCAATTTCTTGTTTTGTTGTTGTTAAAATCTATAATGTGGGAGCAAAGAATTTGTAGTTGATAGAACTGTGTTTTAATTTGGCTTATGTGTATATATGAAAATCTCTATAAAGAAAAAAAGATTAAATATGATGAGGATGTGAAATATATATATATATATATATATATATATATATATATATAAATATAAATATAATGATATAACATTTTAGGTGATGTAACTAGGTGTTATAATATGTAATATTTATTTACTTAAGATTCAGTGTGTAAATTATTTATTCTTTATAATTTTAAAAAATATCTCCTAAAAAATTTATAGAAACTATATTTTGGAGGATTAAAATGAGAGGAAAAGATGAGAAAATACAAAGAAAAGGATGAATAATAAAGAAAAACATAATAAGTCAAAACAACATAAAGATGTTTTGAAAGCTATATAATAAGTCCAAAGTTATTTTAGTATGTCATTTACACACAAAAGGGTAGAACAAGTGGAAGTAAAATCGGGCATTATAGGAGATCTCAATATTTGATCACGGACATGAGAATAATCGTCAGGAAGACCATGTAAACCCAATAACATGAAGAACTTGGATATTTGCTCTAGTTCTTGAGAAGGAGTGGAGGCAAGAGGCCACAACTCTATATTCAGCTTTAGCACTAGAGCTAGCCACTACACTTTGTTTCTTGCTCTTCCTAGAGGTCAAGTTATCACCAATGGAGACACAATAACCGAAAGTTGATCTTCTATCAGATGGAGATCCTGCCCAATCAACATTTGAATAACAAACGACTTAAGTATGGTTATTATGACCGTATAACAATTCTTTTCTAGGAGAGCCTTTAATGTACTTCAATATATGAATGACTACATTCCAATGGTCTTCACACTGAGAATTAAGAAATTGACTTAGCACACTGACTGCAAAGGAAATATCAGAATGAATAACAGTGAGATAGTTCAATTTTCCAACTAATCTTTTATATTTCTTGATAAGTGTCATAATTCAGTAATATTTCATACAAAAAGAAAAGATAAGCACTTTTGGACTTTAATTGAAAAAATAGTCATAATTCAACCTCTAATTTAGGAATTTCAACCTTTTTACATATTTTTGGATTATGAGATGAATAAAAACGATTTATTCAAGATTTTATGTTATTTTCAGGAATTTAAGGAGTGATGAAGCAAAATGATATATTATGAATAAATATGTCACTTAGCCCAAACTCAATTAGGTTAAATAAAAGGCGTGAGGCATAACCCTAGACATCATTGGGGGGAACCAAAGGAAGGAAACCCTAAAGAAGGCAATCATCAAAGAGAAATGCTTTGGATTTTCTTTTCTTGTTGTCCATGCTTGTAATAGCCACCACGAGTGGCTAATTCTTTCCTTTGGGATTGAGAGTATCTGTTTAAACTCTTATGTATTCAGGTGATATTTATCTATAATATTCAGTTCTTGATTGATGATTGATGTTATTATTTTATTCTCAAAGCTTGAAACTATTCATGATTTTGATCCTTAGATTTGACAGGAAAGTACTTCTAAGCATATGACCTAAATGATAATGTTGAACATACTTGAATGTTAGGAATAAATTTGAAATATTAATTGTTTTATAACATCTGTTCGTAACGATAAAGATTTTTTATAAATATGTGAGGAATTGATATCTAGGAGACTCTCTTAATAATTTTGTATGCGAGGAATCAATATGAATGATTTTTATATGTGCATCAATGTCAATCTAGATGGAATGTTATATGTTTAAAACTATAGACGAGTGAGAATGATTAACCTCACTCCCCATTTTCTTAATTGAATTATTTTACTCTTTTATTTTGTTTTCATTTAATTTCCACACAAACTATTGTCAATATCAAATCAAATCAAATTATTGTACATATTCTTATACTTAGTGAATGTTACTATTAGGATTTTAAATAACTGTTTCTTGTGGGTTCAATATCTGTCCTTAGAGACAAATTATTATTTTTGAATCGGTTCACTTGCCATAAAAGAGTAATCACTTCTTCGGATCTGAAAGAGACTTCCCCTGATCGGGTGGAAGTTTGACGTTGGGATCCATAGGAGTATCAATAGATTTCGAATTCATCAATTCAATTTCCTCCAAAATATCCAATGCATATTTTTTTTTATAGAGATAACTATATCAGTATTGGATTGTGCCATCAATCCCCAAGAAATATCTGAGTTTGCCAAGATATTTGGTCTGAAAGTGTTGACAAAGGTGTTGTTTTACTTGTGAGATTTCATAGTGATCACTGCATGTAAGAACAATGTCATCAACATATACTACGAGATAGATACACTCAACATTCAAGTGACAGTAAAAAAATGAATGATCTGCTTCACTGTGAGTCATACCAAACTGTTAAACAACATTGTTAAATTTTCCAAACCAAACCCTAGGAGACTACTTAAGGCTATATAAGAATTTGCGGAGACGAGATACTAATCTAGAAGACTCCCCTTGAACAACAAAACCGAGAGGTTGCTCCATATAAATATCTTCATGCAAATCCCCATTATTAAGAAAGATATTTTTGACATCCAGTGGATAAAGAGGTCATCGTTTAAAAGTAGCCATGAGTATGAATAAGCGAACAAAAGCCATTTTTTCCACTAGAGAAAAAGTATCACCATAGTCTAAACAAAAAATTTGGGTATAACCCTTAGCCAGAAGGTGAGCTTTGAGATGATCAATAGTACCATCAGGACCAACTTTGATAACAAATATCCACCTGCAACCAACAACAAATTTCCTATAAGGTAAAGGAATAAGTTCCCAAGTTCCACTATTCTTAAGTGCATTCATTTCATCCAGCATGGCTTGACGCCAACCAAGATGGGCTAAGACATCACCTACAGATTTTGGAATGGATACAAAAGAAATAGATGAAAGACATGTATAAAAAGTTTGAGATAGTCTATGGTAACTCAAAGCAGTATAATGTGTAGAGGGATTACAATAGAACGTATACCTTTACGGATAACAATGGGAAGATCAGGTTCAATTGTCGGGACAGAGGGGGTGGAGGTGTTGGCACTAAAAGAGATTCATCTGATGGACGATGGAAAGTCTGACGATAATTATACACCTGAAGAGTTACTGGAGGTGGTGAATAATTAGGTGCACTAGGCACAACAAGAGGATCACAAACAACAACAATATTAACTTGATTAGACGAAGACACATAAAGAGAAGGACAAAACTTTAACTAAAGGGAAGATTCACTGAAGGTGACATTTGCTGAAATAAAATAATGGTTAAGAGAAGGTGAGAAACATTATATCCTTTTTGTGATCTAGTGAACCTTAAAAAGACACATTTGTGTGACCTAGGAGATAATTTATCAAAACCAGAACTAAAATTATGAACAAAGCATGTGGACCTAAAAACTTTGGGAGGTAAGGAATGGAGAGGGTCATGTGGAAATAAAATAGAATGAGGAATTTTGTCATCTAAAACTTAAGATGGCATGCAATTAATGAGATAACATGCACTAAGAACATCACCCCAAAAACGTTGAGGAACACCACAATGAATTAAAATAGTACGAGTTGTTTAAACAAGATATGTATACTTGTGCTCAACTACCCCATTTTGTTAAGGTGTATAAGCACATGGAGTTTGATCAAGAATAACATGAGAAGCCATAAATTTTTTAAAAGAATGAGAAAGATACTCATGCCCATTATCACTGCGCAAAATACAAATGGAAATTCCAAATTTATTTTTAATCTCATTGTAAAATATTTGAAATATAGAAAATAACTCATAACAGTTTTTTATTAAAAATACTCACGTACATCTTGAATAATCAGCAATAAAAGTAACAAAATACTGAAGTCATAAATTAAACTTAATACAACTTGGTACCCAACTATCAAAGTGAACTAAGGAAAAAGGAGATGAAGCACGTTGTGAGACACTACTAGGAAATGAACTAAAAAAGTGTTTCCCTAACTGACACGACTCATACGATAAACTAGATACGTTAGACAAACTTGGAACAAGTTGTTGCATCTTGGCAAGACTAAGATGACCCAACTGAGCATGAATGAGGGATGGTGAATCCACAATCGTGCCAACATGTGTAGAGATTTGTAGTTGATAAAGTCATGAGACTCATATCCAGTGTCAATCATCCGTCCCAAACTTCGGTCTTGTAAAGAAACATAATCTTTGGTAAAAGAAATAACACAATCAAGAGAAAGAGGGAGACAAGTAATGGATAATAAGTTAAACGGAGACCTAGGGACATAAAGAACATTATCAATAGATAAAGAAGGAAAAAGATTAATATTACCAACACCATGTGATGGTACCCTATATTCATTGGCCATGGTAACCGAAGGTAAATAACCCGTAGTAGATAGGGAAGAGAAAAAAGATTCATTACCAGTAATGCCATCTGTGGCACCTGAATCTATAATCTAAGGGTCAAGGGAAGTAGAGTGAGTGAGGCCAACAAAAAAATGTACCTAAATGTGCAACAGAAATAGTGGAACCAGAGTTCTGACGGCCCACATACCATTTAAGAAATTCATTGAAAATAGAAGGTTGGCTTGGGGTATCAAATGAAATATGGTCCATAGTAGAAGGTTGCACAACAGCAGTTTGGGCTGTTAGAATATATGTCTTTAAACTAGAGAGGGGGGGGGGGGGGCGGGGGTGGTGTTT
>Ga0123342_1006035_pt1 | contig 17076 bp, 18 predicted proteins | sample Turbeawhitnodule_FD_89960 | JGI IMG/M metagenome (GOLD analysis project Ga0123342, IMG submission 89960) | Root nodule microbial communities of legume samples collected from Mexico - Turtle bean Mexico white nodule | ecosystem: Host-associated > Plants > Roots > Nodule | place: Mexico: Nepantla... | reverse complement strand
TTTTTTTTGTGTTTTTTTTTTTAAAATCTTATTCAAAGCAAAATCTTTGCGAAAAAATTTTAAAAAAAAATCCCCCCCCCCCCCCCCCTCTCTTGTTGTAGCCATCAAACCTAACATGTCTGTCTTATGGCAAGAGAATAATCTGAATCAAACAAAGTAAGTACATCTTCCTCCAATAAATGTGATAGTTATTACCAACTTCTTGAGGATTTCCAAGAGACTCATAAAGAAGGTAATATATTAACCCTTTCAAATAATTGGTTGAAAAGTGAAAACAACTGGTTGAAAGAGAAAACCAAAAGTTCTAGAAAAATATTTGAACAATTCAAATGCTGATTTTGAAAATCTAGAAATGATTTATCAAAACTCCTCTTGCAAGTGTGATTCTAGTATTTGCAAAAATTGTGAATCTCTTCAAAAGAAAGTTTTGTATCTTGTGAAAACTGTTGACACAATTTCAAAAGGTAAACCAAATCTTGAGAATGTTTTAGCATCTCAAAAGTGTGTTTTTGGAAAATCTGGTTTGGGTTTTAACCCACAAAGAAAAATCAGTGGTTGTTCAAAACCTTTGTTCAACCATTACAAAAAATCAATCGGTTAAAAGGTCAAAACAATCGGTTGTTTGTTGCTTCTACTGTTTGAGAAAGGGCCAATCTGTTAGATTCTGTAAAATTAGAAAGGTTTTTGTTCCCAAAGGTATCCTAAAGTGGGTTCCCAAGAATCCTAAGGTTCCTTGTAATCATATTAACATCCATGGACCCAAATTTGTTAGGGGACCAGATCTTGCCATCTGATTTTGAATTTTGCAGGATTGCATGGTGAGAAAACAACATTTGTGGTACTGTGGTACTTAGACAGTGGCTGCTCTAAGCATATGACTGGAGATGCATCAAAAAAATTCAGCATCACTCTCAAACAGGAAGGGCATGTGACCTATGGAGACAACAAAAAAGGAAAAATCCTTGGTAACGGTACCATAGGCAATGAAAATAACTTTCTAATCCATGATGTTCTCTATTCAGCATTAGTCAGCTTTGTGACAGAGGCTACCAAGTCAATTCAGAACTAACTCATGTTAAATTTGACTACCTAACTCAAAGGAATTTTTACTTGTTGGCAAGAGATCAAATAATGTCTATTTGCTTAATATTTCTAACTCTACATTTGTTGGATGTCTCTTAACAAAGCATGAGGAATCTTGGCTTTGGCATAAAAGGTTTGCTCATATTCATATGAATCACTTGAATAAAGTGATTTCAAATGATTTTAATATTGGCTTACCCAAACTCAAGTTTGAGAAGGAACATGAGTGTGAGGCTTGTCAAAAAGGAAAACAAACAAGAAAATCTTTCAAACTAAATTTTTTTGTCTCCACTTCAAAACCTCTTGAGCTATTACACATGGATCTTTTTGGTCCTTCTAGAACTATGAGCCTTGGAGGAAATTTGTATGCTCTTGTGGTTGTAGATGATTTTTCCAAGTTTACGTGAACCATATGCCTACACTCAAAGAATGAGGCTTATCCTAAATTCAAGAAGTTAGCAAAAAGGTTGCAAAACACCTGTTGTAGCAATATTGGAGCAATTAGAAGTGACCATGAGGGATAATTTCAGAATGAGAAATTCAACAACTTTTGCAACAAGCTAGGTATCTTCCACAACTTCTCTGCACCAAGAACACCTCAACAAAATGGAGTGGTGGAGAGAAAGAATAGATCACTTGAGGAGCTAGCAAGGACAATTCTGAATGAATCATCCCAGCCTAAGTGCTTTTGGGTTGATGCGGTAAGTACAACATGTTGATGAATCGTGTGCTAATCAGACCAATCTTAAAGAAGGCCTCATACGAGCTGCTAAATGGAAGGAAGCCTCACATAGGCCACCTAAAGGTCTTTGGATGCAAATGCTACATCCTAAGTAATGGGAAAGAAAATATGGGTAAGCTTGATGCTAAAGCTAACAAAGGTATCTAGTTCTGTTGTAATCTTAGTCCAAATATATGTAGATGACATTATCTTTGGATCTTCTAGTGAAAAATTGTGTGAAGACTTTGTAAAACCTATGCAAGGAGAATTTGAGATGTCAATGATGGGGGAGCTCTCTTTCTTTCTTGGGCTGCAAATCAAGCAATCCAAAGAAAGCATCTTCTTGTGTCAATCCAAGTATTGCAATGACATACTCAAAAAGTTTGAGATGGAGAGTTGTAAAGCTACAATAACACCTATGTCTACAAATTGTTACTTAAGTGTTGATGAAGCTGGAACAGCAGTGGATCAAACTAAGTACAGGGGGCTAATAGGTTCCTTACTATATCTCATTGCAAGTAGACCTGATATTATGTTTGTTGTTTGCCTCTGTGCAAGGTTTCAATCCAGTCCTAAGGAATCTCATCTTAAAGCTACCAAAAGGATCCTAAAGTATCTTGAAGGCACAACATCTGTGGGTTTATGGTATCCTTCACACTCTCCTATTCATTTAGTAGGATACTCAGACTCTGATTTTGCAAGTGTAAATTAGATAGGAAGAGCACAAGTGGGACATGCCATCTACTTGGATCAAGCCTTATATCATGGCACAACAAAAAAGCAAACGTACGTAGCATTATCAACAGTTGAAGTCGAATATATAGCTGCAGGGAGCTGTTGTGCACAAATCTTGTGGATCAAGCAACAACTTGAAGACTTTGGGTTGAAGATAAGCAAGGTCCCTTTATTGTGTGACAACACAAATGCAATAAATCTCACAAAAAATCAGGTTCAACACTCCAGAACCAAGCATATTGAGATTAGACATCACTTCATTTGTGACCATGTCAGCAATGGAGATTGTGAGATTCAGTTTGTTGCCACAAAAAGCCAGCTTGCAGACATTTTCACAAAACCCTTATCCAAGGAAAATTTTTATTCTCTAAAAAATGAGTTGGGTATAATTGATATGCATGCTTTATCATATGTTTTTTATCTTTTTTTTTTCTCTATTTGTGAAGATAAATAGGGGGAAAAGTGTTTGGGATATGTAAAGTGTTTGGAATATGTAATGTTCTAATATCTGCACTTATTTCCGCTTTTGAACATTGCTATATAAACTGCTATAACTGGTTTATGATTGAAATTTGAAACTCGGATAGAAAATTTCAACTGGTTATTCCTGCGAAATAACCGATTGTTTATCTGTGTTGCACCTTTGTATGTTTGATTGGTTTCTCACATTGATTTGGTTGATGTTCCTCTTTGGAAATCACCTAGTGGAAACTAGTTTGTGGTGCCTGTTTGACTGGAATAGATTATCCTGTATGTTTATGTTTGCTTGTGAATGCAGGTTATACAAGATTCTAAACAAGAACATTCCAAAAAGCATCCCAAGGATTTGTCTCCATCAAATAGGGGGAGTTTGTAGAACATGGGAGCTTTGATGTTTCAAATCTATGGTGAAGGTTGAAGTTGTGCTGCTTTTGGTTTGGGCTTAGTCTAGGTTGTTTGGAATCCTTGTAAAGATCATTCCTAGTCCCTTGCACAAGCTTGCTCAATCTGTTTTAAAAGAGAAAAATGTTTTTCTAAACAAAGAGAAAAACAACCGGTTGAAACCTCAAAATAATCGGTTGTTTGTCACTTAGCTTGTCTGAAGGTTTTAAAACTGTTTTTGACTTGGTTAAATAACTGCCTAACCAATTCAATCGATTAAAACGACTTTTCAACCGGTTGATTGTGACATTTCATAACAGCTTTTTGAAAACCTGTTAATTTGTTTTGGAAGTGAATCAAAATTGTTTAACTCATAAATGTTGCCTAGAACGAGTAGTTTTGAGAGCAATAAATATGGCTTTTCTTTTAAAACAAAATACACAAGTTAGATATCAAATACAATGAGATTGAGATTGATATTAAAATAAGTTTTTTCAAAAATTTGCAAGATTGTTGAATAGTTGTGCACTGGTTCAAGGTATGATCATAGGAGCTTTTTGATTCCTTTAAACTCAGGTGTAATCTGTTCCTTTCATGATTCTACTTTTATACACTTGTAGAGTGTGTGGAAATCCTGTAAAGTTAGGGGGTGTTCTGACTAAAGGTGTGTGTAGCAAAGAGGGTGAGTGGTTCTTGTGGTTTCAAGATCACTTTTTGTAGTTGTGTGGATTGTAATATGTGTTTGGTTACTAGTGGAACCCAATGATTGTTCTGAAAACTGGATGTAGCTCAAGGTTGGGTGAACCAGTATAAAATTGGTTGAGTAAATCTCTCTCTCTCACTCCTTATAAACTGTTTGTTTTAATTTTGTTTTTGTTGTTGCCATAAACAACCGGTTAAAACGAAGTTTCAACTTATTGAAATTCTGCAAACAGTTTCTTTTACATTGTTTGATTGCTTTCCTTGATTGCTTAATCTGTGTTTTGTGAATAAAGCTCCATTCTTATTCAATCTTTGCGAAAATCTTTTGATAAACAATTCACCCCCCCCCCCCTCTTGTTTAAGCCATTAATTCTAACATGGTTTAACTTTAATCCACTTGGTGAAATACTCAATTGTCACCACTAAGTATTTCATCTGACGAATCGCCAAAGGGAACGGGCCTAGGATGTTTACTCCCCATGTATGGAAAGGCCAGGGTCTATGTATTAATCGCAACTCTTTGAGGGGTGCATGATGCCAGTCAACATGCTTCTAACATTACTCGCATCGTTGTGAATACTTCATGCAGTCTCCCCTCATTGTCAGTCAATAGTACCATGCGCGAACGGCCTTCAAAGAGAAAGATCTCCCTCCAACATGGCTTCCACAAATGCCATCACGGAGCTTTTCCATGATACGGATACACTGATCCCCACTTACACAGATGAGGATGGGATGAGTGTAGCCGTGACGGAACAACTTTCCATCGATCAGGGTATATCTTCCTGCGTTTCTTTTTACCACCTTCGCTTCTGCAGACTCTGGTATGGTGTCATCCAGGTCTCCACTATGGCGACCTGCAAGACATCCAACGAGTCTTCTCCCGGCAAGCCATAAACACTTATCCTGGGCACCTTCAACGTTTCTTGTGCCAACGATTTGTGCCCTCTTCTTTTTACTGAGTGGACCTCCACATAACTGACCTCTGTTGCCCCACTAGTAGAGGTCTTGGGTGACTTCAGGGTCTCCTGAATAACTGACCTTTGTTGTCCTTCCTTTCCTGAGCTCGCATGTTTAGCCAGTAGGTCTGCTCGGGCATTCTGCTCCTTTGGGACATGCACCAGTTCGAACGTGGGAAAGGCTTCCTTCAGGAATGTAACATATCTCAAGTACGAATCCATTTGTGGATCTTTGGCCTGGTACTCACCCGTGACTTGCCTGGTTACTAGCAGCGAGTCATTTTTCACCAACAAACTTCGAGCGCCCAATTCCTTGGCCAACAACATCCCTACTACTAGTGCTTCGTACTCAGTCTGGTTATTGATGGCCTTGAAAGCGAATCTAAGGGCCTGCTCAATCAACAGTCCATTAGATTCTTCCATAATGATGTTAGCACCGCTACCTTGCTGATTAGATGATCCATCTACAGAAAGGACCCACTAAAAGTCTCCACCGTCCACCTAGGTGGCTTTTGAGGATAGCTCAACCACGAAGTCAGCATGTATTTGGCCCTTGATGGGCCCCCTAGGTTCGTATTGCACGTCGAACTCTGATAGCTTAATTGTCCAGCGTACCATCTGTCACATCAGGCTTCTGGAGGACCTTGCAGATTGGAAGATCGGTCATTACAATAGCCCTGGAAGTAATGACGGAGTCGTCGAGCTGCAAACACTACTGCCAAGGCTGCCTTTTCAATGGCCTGATATCGTACCTCTGGCCCTTGTAGCACCTTGCTCACGAAGTATATTGTCCTCTGAGCCTGATCCTGCTCTTGCATAATGACCGAGTTGATTGCCCGATCTGTGACTGCAAAATAGAGATTAAGGGAAGTACCTGGTAGCGGTTTACAAAGGACAGGCAGACTGGCCAGGTACTCCTTCAACTTGAGGAACGCCTCTTCGCATTCACGAGTCCATGTCAAGCGATTGCTCTTCTTCAAACAATGGAAGTGATACAAACCAAAGCAACCAATAAATGACTAAGGACACATCAAGCATCTCACAAAAAGGTCAGTAATCTCAGTATACAAACCCGGGCCCCATTAAACCTCGAGAAAGCATCAGCGGAAGAAGAAGCTATAAACCAGAATATCAGAAGTTTTTCCTTCTAGTCTTTTCCACAAGAGAAAAGTTATGAAAATAAAGTGGGCTCACTTTAGGGGTCCAAATAGCAAAGATAGGCTAGAATAAGGTTCCTTTAGCATAATAGGGGGTGTAGGTATCATTTTAGCTTGTTCCTAGCCCTTTAGGAAGGCATTTTAACCTAGTTTCTAGAAGGACAAGCCTATGATGCGGGATTGACTTAGTCAAACCCTAAGGCAGCCCTTTTTTCCCTTTTACCATCCTACCCCTCTTGCTTGTTTTTCAAGGCTCCTTCCCCTATAAATAGGAGGCCTACCCATTGTATTTTTCAAGTTGAAATTAATAGAAGAAGATTTACTCTACATAAATATTGTGTGAGCTTGATTAAGTGTTATCTCCTCTCCCTTGGTCTTATCTTGACGAAAATGAAGCTCTCAACTAGTGGCCTTCCACTCATCTTGATGGTTACCACCCATCAAGTGGCGTGAACATCACTCTCATTTTCCATAAGTTTCCTTCTTCCATTCTCCTTCATTTTTGCCTTCCATTTTATGTTCATTGTCTTTGTTTCCTTCATTGTTTTGCTCACGGTTTTGTCTTTATCAATTGAGTTTTGCATCCATTCTCACCATACCTTGTCTTTTGATCTTTGCCTTTGTGAAATGAACCTTCACATCTACTTAACCATTTGGTTAAGTTAATGTCTAGTGGGGATTTTCCTAAGGTTTTCACTCTTAAATTCCTAAAATCTCAATCTAAGCAAAGTGCCACACCATAAAATGAACAATCCTAAAATCAACTCACATCAGAAAGTAAGGGTAGCCCTTATCTCCTTCTGCTGATAGGAACCGGGACAGGGCCCAATCAGCTACTGCATTTCCTTCACAATGGTGGGGATCCTCATTCCTATGATGGTTGCACACTTGTCTGGGTTCGCTTATATCCCTCGTTCAGTGAGCAGGAATCCCAGGAACTTCCCTGTCTTTACCCCCTTAAACACACATTTTTATAGGTTCAATTTTAGATTGTACTTAACTATTGTAGTAAATCGCTCTTCCAAATCAGCGATGTGTTGATCCTTTTCTTCTGAGGTGACGACCATGTCGTCCACGTATGCTTGCACATTTCGCCCAACCATGGGGGCGAGAATCCTGTCCATCAACCTCTAATAGGTGGTACCGACATTCTTCAGTCCAAAGGGCATGACCTTATAGCAGTAGCTGGAGAGCTCTATCATAAATGCGATCTTGCTCTCATCACGAGGGTGCATACAAATCTGGTTGTACCCTAAGAACGCATCTAAAAAGCTCAAAAGTCGACAACCTGAAGCGTTGTCCACCAAGGAGTCAATGTTGGCTAGCGGGTATGAATCTTTAGGACAGGCTTTATTTAGGTTTGTAAAATCGACGCACATTGATGTGAGTTGAATCAAGCATAGACACCTTAGGAATACAATAAGGAGGCTTAAGGACAGTTCAATGGAGGACATTGTCTTCCAAATAAAGAGCCAAACTCATAAGAATCATGAGTGTCATATCCTTATACACAAATATAGGGCAGAAATGGAAAGAAAAGCAAGATCAACACATGAACGCAAGTAGAAACACAATATAGAACAATTAAACCGATTAAAAACAGCAATTAACACATATGAACCGATTGAAAAGATAATTAAGTGTTGAAAATAAAAGGAAACATAAGAGAAACAAGAACAAACGATGGCAGGAAGAAGGAACTTAATTGGATGAAGAGTTGAAGGAGATGGACACGCCACTTGGATGGTGAAAGCTCCAAGATGAGTGCTAGTTTCCGCCACTTGAAGCCCTCCAAAGCTCACAAGATAAGACTTGGTGAAGGAGATCGAATCTCTCACAATTCTCTCTCAATAAGAGTAAAGTTTCCTTTCTTCAATTTCTAATTCTTAATTTACAAGAGCATGACCTCTCTATTTATAGTAGAAGAGGGCTGAAAATGAAAAGGCACAATTCAAAAACTAGATTATTCAAAATTGGATCCAAAACAAGTCACATGAGAAGTGTGACTTGCTTTCCTACTTTGGCACCTCCTAAAACTATATCTACACCTACTCTTTTATGTCACATGGAAAGTGTGACTTTGTTTTGTACATTAGCACCCCTTATTTAATATCTACACCTCCCTTTTAAAGTTCTACTAAAAACTACATAAAAGAAATTACAAATAGAGATATCCAATGATGCTCATTTATTTAATGCTTAGGCCCTTGCTCTTAATATCTTCTGAGGCATGATGGATGATCACGTGTTGGCTTGGGCCTCAGTGTGGGCTTGGGCCTCCATATTAAGAACACTAATAGGAAGAACTTCAAATATTGTGGTCCTTGACCATTCCTTCTATTGATGGCCTCTTTATTTGCTTGTTGAGATGACCCTTCAAGTATAGCATCCTTGGTCATCTTTATGTATTTTTTATTCTCATCACACATTCTCCACTTTCCATTGGCCTTCTTTACCAACACCACATTTGCTAGCCACTCAAGGTATTGAATTTCCCTTATATGGCCAGCTCTCAAGAGTTTCTGGATTTCTTCTCTGATGACCGGAAGTCTCTCTTCATTGAAATTTCATCTCCTTTGTCTTACTAGCCTGACTTTCTCGTCCATAGTAAGTCTGTGGCACAAGAAGTCGGGGTCTATGCCGGGCATACCTGCAGAAGTCCATGCAAAAGCGTTTAGGTGCCTTGATATCACCTCAGCGATCTGATCTTGCATCTCCCGACCTAGCGATGAGTCGAGCTTGGACTTCTTCCCTTTGATCTCTCTTTCCCGAACCTCACCAGCAGGCTTAGGTCGCCCTTCGCTGGTAGCCTCTGCTCGAATGGTCACACCAGGTCCCTGTGCCTGGGCGGTGACCAAACATATCCCCCTTCTACTTTTTAAGCTATTTTCATAGCATTTCCTCGCCGCCTTCTGGTCAGACTTGATGATGATTACCCCTCCCTCAAGGGATGGAAGCTTCTTCTTCATGTGCCTTCTCGAGGCTACTGCGACTAACTTGTTCAAGGAGGGCCTACCTAATGTGAGTTTATTTTTAGATGTTTTCATTTATGGTGACATTTTTACTTAAGATTGGGATTTTAACAATTAATGGTAAGGACCTAAGGAAGATTTTCACTGGACACGAACCTAACCAAGTGGTTAAGTAAGTGAGAAGGTTCACTTCACAGAGGCAAAGATGAAAAACAAGATATGGTGAGAATGAGATACAATTGCGGAATTGAAAATGGGCACATAATAACATCAATGGTGGTCATGGCCTCCCAAATGATGCACCATACTCATGATTACAAGTGAAACCCAAGAGCAACAAAGAAGAGAAACTAAGAGACAAACACATAAAATGGAATGGAGAAAATGGAATGATAAAACTTATAATTGTGGGTGAGAAATGTCACGCCACTTGGAGGGTGATGTGCTCCATGATGAGTGTTGGTCGTCACTTGAGCTTCCGAATCACTCAAGATAAGACCTCAAACCTAAGAGGACATAAGCCTCACTAAGAGCTCACACAATTTGTGCAGAGTTTCTTTACTTCATTCAAATTCAACTTGAAAAACACAATGGGTAGATCTCCTATTTATAGATGAAGGAGCCTTGGAAAATAAGCAAGAGGGGTAAGATGGGAAAAGGGAAAAAAAGGAGCGGCCTTAGGGACCCAGTCAAACCCGCACCCTAGGTTTGTCCTTCTAGAAACTAGGTCAAAAACCTTCCTAAAAGGCTGGGAACAAGCTAAAATGATAAATACACCCCCTATTATGTTAAAGGCACCTTATTCTACCCTATCTTTGCTATTTGGACCCCTAAAGTGAGCCCAAAACTATTTACCACATATTCTATCTCTTAAGAAGAACAATTGGTGCTCTGGTTTATGCCCATCTCCTCTGGTCGGGTCTATGAGATCCTTGGTGGGGTCTTGAATTGTTTGCTGAGATTCCTTGGTCATCTTCATAGCTACTTGGTTTGTATCACTACCCAAAAGCATGTTATAGGCCAAAACAACGTTAACAACCAAATACCTGATACAGATTGTGTGATATGAGGTTGTTGAACAATATGCTTTGATGTCTCTAAATCCAAGTGGAAAGCTTGAAGACCTTGCTGTTGTTGTGTGTGTGTCTAGTTGTTTGAAATTTTTTAATTCACTCCTTAAGATGATCCAAGCTCAATTGAATATTTAACATTTTGAAAAGATGGGTTTTCTAAAAGGAAGTGAAATTTCAACAAGTTGAAATTTCGAATCAACAAGTTGTTTGACACTTAGTGGATTTTAAAATGATTTGGAAAATATTTTTCTTTGCCTTTGTTGTCAAACAAATTTCAATAGGTTGAAATTTTGAAACAATAGGTTGTTTGACACTTAGTGGATTTTAATGTTGTCAAACAAAAATCAATCGGTTATTTCGATAAATCAATCGATTGTTTTTCTGAAAACCTTAATAGAATTATGTTAAGTGGTTTTTCTATTTTAAATGATTCCAACTTCTTTTGGGCTTTTGTTGTAACTGTTTTAACCATTTGATTGAAAGATAAAAAGGTGGTTTTACGCTCATATGCATTGACTGAGTAAAAGAGATCAATCAAAAACAATTTTCAAGTTTTCAAAGAGCTTTTGGATCATCTCAAGTGTGGAATAAGATTGGGTCTTCTATTCTAATCTTTGATGTTGTGATTTACCCAGGTGTATTCTATTCCCTTCCTTCTTAATAATTGTATTTTTGTACTGGTGTTGCCAATAAGTGTTGTGTGTTCTTGAGGGGATAAAGATCAACATTCTTGGGGTGGTTTTTTCCAAGGACTGGTGTGTGTTCTTGAGGGGTTCAAGATTATCATTCTTGGTGTGTATAACTTGTAATCTAGGGTTGATTACATAGTGAATTCTCAGTGGTTTCTGAGGATTGGATGTAGCTTAGGTGTTGAGTGAAGCAATATAAACATTTTGTGTGAATCTCTCTATCCTTAGACTCTTTAAATTGCTTTAAATCTGTTTTTATAAACTGCTGATAAAAACAACTGACTGTTTCATAAAAACAACCGGTTGGTTTTCGGCATCAAGCTTAAAAACAGTTTTCTATTTGGCTGGACAGATTTTCCATTGATTAGTTCTTCATAGCCTTTCACTCTACCTTCAATACTTGCGAAAATCTTTCAAAAACAATTCATCCCCCTCTTGTCTTAGCCCATTAATTCTAATATAGGTGCCATCTAAGAAGGTCGTCCTCAGGTCCACGTGCCCCAGGACCTCCACCTGATCTCCAGTAAAACCAAATAAGCAACCGTCATATGGTCTCAGCTGGTTAGGTGACAGCTTCACTTTACTAAATGTTACCCAAAACATCACATCGGTCGAGCTTCCCTGGTCAATGAGGACCCTGTGTACTCTTGTTCCCACGGTGATGACCGAGATCACTATTGGATCGTCCTCGTGCGGGACTACGTCTCCCATATCAACCTTTTTAAACCAGAGATTGGGCTCGACTGACTTGTCAGACCTTCACGCCTCTATTGCCATCACCTCCCTCGCGTACTTCTTACGCTTGAAGGCGGAACATCCCCCACCTAAAAATCCTCCTGAAATAGTATTAATCTCGCCGTGGACGGGTATCTCATGTCCTTGGTCTGCTGGAGGAAGCTCCTCCTTCGACCCCTCCTGACTCCCTTCCAGGTACTTTTTCAAGAACCCATCTTTTATCAAGCCTGCTAACTGGTAGCCTAGGGCTATACAGTGCTCCACGTCATGCCTGAACGCTTTGTGGAACTCGCACCATACCTCCTTGCGTGGTCCCAAATTCCTATCAGATTTCGGGGGGAACCTTAGTTTATCTGCCATTCCCGGCATAGCCAACAACTCCTTCTATGTCATTTTAATTTTTTATCGAAAAGGTAGGTCATTTCTCGCCTTCGTCCGAGGTTGACTCTTCCTTGGTGCTTAAGGTGCTCGTCGTGCGTCCGACCTCTTCTCGGTTATAGCTTCATGTACCCTCAGGGGTTAAGCTCAACTGCCATCTTTGGGCTTAGCCTGCCCTGGGTACGTGCTACCACGCTTCACTGTTACAGCCTCTTCCGCGGCGATGTGGGCGAGAGCTCGTCGTCGGATCTCCCCGGATGTCCTTGCCCGATTTCTGATCAGCGACTAGCTGAATGGTCCTGACATGATCCCTTACCCAAATGTATAGACCGTCAAGGCCTCATCCTGAGTGTGGAGATTTACTACGAACGCCCCAAACCTGTTCAAAAAATCCTTCAAAAATTCTCCCTGTCTCTGCTTCACACCGAAAAGGTCGAAAGGCACTGGCGGTTGAGCTTGGTTAACGATGAATTGTTCCCTGAACAATCCAAAAAATTGATTGAAAGAGGGGATGTGACCGTCCAGGAGGCCAACAAACCATTGTAGCGTCGTGCCTGTGAACGTGCCCATAAACATCTTGCAATGCATAGCTTTCGTTCCTCCCAAGATCATCATATGGGCATTAAATGTTGTAAGATGGGCCTCAGGGTGTTCTGCAACTATAAAAACAATCTTGGGCGTTATCAAACTGGCTGGTATGATAACATCCATAATTGCCTGTGAAAATGGCCTGGGACGAGCCCTTGGTTGAATAGTCGAGCTTCGCTCCCCTGTGGAGCGTTCACTCAGCTGTTGTACATCCTTACGCAATTCCTCGTTGGCTTTGCGTAACTCCTCATTACTCACCCATAACGCATCTATTTCTGCCATGAACTAGTCTTGCCTGAGCACTTGCTCGGCTTGAACCTTCGCCATGAGCCTCTCCTGCTCAGCCCTGGATGTCGCTATCGCCTCCTGGAGAGCACTCACAGTCTCCATAAGTTGTTGTATGGTGGGGTTGTCACTCCCTTCAGATCCTAACGAACCTTGCCTCGTATTCCTCATCACGCCTAAGAACTCGAGTACAATTGCAGGTAGGACCTAGTTTTATTGGGCCCCACGGTGGGGCCAAATGTTCCTGCCAGTTGACTTGCTCTTCGGTTGACTCTGACGATAAGCTCTAGCTCTGTTTGTCTCTTCACAAATCCGTTCTATCTCGTGCTGCTCTAGAACGTAGCTCCGTTGAAATAGAGGGGGCCCTACCTGTTGATTGCACTCCGATGATCAAGTCAGTACAGGACTTATAAGAAACAAGAAGTAGTAGGTTTCAATCTTAGAAATAGCGCACCTTAACCTAGGATCTAAAGTCCCTTTTATATTTTATCTCTTGTAACAACTTTCTATCACGAGAATATAATCTCAATTGAAAGCATACTCAACAGAAAAATATTATGCTCAAGGGCACACCCTCATAGTGTTGCAATAGAACAAAATCTTTCCTCCAGGGAGTGCATAAAATAATAACAGAATAACTACCAGGGTACCAACTCATGTACCAGCATCAGGGGTCCAATTTGTTTACGCAGCCACCCTCAACGTGGCACTACGCTCCTCTTCTAAATACATGCAACCTAACATTTACGTGCCCTAGCACACATGGGCTTAGGTTTAAAAGAAAACGTTTACTTAAGCTAGACCCCCGGCACACTAAGCACACCCCTAGGTCCAAAACTACCCCTCGCTAGCCGTTTAGGCCTTATGCGCAAAGGATTATACGAAAAAGGAACTAATACATATATTTGGAGCCTAATCACATGGCCTACCAACTTGGCCCAAAAGCTGAGTTGACCTGACCTATCTGTGACAGATGTTGAGGTCCGACCACCAGCGCTAAGCTCTGAGCGTTCTGGTCCAGTATATTAATTGATGAAATTTTTCTTTTAGTTTTAATTAAATTACAAAAAAATTCATTCAACCTTAGTAAAATACCTGAAATTTTCTCAAACCTCCCCAAATAAATATAATTAATTTTTTTTATCTTATTCTAGACCCTCAGTCTTCCACCCCATACTTACGAAATCTGCATTTTTACCGCACGAACTAGCACACTTCCATCAAAGAAGCCACGAAACCCATTCTCTATTTGTTGCTCCACAGAGCCTCCTTCCGCCTTTTCTCCATCACGGAATCGATTCTCTGCAACATAGGTTCCGCGATTTCTTTCCTTTGTTATTTTACCCAAACTGCAATCGATTTCATGCGTGATTTCGTTCCTTTGTTATTTTACCCAAACTGCAAATCGATTTCATGTGCAATTTCGTTCTGCGCATGGTTCTATGTTTGTGCGAGCGCGATTTTGGTAACGATATTCTTTAAATCATCTCTTCGCTTGTAGACCTTGTTGTACTTGTCGAAGATGTCGAATTCCTCATAGTTATTGTTGTTGTTGCCTTTGAAGCAGTTGCAGCGATTGCAACCACATTTTGTAGTGGCCGGTGCCGATTTCTCATTGCTTTCTTCTATGAAATTTTGCACCATTTTGTCCAAGCAAACAGAGCTCGGCTCAAACTCCACAGTCGTGTCTCTTCCGTTGGACTGAGGAAGCTCGCCGGAGGTAGGTTTATCGGAGGAGGAGGAAGTCTTCAGCACATTTGAAAACTAATGGTCAAACACAGACAGTCTTTTCAAGCGCGACTTTAGCATCGGCTTAACGGGTCGTTCCGAACCACCGCTAGCTTCTGTGAATCCACATGGATGGGTTTGGATCTTCATTGGAGGCATGGATGACACAACAGAGAGGGAAAATGTCAAGAGAATAGAAACATTCTGAAAACTTGTATCTATCTTTAAAACCACTCTTTTATGCCTCTTGCTGGTTGAACGAATAAAACATTGTGTACATTTTCTATTTCTCTAGATTTCTCGCCAGTAAATAGAAACACATTAACTCTTTACGTCGATTATTTTTTTAGCGAAACCTATCTGTCAAGTAATTAAGTCCCTGTCTTGTAATATAGGTTGTGGGAACTCCTAGCTACATGTTTCATGAGCTCCTTGCTAATATACTTTATGGTTCTAAATCATAAGGTAGCTGGTTACAAAGGGATGCTACTCATCCACAAGTTGCCTAATCACCACCGTCTTGCCTAAGCCGCGTTGGGAGAAATCCATCTCAGGATAGATTCCTAGGGCTTGAGCAACGGCGTCTTCAAAGTCCGCCATGTATGAGTTTGCAACATCATCGGTGAGGGCTTCCCTTTCTTTCACCAGCTCCTCGCCCTTTTATATCAACTCCCCATCCTTCTTAGCCAGCTCCTCCGTTAGCCTCTCCACCTCAGCTTGGAGCTTCACGTTCTTGTCATGTAGTTCTAAGGCTTCCTTGGACTTTTCAGTCAGGAGAGCCTTAGCCTCTTGCTGCCATCGCTGGAGCTCTTCGTGAAGCTTGGACGTTTCCTACTTGAGGCCCCCGACCTGTTGCAGGAGCTCGGCGACGTCGTGAGACTTCTTCTTGGTTGATCCTTTCCACTCCCTCGGCTTGGAAATGGCTAAGCAATTTGTAGCTAAAGCCTTTCCTAGTTGCCTCACAACCTGCTCCACCAAGTGATATTCCTCGAGGCCGTCCAGCCTTTCCTTGGTCTTGGTGGGCAGTAGGATTTTCTCGAGGAAGGAAGGGGCATCCAAGTTAGGATCCCACAGTCCTTCCTTTGGAGCACTTGTGCCCTCGCCTTTCTGCACCACTACCATGTTGCGAGGAGGAGGTGGGCTTGGTGGAGGAGCCTGCTGTGAAGGAGCACGCCCATCTGAGATGGAGAGCTCAGAGGGTTCAGTGATGGCCTTTCGTCTCCTTTTGAAGACCAGTCCATAATAGGTCTCCTTCTCATCAATAGGAGCAGGGGCAGCTTCAACAACGGTTTTCAGTTTAAGGTCTTCAAAGGGGAGAGCTTGGGCAGCTGCCTTCATCTTCTTGGCTCTAGCCGCCAAGTCTTTGTTGTTGAGTTTACCCAACATATTGTTTGCAAGAAAAACAAGGGAAGTTCAGCAAGCAAATAAGCAAGTTAGAATCAGTAAGAGTAAAGGAAGAAAGGATAGCAATGTAAGCTTTTACTCTCCATTGGGAGAACTCTTGGCTTATGAGGGTGGCTGTGTCGAAAACCACCTTCAGGCTGGAGAAGAAAAGACACACTTCTTGGTCCCGCTGTGACATGCTCTCAAGGCATCCAGCACCCTAGAAGCCCGATTTCTGGATCCAATATAAAGGGAACCCATCTAGAAGAGTTGGGTCCTTCTTGTTGTAGTGCACCTTCAGAAACTTGTCCTTGAAGCCCTTATACGACTGTTGGAAGAGCGTCAACAATGCTCTCCCAACCACTCTGTTGAAGGAAACCCATAATTGGCGGCCCAAACACTTGGCCTCAAAGAAATAAAGGAAGACTTCTACAAATGGAAAAAAGGCCAAAATGTGTGCAAAGGATAGAAAAACCCCGAACAAATGCCCAACTATTTGGATGTAGCTGGGTTGGGGCGACATTGATCTCGATAAGGAGTTCTTTTTCAAAGTTATACAAGGGTAAACGAATGAGAACTTTCTTAAAAACAGTGGTATAAAAATAGCAAAATGGATCATCAGGGTCCGAGGAATCATCGCAACAGACTGGCTCATCCTCCCTACACGACACTAACTTAAGACCTCTATCGTTTTCCCTACCAAAGATACACTTTTTGGGGCGTTCGCTTTTCATGTCAATAACTATTTTCTCATGAGAGGTGTATATGGAGGTTTCCTATAGAAGGTTCTCAGGTGCCCAAGGGTACATGGTTCGGTAATCCATCATACAAAGTATCTAAAATAGAAAACAACAAGCAAATACAGACACACAGTCAGGCAATGAAAGCAAAACACATTCCAGATTCAAGAAAAATGATGAAACTAGCAGTAATAGCAATCAACATAATCAGAAAAAAAAAAAAAAAAAAAAAAAAAAAAAAAAAACAAAAGAAGCAAAAAAAAAAGGAGAAAAAAAGAAGAAGGAAA
>Ga0123342_1006034_pt1 | contig 17084 bp, 17 predicted proteins | sample Turbeawhitnodule_FD_89960 | JGI IMG/M metagenome (GOLD analysis project Ga0123342, IMG submission 89960) | Root nodule microbial communities of legume samples collected from Mexico - Turtle bean Mexico white nodule | ecosystem: Host-associated > Plants > Roots > Nodule | place: Mexico: Nepantla... | reverse complement strand
GGTTTTCAATGTCGGCCAAGCCGTCGCGCGCCACATGATCAAACGCGGCGCCGGCAAGATCATCAATATCGCCAGCGTCCAGACCGCGCTTGCCCGCCCCGGCATCGCGCCCTATACGGCGACGAAGGGTGCCGTCGGCAATTTGACCAAGGGCATGGCGACCGACTGGGCAAAATATGGCCTGCAATGCAACGCCATCGCACCCGGCTATTTCGACACGCCGCTGAACGCCGCTCTGGTCGCCGATCCGGCCTTCTCGGCCTGGCTGGAAAAGCGCACGCCGGCCGGACGCTGGGGCAAGGTGGAAGAGCTGGTCGGTGCCTGCGTCTTCCTTGCTTCCGCTGCCTCCTCTTTCGTGAACGGACATGTGCTTTATGTCGATGGTGGCATCACTGCCTCTCTCTAAAATCCCGTTGCGAATGGTGCTGATGGGTGTTGCCGGATGCGGCAAGTCGACGGTTGGTGCTACGCTCGCAGCCCGTTTGGGGGCGACATACCTGGACGGCGACGACCTGCATCCGGCGGCAAATATCGAGAAGATGAGCAGCGGTGTGGCACTGACGGATGAGGACCGCTGGCCATGGCTGACGCGTGTGGGACAGGTCCTTATCAAGCCTGAAGGGCCTCTGATCGTCGGCTGCTCGGCGCTCAAGCGAGCCTATCGTGACCATATCATCGCAACGACGGGTGCACCGGTGACCTTCATCCATCTCGCCGGTACTGCCGACGTCATCAAAGCGCGAATGAATGACAGAAAAGGGCATTTCATGCCGGCGGAATTGCTGGCAAGCCAGTTTGCGGCTCTGGAGCCGCCCGAAATGGATGAGAATGCGATCAAAGTAGACATCGATCGGCCTCTTGCCTCTATCGTTGATGCGATCGTTGCCCAATTGGGAGGAGTGGAAAATGACAAATAAAGTTGCATTGATTGGCGCCGGGGCGATGGGTGGCGCCATCGGCGCTCGGCTTGCGGAAACCGGGAACCATCTTGTCGTCTTCGATCTGGACAAGGACAAGGTGCGTGACTTGGTAGACAAAGGCGCCCGGTCAGCGACGAGCGCTGCTGAAGCCGTAGCCAGTTCGGACTACGTCATCCTCAGCCTCAACTCAGCGAAAATCGTGCGGCATGCGGTCTTTGGCGCAGGCGGCGTCGCGGAGGGTGCCAAACCTGGAACGCTCATTATAGACATGTCGTCGATCGACCCGGAAGCCACGGAAGCGCTCGCATCCGACGCGGCGCAGAAGGGTTTGCGCTGGGTTGACAGCCCGCTGTCAGGCGGAGCTCCCAAAGCGCTGATCGGGCAGCTCACGTTAATGGCAGGCGGCAAGGAACAAGATGTCGCGGATGCGCATCAGGTTTTGCGTCATGTCGCCTCCAATTACACGCATATGGGTCCGTCAGGAGCTGGCCAGACAACAAAACTCATCAACCAAGTTCTCTGCGGACTGAATTTTCTGGCGGTTGCAGAGGCAACCCAATTGGCGCTCGACGCAGGCGTGGATGCCGCAAAGATCCCTCAGGCACTGCGGGGCGGCCGAGCCGACAGCGCAATCCTCCAGGAGTATATGCCGCGCTTCGTTGCCAAAGACTACAGGCGCACCGGCCGGATCGACAACATGGTCAAGGATCTGAACGGCGCCCAGGACCTTGCCCGCCGCACGAATACGGCGATGCCCCTGACGGCGATCTGCGCCGAAGTTCATCGCATGCTGACTGCCGCTGGTCTCGGCGGCGAGGATCAGGCCGCTCTGATGGAATTTTTCAAGGGACCCCAGAAGGATATCGCACAATGATTACACGTTACGCCCTCTTCGAAGGCAAGGTGAAGGAAGGCCAGACGGAAGCGTTCCGGGCTGCTGTCCTTCAAAACATCCTGCCGAAATGGAAGGCCTTTCCCGGCGCACTCGATGTGCGTGTTACCTTCGCGGATGCCCGCGATGAAGGCGCGCCGGAAATCCCCATGATCCTTGCCATCAACTATCCTGATCTCGCAACCGTCGAAGCCGCACTTGCCAGTCCAGCTCGCACTGCCGCCAAGGCAGCAACAGAAGAAGTCTTGGCACGCTTTTTCGACGGTCGAATCCATCACCATGTGACGCAGGCAAACGAATTCCCTCTCTGAACGACACTATGACGCCGATTGGCAATGCCCCAAGAGAGGCGTTACCCATTTCGCAAAGGTTTCGAGTAAGGACGAAACGTCCGTAAGAATGTCGGCGGGCATCGGGATACAACACTCGCTGTGCGCTGAAGTCACAACGCACTTGCAATCGCGCGTCTAACGGGTTGTATAGTCGTTGGTAACGATAACATGGATACAGATGGCCAACATTCGCAAGCCCCCAACCATGGCGGATGTCGCCCGCATGGCCGGCGTGTCGCCGATGACGGTTTCGCGCGCCTTCAAGCGCGACGCCTCTGTCAGTCAAGAAACACGCGAGGCCGTGCTGCGCGCGTCCGAAGAACTCGGCTACGTCTTTGACAGTACGGCTTCCAATCTGCGATCGCAGCGCACCGACTTCGTGGCGGTGACGATCCCCTCGATCAACAATGCCAATTTCGCGGATACGGTACGCTCGCTATCTGATGGTTTGTCGGATCGAGGCCTGCAGGTCCTCCTCGGCTACACGATCTATGACGTTCGTGAAGAGGAGCGGCTGATCGAGCAGCTTTTGCGGCGGAAACCGGAGGCGATCGTCGTGACTGGCGGAAAACATACGCCCCGTGCGCGCAAGCTCCTGTCGAATGCCGGAATCCCGGTCATTGAAACCTGGGATATTCCAGAAGAGCCGATCGGGCATGTGGTCGGTTTTTCAAATGCCCTGGCGGTACGCGAAATGATCGATCATTTCGTCACTGTTGGCTATCGAAAGATTGCCTTTATCGGTGGTGATGCCGATCGTGATACACGCGGTAGTGACCGGCGCGTCGGTTTCATCGCCGCAATGAAGGATCATGGGCTGGACGCGACGCGTCTGATTGCCGCCGGGCCGCCGCCGATCTCAATGCGCGAGGGCGCGAACGCGATGGGCAAGTTGCTCGAACATTTCCCAGATACTGAAGCGGTGATCTGCGTTTCCGATCTTTCTGCCTTTGGTGCGCTGACGGAATGTCAACGGCGCGGCATTGAGGTACCGAAACAGATCGCCATCGGCGGCTTCGGCGATTACGAGATCGGTGCAATCTGTGTTCCCAGCCTGACGACGATCAACGCCTTTGCCGCTGAAATCGGAGCGAAAACCGCTCAGCTCATTCTCGACGTTTTGGACGGAACACTGACGGATGGCGCGGGACGGATAATGATCCGACCCGATTTGATCCTGCGCCAAACAAGCCGCTGAGGAAATCGCGTGGCAGACCGCGATAACGTCCAGACTCGCTCAATCACGGCTACTTGACGTCGGATTTTACAAACTGCCTCAATTCCGGCGTCTGCGGATTGGCGAACAGTTCCTTGGATGACCCCTGCTCCCAGATCGTGCCCTTGTGCATGAAGACTGTCTGCGTCGCCACCCGCCGCGCAAAACCCATCTCATGGGTGACAAGAATCATGGTCATGCCGTCGCGCGCCAGCTTCTCCATGACCATCAGCACTTCCTCTGTCAGCTCCGGATCCAGCGCCGATGTGACTTCGTCGAAGAGCATCACCTTCGGCCGCATCGCAAGCGAGCGGGCAATCGCGACGCGCTGCCGCTGGCCGCCGGAAAGCTGATCCGGATAGGCATCGAATTTTTCCGACAGACCCACGAGTTGCAGGACCTCGCGGGCAATTTCCGTTGTTTCCGTTTTCGAGACGTCCTTGACGATGCGGGGGGCCAGCATGATGTTCTCGCCGACGGTCAGATGCGGAAACAGATTGTAGCTTTGGAACACAATGCCGACGTCGGTGCGCAGGCTTCGCAGCGCCTTGGCGTCTCTTCCAAGCGCGTGACCGGCGATCTCGATACGGCCGGAATTGATCTTCTCCAGGCCGTTCATGCAGCGAAGAAGCGTGCTCTTACCCGAGCCGGAACGGCCAATCAGGGCAAATACTTCCCCTCGCTCGACACGGAGCGACACACCTTTGAGAACTTCCAGCGCACCGAAGCTCTTGTGGACGTTTTCAACGATTACTTCCGGCATGAAGCCTCCTTTCCAGCCAACGGGAGAGCTGGGACAACGGGTAACAGACGGCGAAATAGAGAATTGCCACCGCGACGAAGACACGGAAGGGCTGGAACGTCGCATTGTTGATGAGCTGCCCTGCACGGGCGAGTTCGACGAAACCGATGATCGATGTAATCGAAGTGTTCTTCACGACCTGCACCGCGAAGCCGACACTGGGGGGCAGAGATATTCGGATAGCCTGCGGCAGGATGACGTAGCGATACTGCTGCAGCCGGCTCATGGCGAGCGACTCCGACGCCTCCCATTGCTGCTTCGGCACCGCCTGAATACAGCCGCGCCAGATCTCTGCGAGATATCCGGAAGCATAGATCGTCATCGATGCACCCGCGGCAATCAACGGCGGCAGCTCGAACCCGGCAAGGCTGAGGCCATAGTAGGACAAAAACAGGATCATCAGCACGGGAATGCCTTGAATGACCTGGATATAGGTGCCCGCCGTCGCGCGTACGGCGCGCACGTGAGAAGTGCGGGCAAGCGCGACGGCAAATCCAAGAAGCCCGCCGCCGATCAGCGCGATAATCGTCAGAAGAACAGTCCATTGTAGGGCTTGCAGCAGGAAACCGAATTCATTGAAGCCGAACGTTCTGAGCGTCATGCCTGGGCCTCCCGCAGAGCGGTCATGGTGCGGCGGGCGACGCGCCGGCCGAAAAGCCACATACCGACGAGCGCCAGGCCCGCGCGCAACGTCAGCGCCAGCGCGAGATAGATCAGCGTTACGACGATATAGACCTCGAAGGAGCGGTAGGTTTGTGATTCCACAAAAGCAGCCGATGCCGCTAGCTCGTGGGTCGAAATCGCCGAGCATATGCTTGATGCGAGCATCATCAGCACGAACTGGCTGCATAACGCCGGGTAGACCTTCGCAACCGCCGGCACGATGATAACGTGGCGATAGATCTGAAATCGAGTGAAGCCCAGCGCCTCACCCGCCTCGATCTGGGATTTGTGCACGGCCTCGATACCGGCACGAATGATTTCCGTCGAATAGGCGGAAAGATTGATGGTCATTCCGATCAAGGCGGCGGTATCCGCACCGACGCGCAAGCCGAGGCCCGGCAATCCGAAATAGACGATGAAGAGCTGGATCAGGAAAGGCGTATTGCGGATCACCTCGACATAGGCATCGACAAGGAAACGCACGGCGCCGCCTCGTATGGAGCGCACGGAAGCGAGGAAAACACCTGCCGCGGAACCGAGGATGATCGAAAGTATCGAAAGTTTGATCGTCAGCCAGATGCCGTTCAGGATCTCATTTTGATACTGCGCCAGCACCCCAAATTGAAATGTATAAGACATAAGCAAGCTCCGTCGAAGTTTCGCGGCCTGCCAGCGCGATAGCTGGCAGGCACCTCACGCAGCGTTACTCAGAATGTCGGAAGCGTCGGCATAGGACGGCCAGTCCATTTCGTCGCGATCTTGTCGAGATCACCGGAGATCTTCATCAGGTAGATTGCCGTGTTCAGCCACTGGCGCAATTCGAGATCTTCCAACTTGGTCGCCATCGAGTTGCCTTGCTGGAAGAATGTGAAACCAACCTGCAGTCCAGCGTCAGGACGCTGCTTGATGATCGCCTCGCCAACTGTCGAAGGCAGGGCGACCGCGTCGGCCTGGCCGGCAATCAGCGCCTGCGCACTGGTTGAATCGTCTTCGAAGACCACGATTTCCATGCCCGGCACCGCCGCCTTGCGCAGGGCGGTTTCCTGCGACGAGCCGCGATTGACCGCGACCCGCCTGCCCTTCAGATCGGCAAGGCTCCCAAACTTCTGGTCGGGACCGGATATGATATCCATGTTGAAGGCGCTGTAAGGCTGGGTGAACATGACAGTCTTTGCCCGTTCGCCTGTCGGAGCCAATGTCGCAACAAGGAAATCGACTTTGCCGGTCTGAAGCGCCGGGATACGCGCCGGTGGCGTCAGCGGCACGAGTTCGACGGGCAGCGAGAGATAACCGGCAATCAGGTTGGCGACATCAACGTCGTAGCCGGTCGGATTGCCCTTTTCGTCTACCATCCCCATTGGCGGCGCACCGGTCAGGACGCCGATCCGGACGGTTCCGCGCGATATGATATCGTTGAGCGTTACGGCCTTGGCCTCGGCAATCGACGTCAGACTTGCGACGCCCATTGCGATTACGGCTGCGGCCGCGCGCATAAAGTTTGAAATGGTCATGACTTTTCCTCCTCTTGATCGGTCGCGATCTCGCTGCACTCCAAGCAAACAAGTTGCCTTCATGAGAAGGGCCCCGTTCGGCGCCTGCTCTGGACAAATGCAAAGGTTATCGGTAACCTAAATGGATGTTATCGATAACAACTACGGGCGTCAAGCGGTTTATGCAGCCGATGATGGGGGGATGCGGTGAGCCATAAACGGGAAAAAACAGCAACTCTCCGCGATGTGGCCGCGAAAGCGGGGGTGAGCAGGATGACCGTTTCGAAGGTGCTGCGAGATGTCGGCAACATCTCTGATGAAACCCGCCAAAAGGTCAGGCAGGCAGCCGACGAACTTGGCTATTTACCCAACAGCCTTGCCGGATCTTTAAGCTCACGCAAGAACCTGATGGTGGCCGTGATCATTCCCTCGATCAGCGACATCGTTTTCTCCGAAGTTCTGAGCGGCGTGAACGCCGTGCTGAGGCCGAGGGGCTTTCATACATTCATCGGAGAATCCCACTTTGATCCTGCCGTGGAAGCTGACCTCATTCGCGCCATGCTATCGTTCCAGCCGGCAGGTCTCTTGGTGAATGGTGGCATGGCGCGCAGCGCGGATGCCCAGAGGCTGCTGGAAAAGCGCAACTGTCCAGCGATACAGCTTTGGGATTGCGACGAGACGGATCTCGATTTCAGCGCCGGTCCATCACATGCGGAGGCAGGGCGTCTTGTCGCAGAGCATTTACTTTCACGCGGCCTGCGACGGATTGCCTATATCGGGGCGGAACTGGACAAGGATATTTGTGCCCGTCGCCGATATCTCTCGCTGCGATCCTCGCTTGCCGCCAGTGGCGTCGATTTGATCAGCTTGGTTTGCGAGGCCAAGCCGAGACAGGCGGAAACCGGACGCGCTTTGGCACAGCAATTGATGCGCCTTCATCCCGACGTCCAGGCGATCCATTTCCTGAACGACGCCATGGCGCTTGGTGGCCTGTCCCACCTGCATGAAGTGGGAATAGCGGTCCCAGATCAGGTGTCGGTCATCGGATTTAACGGTACGTCTCTTCCCAATACGGTGCGTACCAAGCTTACCACCGTTGACGTGCCGCGCGCGGCGATTGGCGAGATAGCGGCTGAGGCGCTCTTGAACATGCTCGCCAACGCGCATGTGAACGGCTCATGGCGAGCTGCGATAAGGCTGGTTCAGGGCAATACCACTGCGAAACTATAGCTCACGAACCATCCGCGGCGTCTTGATGCTCCGTTTGCCCAAGCGAAACATCCAAACAGAAAAAAGGGCACCATTCGCGGTGCCCAGTCTCCGGGAAGACGTGGTTACATTTTGCCCCAAAGCTTCTTGTACGCGTCACGGTAGCCGTTGTCGGGATCAAAGGAGTTCTTGGGGCCGCCGTCGAACTCGACATTGTCGGCGGTAACAACATGGAGCGGCGAAAGATAGCCAGACCATTTTTCGCCAGCGAATGCACGATTCAGTTCATCGACAAGTTGCCAGCCTTGCAGGTTCAGCGGTTCGGCAACCGTTACCTTCTGGAACTGACCGGCGCGGATGCGCTGATAGGCCGATTCCGATCCGTCACCGGCGGCGACGTTGATCGGAGCATCCGTTCCGCCCTTGCCTGCTGCGGCCAACGACGGGCCCATGAAATCGAAATAGAGGTCGTTGATGGCGAGCGAATGGGTCCACTGGTCGCCATATTTCTGCAGAAGAGATGTCGTCAACTGCGGCATGCGCTGGGAGGTTTCGGCGATCGGCGTATCGACATATTCAAGGACCTTGCCGCCGAGCTTCTCGATCTCCTGCTTCATCCTGTCAGCCTTGGCAATCGCGATTGCGTAGGTCGAATCGGTGAAGATGACGACACCCGGCTTGCCCTTCGCATCTGCGTAGGCCCAATCAGCTGCCGCCTTCGAGACCTCCATCGCGTCTGTGCTCACATTGGCGAAAAGGCCGGTCTTTTCGTCAGGCCCGATCACCGGACCGGCGTGCCAGGCAACCAGCGGAATGCCCGCAGCCTTTGCCTGCTCAAGTGCCGGCGCCTGTTCGACTGCATCAAAGCCATTGATAATAATGCCGGCGGGCTTTAGAGCCATCGCCTGGCCGAACGCTGCCGTGCGACCGCCGATCGAACCGGCACCGTCGAGAACCTTGACCTGCCAGCCGATGGCTGCTGCAGCTTCTTGGACGCCGGTGGTGACACCGAGAATGCCGCCGTTCTTAAGGTCGCCAGCGAGCACGACGATCGTCTTACCCTCCTGCGCCTTCGGACTAGCCTTCGGTCCGTCCCAGGCGGTTACGCGAGTGGCGTACTTATCGACCACCATCTTTGCATCGGTCATGGCGTCGGCCAGCACCGGTCCTGCCAAAATCAGTGCCAGCACGGCGACTGAACTCTGGATAAGCGTTCTGCGTTTCATGTACTTCCTCCCTTTGAAGATGGTGAAGGCGCGATCAGTTTTTCTGTGTCTTGACAGGTGCCGGACCTGGAATTGCGGCCTTGCCGGCAGCCCCTCGTTTCCTCTGCGCATAGCCGGCGATGCCGATAGCCACGAGCAGGGTAATGCCGTTGAAGAGTGGCTCTACGAAGAACGAGCCACCGAATTGCTGGATGCCGGAAATGCCGACGGCAAGAATGATGACACCGGTCATCGTGCCCCACACATTCACGCGCCCTGGCTTGATGGTGGTGGAACCAAGGAAAGCGCCGACGAGCGCGGGAAGCAGATACTCGAGACCAACGCTTGCCTGACCGATGCGCAGCTTCGAAGCGAGAAGGATACCGGCAAGTGCTGCAAGCGTTCCGGACGAGACAAAGGCGCCAATCACGAAGCGGCGGACTGGAATGCCGTTCAACGCAGCCGCTTTCGGATTAGCGCCGATCGCATAGATGTAACGGCCAATCGGCAGGTATTCGAGAATGAGCCAGAGCGCCACGGCAAACAGCAACACATAAAAACCGGTGATCGGCAGGCCGAATACCATCGTGCCATTCAACGAATAGAAACCTTGGGGCAGGACGCCGACCACCTGTCGGCCGCCGGTGTGCCAGAGTGCCAGCGCGTAAAGGATCGTGCCGGTGCCGAGCGTTGCAATGAACGAGTCGATCCGCGCGACTTCGACCAGAAGACCATTGAGGAAGCCGGTGAAGGCGCCGAGCGCAAGTACGATCACCACTGCGATCGGCCATGGCATACCGAACATGGTTTGCAGGCTGATCGCGAGAATGTGCCAGAGCACGATACCGTAACCGACCGTGAGATCGATGCGGCCAGCAGCCATCGGTACCATCGCAGCCAGTGACAGGATAGCGATGATCGCTTTGTCGGAAATGATCGAGCGAAGATTGAGGATCGTCGGAAAGGTCTGTGGCAGCAGCAGCGAAAACAGCACGATCAGCAGCAACGTAAGGATGACCAGGCCATAAACTGGAAGAAACCGGAGCAATTTCTGCGTGAAGCTGAGACCTGCAAGTTCACCCCTGGTTGGTTCAAGGGCGGTAGATTCGATCGACTGCATTGTCTTTCTCCCAGAACTCAAGCGGCCTCTGAGGCCGATGCGGCAGCGATCACCGCCGATGTGGTTAGGTCTGCGCCCTGCAATTCGCGGACAATTCGTCCGCGCGAAAAGACCAGCGCGCGATGGCAGATGTGAGCGATTTCCTCGAAATCCGTCGACACGACGACGACCGCAAGGCCCGCTTCGAGGGCACGGGCAATCAGCCGATAGATATCAGCTTTGGCACCGACGTCGACGCCGGCGGTCGGATCTTCGGCGATCAGCAGCTTGCGGCCGGTGGCAAGCCAGCGGCCGACCACCACTTTCTGCTGATTTCCGCCAGACAACGCTTCGATTGGCAAGCTCTGGTCGTTGGGCCGCAACCCGACGCTCTCGCCGATCGTCTGCGCCTGTGCGGCTTCCTTGAACGGTGAAAGGAAAGAGAACAATCCACGGCCGGAGGCACTCGGATTGAGATAGGTGTTTTCGCGAAGCGACAGCGACATCGCAACGGATTCGTCCGTGCGGTCCCGCGCGATCAATCCGATGCCCGATCTCATCGCCGCAACGGAACTCGACAGATCCGGTTCGCCTCCACCGACCTTCACCGTGCCGGAAAAGGGTTCACAGCCAAACAGAGCCCGGCCAATAAGTTCCTGACCTGCTCCGCGTAGACCGACGAGTCCGAGCAGCTCTCCCTCTAAGATGTCGAAGGACACCGGTCCGGTGCCGCGGCAGGCGAGGTCCCGCACTGTGACGACAGCCTCTCCAGGACGGCTTTCTGCCTTGGCGAAGAGCTGGTCCGCCTTTCGTCCGACGATCATTTCGATCAACTCGTCCGGTGTTGTCTGCGCAACCGGCTTCTGACCGACAAGCCGGCCGTCGCGCAGGACCGCCACCCGATCTGCTATGCGGAAAATCTCGTCGAGGCGATGCGACACGTAGATCATCGCAACCCCGCGCTCTTTTAGCGGACGGATCGCATTGAAGAGCCGCTCCACCTCATCTGCAGGAAGGCTTGCCGTTGGTTCGTCGAGAACAAGCACATCCGCTTCGACGGCGAGCGCACGAGCGATCGCAACGAGCGATTTTTCCGTCCGGGTGAGGTCCTGAACGCGCGTCGAAGGATCGAAATCACAGCCGACGAGCTTCAGTGCCTCTCTCGCGCGCTCGTCCGTGCGCTTCCAATCGATCAGGCGCGAGCGCATGGAAAACCCTTGCGCCAAGCCAACGTTTTCGCCCACCGTCATCCATTCGATGAGGCCTAGGTCCTGGTGGATGAATGCGACGGGCTGGCGCTCGTTCGGTTTCGGCGGCCGATGGACGTAAGGCTCGCCGCGAAAGTGAATATCGCCGCCATCTGGCTTGTAGATTCCGGCAAGCGTCTTGATGAGTGTCGATTTGCCGGCGCCGTTTTCTCCAAGAAGCGCAAGGATCTCTCCGGGGCGCAGATCGAGCGAAACCTGGGACAAGGCTCGGGTGCCGCCGAATTCCTTGGTGATGGAGCGAAACTCCAGCAGTTTCTCGTAATTCATCGGCGCCCCTCCCAAAGCTCAGCGAACTTGTGAATCATGGTATGTTATCGATAACAATACTGTCAACTGGGAATTGCTCCGCACGCCCAAGAAGCCGAACGCAGGAGCAATCGCTGCACTCTGCGGTGCAGCGCCGGGCGATCTCCATTCCGCTCTCGAAGGCGAAGACGTCCGGATGTTCGGCGTTGCGAAGCCGCCGAGGATGCAACTGACATCAACTCTTGAGGTGCGCCTGCGTATGCGGGACCGCTGGCGGTGCCCACTTCCGGTCGCTGCGCCAATCCATCGATACGAGCCTTATGTGGGTGCAGTCATGCTCTCACGTTGAATAAATCGGCTGCGGATGACATTTCGCATCTTTGGCTCTTGCTCCGACCGGTCAATGGCTGCCAGCAAGAGTGCGACCGCCGCCTGCCCCATTTCCTCTACCGGCTGCTCGATTGTTGAAAGCGGCGGCGAGCAGAATGCGCAAACGGGCGAACCGTCGAAGGAGACGATGGGGAGGTCGCCCGGGATCGTCAGGCCAAGACGTTGCATCCGGCTCATGAAGGAAATTGCCATATCGTCGCTGGTCGCGATTACCGCGGTCGGTTTATCCGCAAGATCAGCAAAATCACCAGCCGCTTGCACCCCGATGTCGACACCTTGCTGATAATCCAGATTGCCGCCCGATCGGACCACGGCAGATTCTGACAATCCTGCTTCCTTCAACGCTTCAATGACGCCACTATAACGCTCGACGTCGTGATAGTTGCCCTCTGGGCCGGCAAGGTAGAGAAAACGGCGATGGCCAAGACGGATAAGGTGGGCGGTCACTTCCCGCACAGCCTCGCGGTCGTTCGTCACCACGCTCGGCAGTCCCACATCGCTCATATCGAGCAGCAAGGAGACAATCGGCAGGCTGGCATTCGCAAGAGATCGTCCGTCGACCTCGGGCAGTTTCGACGATAGGATGATAGCGCCGCGAACGGTGCCGCCAAAGGCCAGATCGAGAATGTGCCGTTCCGACTCTACGTCACGGTCCAGGTTTGCAATCATCAGATTGTAGTCGTTCTGGATCAGAGCTTTGTTGATGCTTTGCAGCACCTGCGGGATGATCTGGGACACGCCGTAGTAGAGCGACCCCGGCAGAATGATCATGATGGTGTTTGACTTGCCGACCCTCAAGCTACGGGCCATGGCATTCGGTGTATAGCCGAGTTGCTTGGCGGCCGCATCGATCTTGCGGCGCGTCTTTTCATTGACTCGTCCAGGATTGGCGAGCGCGCGGCTGACTGTCGATATTGCCACGCCCGCCAGGCGAGCGACATCCGCCATCAAAGGTCCTGATTGCTCTTCCACCGGCATAGCTTTGTTTTTTTTCACTTTTTCACTCTCATCCCGATGCCTGTCGCGCCGAATGCTACGGCACTCGCGATCATTTAGCAAACGATTGCCAAAAACCACTTGCATAAAAAAGCGACTTGTCTAGTATCTGAGCACGGCAAACGATTGCCAATTGCAGAGCATTGAAATCATTGTGAATTACTAGCTGCGGATACCAGTTCGGCAGCCGGACCCCCTGCGCCTGGAGAGCGGATAGCGTCATGACCTCAACCGAACGGCTTCGCTTTGGTGTCGATCTCGTCACCTTTTTCCACACCGATTTCTGGGGCGTGAAGGATCATGACGGCATCGTCACCTTAGCCCGTAGCGAGCCGCGCGCCTTCTGGGACAAGATTCTCGATGCCGTGCAAGCCTCCGGCGTTACCGGCGTCGAACTCACCTTCTCGCCCTTCAACTGGCAGGACGCGACGAAGACCTACGGTTCGGTCGAGGCATTCGCCGCCGAACTGTCCAGGCGGGGGCTGACGCTGGCGAGCGGTTTCTTCGCAGAACTCGAGGCGGCCGGCGATTTCACCGAAGCCGGAGCCCAGGCCGCCATCATCGAAAAGGCCGAGAAATACGCCGAATTCCTCAAGGCCTGCGGCAGTGACATCATGGTCATCGGCGCGCCGCTGCGCCAGACGCTTGGCGCCCAGCCTGTACGGTTTTTCGATTTCGAGCAGGCGCGCAAGATCGCCGATTTTCTCAATCGGCTCGGCGCGGTTCTCCACGCCAAGGGTGATCGGCTGGCGCTCCATACCGAAGCGCATTCGATCTTTGCCGCCGCGCGCGATGTCGACCTGCTGATGCTGCTGACGGACCCGGCCTATGTGCATATGTGCCCGGACACGGCGCATATCATCGTCGCCGGCTCCGATCCGCTGCAGCTCGTCGATCGCCATCATGAGCGCGTCATCATTGCCCATTGGAAGGATGCGCTCGGCCCGATGCCGGCCGACACGCCGATCGACGAACATATCCATGATCGCCACCGTCCCTATTTCTGCGGCTTCGGTCTCGGCCGTGTCGATTGGCCGGGCTGGATCAGGCTCTTGCGCGACCGCGGCTACGAAGGCTGGGCCATTCTCGAGCTGGACGCCGCGCCCGATCCCGTTGGCGACATCGCCAACGGGCTGACGCTCGTGCGGCAGGCGCTTCTGCCGATCTATCGTTGATATTCATGAACCCAAGACCATAGCCCCGCCAAGAGGGCTTTCTCAAAGAGGTGGAACGATGAAAGACATGATGAAACTTTTCCTGCTGGGTGCTGCGCTCTCGGTAACCGTCGCCCCCGCTCATGCCGAAGACAAGCCAAAAGCCGAAGTGATGACCTCATGGACATCCGGCGGAGAGGCGGCGGCTCTTGATGTCATCAAGCGGGAGTTCGAAAAGCGTGGCGGGGTCTGGAAGGATTCCTCCATCGCCGGCTTCGGCGCGGCCGATGCCGCCTTCCAGAACCGCCTGGTTGCGGGTGATCCGCCCGCCGCCAAACAGGCGGTCATCGGCCTTGCCAATGCCGATTTCGTCAATCAGGGTCTCCTGAGCCCGATCGAGGATGTGGCAAAGGCCGGCAAATGGACGGACGCTCTGCCAAAATCGATCGCCGATCTCATCTCCTATAACGGCCAGGTCTATCTCGCACCCACCGGCGCTCACGGCGAAAGCTGGGTGTTCTATTCCAAGGAGGCCCTCGCCAAGGCGGGCGTGAGCGAGGAGCCCAAGAGCTGGGACGAATTCTTCGCGGCCCTCGACAAGCTCAAGGCTGTCGGCGTGCAGCCGGTCGCCTGGGGCGGCCAATCCTGGCAGGAGACCAAAGTCTTCAATATGATCCTGCTCACCCAGGTGGGCATCGACGGCTTCCTTAAGATCTATGTCGACAAGGACAAGGGGGACGCTTCGACCGAAGGCGTGAAGAAGACACTCGATATTCTCGCAAAGCTGCGTGCCTATGTCGATCAGGGCGCGCCAGGCCGCAACTGGAACGACGCCACCGCCATGGTCATCACCGGCAAGGCCGGCGTTCAATTCATGGGCGACTGGGCCAAGGGCGAGTTCATCGCCGCCGGCAAAGAGCTTGGTAAAGACTATGGCTGCATGCTCGCGCCACAGTCGCCGGGCATGGTCTATGTCGCCGACGCTTTCTCCTTCCCGAAGATCGCCGACGCGGCGTCCCGGAAGGGCCAGATCCTGCTTGCCGAAGTCGCCATGGACCCCGCCGTGCAGGTTGAGTTTTCCCTCAAGAAGGGTTCCGTGCCGATGCGCACTGATGTCGACCAGTCCAAGCTCGACATCTGCGCCAAGAAAGGGCTGGAGCTGATGAGCGCCGGCAAGATCGTGCCGGACCAGGCGCTGATCCTCTCGCCGCAGCAGGCCGGCGCGCTCAACGACTACGTCGATGAGTTCTGGACCAACCCTTCCGAGGACAGCACCTCCGGCGCCGAGAAATTCTTCGCGATCTTCGAATAGGGCCACGTGGCAGGCCGATTGGAAAGAAGAACGCCGATCGGCCCTGCACATTCCGTTTGAGAAAGTTTGCTCATGCAAGCCAGGCGCAGACGTTCCCCTGCCGCGACCATCGCGCTCCTGGCGACATGGATCGCAGCGATCTTCATCTATATCGGCACCATGGTTTGGTCCGTGAGGCTGTCGTTCACGGATTCGACCATCTTTCCATCGTCCAACTATGTGGGCTTTGCCCAATATGCCAAGCTGTTCCGGACGTCGAGATGGCTCGCATCCCTGGAAAATGTCCTGATTTTCGGCGTGCTCTATGTTGCCGGCTGTCTCGCCCTCGGCTTCGTGCTGGCGGCCTCGCTTGACCGCAAGGTGCGCTTCGAAGCGGTGTTCCGCACCATTTTCCTTTATCCCTATGCCATGTCCTTCGTGGTCACTGGCCTCGTCTGGCAATGGATGCTGAACCCGACCTTCGGCATTCAGGCAAGTGTCAGGGCGTTGGGCTGGCAGAGTTTCGCATTCGACTGGATCGTTAGTCGCGACATGGCGATCTATACCGTCGTCTTCGCCGGCGTCTGGCAAGGGGCCGGTCTCGTCATGGTGATTGCGCTCTCCGGCATGCGCGGCATCGGCGAAGAACAGTGGAAGGCCGCGCAAATCGACGGTATCCCGGTCTGGCGCATCTATCTGTCGATCGTGCTGCCGCAGCTCGGTCCGGCGCTCGCGGCATCGGGGATGCTACTCTCCATGGGCGTGATCAAGACCTATGACCTCGTCGTGGCGTTGACTGGCGGCGGGCCGGGCAATGCGACAGAGGTGCCGGCGAAATTCATCATGGACAACCTGTTCGAGCGTCAGAACCTCGGCCTGGCAAGCGCCGGCGCCACGGTGCTGGTGCTCTCCGTCATCATGGCCGTCGTCCCGTTTCGTTATGCGCTCTCCATGCGCGCCAGAAGAAAGGGAGCTCACTGATGGCCACACTTCACGCCCGTGGGCCGAAACCCTCGCGGCTCACCATCGGCCGCATCGGACTGTATGCCTTCCTGATCCTTGCGGCGCTGTTCTTCCTGCTGCCGCTCTACACGATGCTCGTCACCTCCTTGAAGACGATGGAGGAGATCCGTCAGGGTCGCATCTTCGCCCTGCCGGGCATCGTCGATTTCAACGCCTGGAAAACCGCCTGGTCGGGGGCCTGCATGGGCACGCAGTGCCTGGGCGTGCGCATCGGCTTCTGGAATTCGGTGAGAATCACCGTGCCGGCGGTCGTCATTTCCGTCTTCATCGGCGCGATCAACGGCTACGCCCTCTCCTTCTGGCGGCCGAAAGGTTCTAGCCTGCTCTTCGGGCTGTTGATGGCCGGCGGGCTGATCCCCTATCAGATCTTCCTCTATCCGCTGGTGCGGCTGCTCGCCAATTTGAGCCTCTACAACTCCGTGGCGGGCGTCGTCCTCGTCCATGTGATCTTCGGTCTGCCCTTGGTCACGCTGCTCTTTCGCAACTATTTCGTGGCGATCCCCGAAGAGCTCTGCAAGGCCGCTCGCGTCGACGGTGCCGGCTTCTGGCGCATCTTCCTCGAGATCATGCTGCCCATGTCAGTCCCGATGGTCGTCGTCGCCTCCATCTTCCAGTTCACCGGTATCTGGAACGACTTCCTGATCGGGCTGGTCTTTGCCGGGCGGGACAATTTGCCGATGACCGTCCAGCTCAACAATATCGTCAACACGACCATGGGCGAGCGCGCCTACAATGTGCATATGGCCGCCACCATCCTGACCGCCGTCGTCCCGCTCGCCATCTATTTCTTCTCCGGCCGCTGGTTCGTGCGCGGCGTCGCCGCCGGTGCAGTCAAGGGATAATGCCATGCAGCCTGCCGTTTCCGTAAAGGACCTCAAGATCGCCTAT
>Ga0123342_1006033_pt1 | contig 17088 bp, 6 predicted proteins | sample Turbeawhitnodule_FD_89960 | JGI IMG/M metagenome (GOLD analysis project Ga0123342, IMG submission 89960) | Root nodule microbial communities of legume samples collected from Mexico - Turtle bean Mexico white nodule | ecosystem: Host-associated > Plants > Roots > Nodule | place: Mexico: Nepantla... | reverse complement strand
TGTATTTTTTACTTGAAATTAACATGATTACATCATCAATAATAATAAAAATAAATACTAATTTATGTTTATAGATTCAACTTTTATGTTGTTGTAGAGTTTAATTTTTTATTTTTTTCATTTAAAAAAAATAATTTTAAACTAAACATTTTTAATTTATTACTTTTTTATTTTTATTTTGTAAAAACTCATTCATTTATTCATTAATTATATTTTTAATTATTTTAAACATTAAAAATATTTATTTTTTAATGCATTCAAAATTAAAATTATTAAAAAAATAATAATTTATTATTTATTTAATTATTTTTAAAATGGTGCTAGATAGGGAAATAAAAAATAAAAGAGTGTTAGATAGGGAAATAAAAACAAAAGGGTGCTAGATAGGGAAATAAAAACAAAAGGGTGTTAGATAGGGAAATAAAGATGTAAATGGTGCTAGATAGGGAATTGAGCCATTAGAAAAACCAAAATCACTTTTAATTATTTTTTATACATATAAAATGACACTTTATATATATTACAATAAAAAAAATATAAATTACATATTTAATAATAATTAAAATAAAATTATTAAATAATAATATAATAATAAAAATAATAATTTTGATTTTGATTTGATTTTATGAAAATATTTTTTATATGTATTTATAATAAAATAAAACTATTAAATAGAAATAAATATTTTTTACATCAAATATTTTAATTAACTAAAATTTACACAAAAAAATATCTTATATTTTATTATTCAAATATTTTTAAAGATAAGGGTAAATCTATAAACTTACATTCTACACATTTTTAAAATGTTGAAAATCTCCTTACAACCATCATATAACTCATAAACATCAATCAACTTTCCTCACAAATTCTATGTAACATACCTTAATATAAAACAACCTCATTTGCTTTACATTTTCTTCTCAAATAACTTCAAACTCACTTCCTCAAATCTTCTCTCCAATCCAAACACAACCTAAATGTAAAAATATATTTTTATCTTTAAATAAAAACGTAAATTAATTCTTAAAACCTCACACACCTTTTTCACGTGGTATGTTAATGATTTTAGTGTTTATTTTTTTCATTTTTTAAATATATTCTATATTACATAATTCATAAGATATTTTCGAATTTAAAAGTGTTATCTAGATTTATAAAATTCATAAGCCATTTAATATATATATAACTTGAAAAAGTAATCTCATATTAAAAAATTAGCTTATGAATTATAAAATATGAAATATATTTTAAAAAAAAAATATTATTATAGATTATACCATCCAACTTAATCCGGATTATAAACTATCATCCCACCATAAATTTCATATATTTAAACTTTAAAAAAATTAAAATATAAAAACTCATAAAAATAACACAAGAACGTATAAAGGTGTAAGAATAAAAACTCTTGATGAAATGATTATCTTGTCCTTATTAAAAGTTTGGCCCAGCCAAACAAAAATTTCATATACTTTTTTGGACAAGACATGACAACAATTAGGTAACTTATTGTTTTTTCTTCTTCACATTTCACTCGTCAATCATTTAAACTCATTCCTCCATCAAGCAAATAGTTGAACTCATAAAAACACTCCAAAACTGGTGGAATCACCACACAAGCCAATTTGTAGCCGATAAAATAAAAAAAAAAAAAAGTTATTGATTTGAAGCCATAAACAAGAAGTTGGAGAGAAAAAGAACTCCCTTTTAAGTATTTAATTTAATTATATATTTTGAACACGAAATCGAAGTCTTTGATTAAATTAAATTAATACTGTTATGAAATAGTATGAATTTAAATAATAAGAATGAAGAAATAATAAAAATGTGGGATTTTGAAGGTTTTGTGTGAAAGAGTGAGAGTGTCGTCACGTCAAGTTTCCTTTTTTGTTGCGTATGAAAGAATGATTGAACATTGAAGAACGACAAAATTGGGATTACGACAAGAAAAAAAGTAATAATATAAGATATCCAAAAGAACATGCCACGTGTCCAACAAACGCGAGTCACGAGGAAGAATCTGTCACTGGTAGCGTGCAGTGTCCCTTCTTCTCCTCTCTTCGCAACACTTCTTTCGTTCTTCCTTATTATTCTGCACCCACCACTTCCAACACTAACAAAACTCACATCACAACCAATTCCAAAGAAAACAAACCCATTTCCATTTCCTGAACCAAAACTCGCTTCTTCAACATGACAACGGTGGAAGCATCCAACGAATCCATGGCAACTGTGGCAGAGAAGGCACCAGTAACTGCTCAGAGAAAGGTCGCAGAGGACTTGGACACCAAGCTCTCCAAACCATGTGATCCATTCTCTTCTTATTTTGCTTTTTGTTTCAATTAATGATGTTTGTCGAAGTTAAGGATTTCTCTATGGACATTTTAGTTATGATGTAATCCAATTAAGGGTCCCAAAGGAGGAAGTTTTAATGGGGTTTGATCAAATTTGACCTTTGCACTTGCGGACTTTGAGTTTGTTTTTCTAAAATTCAGATTTGCCACGAGCTTTGAGTGCCCCTGACACAGAGAATGTGAATGGAACGTGGGGCTACAAACACAACGACATGTCAGTACTTCAGCAACATGTCTCCTTCTTCGACCTTAACAATGATGGTGTCGTTTACCCATGGGAGACATACAAGGGTAATGTTTTTTTGTATGTCTATTTTTATGATTTTGGTTCAATTCAATTGTATTTTTGTGTTCAGATATAACAAATGTATAAGTTTAGTATCCGAAGAAAATAAAAAAGTGAAACTAATTAAGCATATGATTGTAAAATTCTTCACCTTCTGTTAGTGTGTTGCTTTATGGATAAGCTTGTTTGTTTTTGTGATTTTGTAGGATTTCGTGCACTGGGTTTCAACATGATTCTTTCCTTCGTGTTTTCGATTGTTATTCATGTAGCTCTCAGTTATCCTACTCTTCCTGTGAGACACTCTTCCTGTATCATTTACCTTACCATTATTACTTCCACTTGTTACATGTTCTGATTTTTGTCACAGACATGGCTACCTTCACCTTTTTTCCCAATTCACATAATAAACATACATAAGGCCAAGCATGGAAGTGACAGTGGTGGCTATGACACAGAGGGAAGGTAAGTCCAGAAAATGACTCGTTGAATGTTAATCCCTACTTCAATAAATGGTAACACTGTGTTGTGGCTAAAACAACATTGCAGGTTCACGCCAGCAAATCTGGAATTCATTTTCAGTAAGTATGCTCGAGACGTGCCTGATAAATTGTCCTTGAGGGAGCTGTGGCACATGACTGAAGCAAACAGAGTTGCATTTGACTTCTTTGGCTGGTCCTCTCTTTTTCCTCTTTCTTAAACTTCTTGCATGCACAACAAATGTTGAGAATTCTGGACTGAAAATGGGTGAATCTCTTGAAACCATTGCAGGGTTGCTAGCAAATTTGAGTGGGGAGTGTTGTATATCCTTGCAAAAGATGAACAAGGGTATCTGACAAAAGAAGCTGTGAGGCGTTGCTTTGATGGGAGCTTGTTTGAGTATTGTGCTAAACATCGCAAAGGTGCTGCTGGAAAGATGGCTTGACAACAGCTTCTTCAGATTTTCACTGTTAGGATTATAGTTTTCACTGTTAAGTTCACCAAAATTAGCAAACAAAATTGCGGTTTGTTTATACCAAATCGTCTACCAGTTATCTGTGTGCTCTTTTCTAGAAGACTAATGGCTGTTCCTGATTTCTAACTTCTTCTCTATTTCATCTTTTTCTCTCAATCTTTCACATACTTACAGATCAAAACTTAAAGAAACCATGCCATGAAACTTTTGAAAAACAAAATTGATCATAGGAAGACTCTTCCTCCTAAGGTATGATAATAGTTTTAGTTCTTTGAATTCAGACAAATTGGTTTTAATTGTTAATTAATTCTAACATTTTTTTTTATAATTAAGAGAGTATCATTGATTAATTCTCTTTTCAATGGATAATCCTAAAACAAATCCTTAAGATTTAATCCATCATGAGCATCCTGTCTTACATAGACTTAATTCCAAAAACAAAACCATTTTGAAATTTGAAAGTATTTAAATTAGTTTTAGAATAAAAATTGATCAACAAACAATTTCATTTAAATCGTTGACACTTTCTTATATTTTTGTTGGCCCTTTCATTTACCATTACACATTTAACACAAATCATTCTCTTTGTTGAAGCTGATAATAAACACAACTATTATTTCCATTACCCCTGTATAAGTTCTTAAACTATATAGAGGGAGCATTACTAATAATATTATTGAAATTTCATTTTAAATTTGATAAAATTATTTTACTTGAACATATATATATATAAAAGAGAAAACAGAGAGTAGGGATAGGAATATGTAGATGAGAGATGTAAGAGATAAAGCAAAGATAAACTATAAAGTGTATTTAGTAAAAGAAGAGATTATAAGGTTTTATAGAATATAAAATAATAGAATGTATGGTAGTGTACATAATGGAGGGTTGCTATTATTAACTAATGAAGGGTTGTTGTTATTAACTAATATTCCCCTTAAACTAATGGTTGGATTAGGAACAACCATTAGTTTAGTCCGAAAAGAGTGAAAAAAAGACCAGTCAATGACTTAGTAAGTATATCAACTGTTTGAGTGGTGTCAGGAATATGAGTAAGGTGAAGTTGCTTCTGTTGAATATAATCATGAGCAAAATGAAGATCAGGATCAAAGTGTTTTCTCTTAGGGTGCATGATAGGATTAGCAGCAAGAAGGACAACTCCAAGATTATCAATATAGATGGATGGAGTTGGAAGTGAAATGCATAACTCGTGTAGTATATTGGTTGTCCTCTTGATTTCGGCTAGAGTTGCTGCTATACTCGATCATGCTTTGTGAGACTACCTTTTGTTTGTAGGATTAGTACCAAGGAAAACTGTATACCTAGTGGTTGACTTCCTATCATCTGAATCTGAACCCATATCATCATATTTTATTTTGTACAATGACCATATTGACTGAACCATTCATTCCTTATCAAAACAAAATCTGATTGAAGTATGCCCTTATGATGCAAAAGGTTTTGGTAGTACATATTGAATGATTGAATGGTTGATAATAAATTAATTGTGGAGTCCTTGGCACCAATGTTTGAATACATTATAAGATAGGAAAGAAAAAAAAAGGCGGATAACGTTTCTTCAAATTGAGTTGAACCATCATTTCTTTTTTCCTATTTATTCTGGGAATAAAATCATATTTTATTTTGTTACGATTTATTCTGGGAATACTAACATACTTCCAGTTTTTGAATTGGCTATGTTTAATGTAGTTATTTGATGTTTGGGTATGTTTTGAAATGGAAGAATATTGATGTTTTATCTTAATTGAATTAGATAAAATTGAATTATTGATGTTTGAATATGTTTGAAATGGAATAAAAAAATATTGATTAATAACAAACATAGGTTCAATTGTTTTATAATTATTGATGATTAAGTGGTAAAAGAGGTTGTAGTATTGACAACGGAAGTAGAAGAGATCATGAATAATTCTGATACCATGTAAGAGAAAATAAAGAGTAGAAATATGTAAAAGAGAGATGTAAGAGAAAAGATAAATATAAACTATATAGTGTAATTTAGCATAGAAAAGATTACAAGAATTTATAAAATATAAGGTTTTATAGAATATAAAATAATAGAATATATGTTCATGTACATAATGGAGGGGTTGCTGATATTAACTAATGAAGGTTTGCTATTATTAACAAATAATATAATTTAAAGATTAAGAACTTACATAATCATGCTTATTTTAGTGTTTAATATTATAAAATTATTGGTTGGATATGGTAAAGACGTAAGAAACTATTAGCACATAAAGGACTAATAGAAGAGAATACTGAATTATAATCAATCAACCATTAAAAGTTTTCAAAAACTTGTATTGATTTTACTTTTCTTAATCTAAATATTTTTTTATTGACTCTTGTAATAGTAATGTTCTCTTAAAAACTCTACACATTTTCAACCTTCTAAACTTGTAATTTTTAAAATATTTTATATTTGTAATACATGAATTTATTATAATTCAAACTACACAATCTTAATTATAAAAATCCAAAAAAAAACATGACATAGAAGAATTTTTATACCAAAAGTGTCTTAAAATATCAATCTCCTATTCTTTTAAATTCACATGGAACTCCTTAGATTTCCCTTAAAGGGCGAGATGTTACAAAACAATTAACAAAAGTCAAAAGCACTTTTGCAAACAAAATGAACAAATAAAAGTGAAAACTATTCTCACTTGTACGTCTAGCCACCTGAATATTTATTTTCCATCCCAAATGATGAATAGTAACTAAGCATCGGCATCTAAATCGATGGCACCCAGTTGATCATGGATTGCTTCGCAGAAGGTGTCTTTGGAGAGAAAATGTCAAAAGACAAACTTCATTCACTTTGATTGCTTCTGTTCATACATTCCTCTTCTTTTCATGAACTTGGTTTTTTCATTTTTCCTTTCCCTAGTAAAAGTTGAGCAATCATAAATCAAAGTCTTCTTATTTAGTCGTTCAAGCAGCAACAATACAAAAATTATTTATTAGAACATAATTGTTAAAATACGTTTATTAGAAGCACACTTTAAAAAGTTGTTTAGAATTTTAACTAATATGTATACCTAATTGTCCTTTTTATTTCCTACTCTTTTTTTCTCTCTTTCATTGTACCTTGGATTAATCTACAGTTTCTATATAGAAGAGACTTGGACAAGCTCTCTGAAATGTTAGCTCTCCTGTTTTTCTCAAGTTGATATCTGAGCAGCATCTCCTTGTCAACAACCTCCACAATTCTGAAGGCAGAATCTATCTCACACGTGTCACACTTCTCAAGCATGTGTTGCCCACACACCCCTTCTATTTATGTCCCATTTCAAACCTTACTTGTCCTTCCTTGTAGTTTGAATGTTTGGCTCCCATTTACTCTTTGTAAAGTTTTCGTTTTACTCCTCTTAGGTTCTCCCACCATTAGTTATAAAAGTTTTTTTAAAATTTCTCCTTAATTAATGGATGACCATAACCAATAAATCTTTGTAATTGATCCATTGAATATATTTAATTATGGGTATTTCAATGTCTTGGAATTATATCACTCTTGAAGACTATGAAGTCCAACCTTGAAAGTTGAAGATAGTTTTTCAAGGTATCTTGAAAATGTAACAAACATTAAATATTCATTATTTATGTATGATGAAGTCTTACTCTCCTTCTCTATATAAAGAGAACTTATTAGGAAGAGAAAAAACAAGCAACTGAAAAAAAATAACATAGAAAGTATGATAGTATTGATATCCACATGAGATTAGAATCCTAATAAAGAGATTAGAGAAACATTGTATTTCATTCTTATTGAATGAGATTAAGTGTTACTCTTAGGGTGAGAGAAACAAATATTGTAATCTTCTCAAGTTGAAGAAGTTTTCTCATTGGTAAGAAATTATTGGTGTTATTATTCTATTTTACTCTATTTTCTTTTGTTTGCATATTGCTTTCACAAGTGTCCATTTTGTACTTACGAAAGGAGGGGAAATTTTTGAAATTAATTCTGATTTATCTATTTTGCATTAAGACTTATACTACTTTTGAACTAATTTATTTTGTGTCTTGTTTTGCATCCCCATCTCTTTAATTTTTAGCTGATCACTTAGGACATCTCCACTCATCAAAAGTAGAGAAAAAGGTTATTCTTCTCGACAGAATATTTTGCTCATGATATATCCTCAAATTTTGATAAGTTCTCAGCAAGAGTCAACAAATGGTCTTCCTGAAATATTTGTAAGTTCACCTTTTTTGAACATACTCCTTTCTTATCTCCTTCTATACAGGATTTTCATTGAGTCCAACTTTTGTCATTAATTGAGTCCTTTGTTCCTCTTGCTTCTAACAACCTAAATGCCACCCATAATCCACCAAAACCATATCATCTTCCATCTGGAAAGAATATTAGATATCACTTGATTTATGCATTAAAGTTTGACCCAATGGTAAAGTTGATCACCTCAAAGCTAGATTGGCAACCAAAGGATGCAACCAGATCTATTGCAGTTGATTAGTGATGGCGCCCAGAATGACTATTGTGTCTTTTCCTTGCCATGATAAATATTCGTCATTTTATTTGAGAAAAGTAGTTCTAAAGAGTTTGTTGGATCCAATGACCAACTTGGATTGAATTTATTTTTCTTCAACTTGGTACATATGTTTCAAGTTCTTGGGAAATAATAGCATAGACTCGTAATGGGCTTACAATAGGCTTTACTAAATAGTTGTTGAGTTCCTCCCTTTCATTGCATTTCATATTAATCTAGAGTTCAATATAATATGAGAACATAAGAGATACTTGTCAAAGCTATCTAAAATATATTTTCTTTTTTCCTTTGCTCAAGTGTAATAAACAATATCCAGAGATTAAGTGGAGAAGGTTGCAGACTTTCCCTAACATTATTAAATTTACCTATGCCTTTTGCATTAATTAGGTTAGATTTTAGTAATAAATTACTGTGTAGTCGAAGGCTATGCATATATAATTGACATTCCAAACGTTGTTCACATATAGTGTCTTCTTCCAAAGATTAAGTGTAAAATTTATGTTACTTTTAATGCTGGGATGCAAATTGATACGAAGTGCATCTTCGAAAAAGTAAAAAACAAACATTTATTTATATTGTATGACGCATCTAGGGGTGAGTATTTCCACAACTAAGGAGAACAATTGATTAATTAAACTAACCTTTTTGTTTCTTATCACGGCATAAGGTGCTTCCACAAGAACACCGAAATGCTTTAATAGGATGATCTTCATCAGCAAAATCAATACCATAATCCTGCACATAATGTCATTTACGTATGAGGATTGATTATGATAGTAGCGTCTATGATAAAATTCCTGAAATTCTAATTTTATTTTATTGATAAAATATATTGAGTGTACTTTTAATTTTAGTTTTTATATAGATAAATTATTTTATATTGTGAATTAAATAATAAACAAACGCACAATAAAAAGCCCGGCTCATTATGGTCCAACTGACTTACCCATGTCAATTCCTCATACGCACTCACATTCTTGTTGGTAAAGAAGGCAAGCTGCATAAATGGAACAAAAACAGAACTTTTATTGTGTTACTAAAAAATAAGAACATGTGAATATAAAATCAACCAATCATTACATGATAATAATGGTGATCTGGACTCTCTATTTCAACGGGAATGTCTATGAGATTTGCATCATAGCATCTGCAATTTAAATGATCAGTAAGTAACTCATTTTGTATGAATGGTATAAGATTCAATTTTCAATAACATATTTAAATTAAAGAACTGTCGAACTAATAACATAATTAAAGAAACATTTTAAATGAAAGCAAGAAGTGGACAAAGAAGTTGTTGTTGATTGAATATCACTTAGCAGATAATTAAATTCTAGTATTCACCAGACAAAGTTGAATTTCAGAAAGGTTTCATTTAGGAACATGATTACCTATGATTGACGAACCTTCCAACATTTCCATTATATGTTGCATCTAAACATAGTGCCTCCTCATCCTTTAACCCCTTTTCTGAGCCCCAGTCCGCATCAAGAGTTAAAGGATATGTATGTCTTTCATTCCAACTCTCTTCCATTATCCTATCGTATAACTCCATATTGGTTAATATTTCTCCAACATATTCACATATAAAAGTTCCTTTTGGCAAATCTTCTAACGTTCTAAGGCCCCAACCTTTACCTTGTCGAGTTAAGAACACCTGAAGAAGAAAAGACGACAATAGATTCATCAAATCGAATACAACGATTGTAGCACTCCTAATGATGCACCGATCCAATTGCAAGAACAACAACTATCACTTTGGAGGCTTTTGACTACACAGCTAAATTTTGTACAGCGATTTTCTCATGATTGTTATCAATTGGCATTAAGTTATTGTAAGAGTATTCAGAGAATTTCATACCTGCAATTTGCATGTAATACCTCGTTGCACTAATCGATTCCCACAAAGCATGTGACATCCGCATTTCCTCCAACATTCCTTTATAAATTTCCTAACCATATGCCCCTTGCATCGTTCAGGCATGTACTCGTTCTTGGACTTCTCTAAAGGGCACTCTTGACAGTACACATAATGATGTTCTTGGGGTTCATTCTTCATAGTCACGCAAGCTTTTAGAAATTCTTCTTTCAACAAACCTTGAGGAGTGTAAGCAAACTCTCCACCAGTTTCCCGAGCACACGCACAAGGCAATGATGATGAAAGACAGTCGCCTGAACAATCAGAACAGCAACCCTCATCCGAAATCCGGGCTAAAGAAATACTTACAATAGCACTTTGATATATTGTATTGTATGGTATGTAATTAAACTTTGGCAAGGCGTCACTACCAAATTCATCTATTAATGATATTTTCACCTTTTCTGAACCTTTTGTTATGTCACTGATAAAATTAAAGGGTTTCCTTTCTCCTTGAATAACGTGTTGTTGTGAATGCGAATTGACCTGGTTGGAATTTGATCCCTTTCGAAGCCCCAACTTGAGAAAAATACTACAAAGATCATTCAATAGCTTTGCCGTAGAAAATGGAGGGTCAACAGTTTTGCAAGAGCTAAGGTACTTCCTGTCCATGAACCTCATAACAACGTCCAAATCAGGAATACTGAAGTTTAGTCCTGACAAGGCTGAGTCACAATTCAAAGATATTTTAACTTCTTCAAGACGTGAAGAACTAGCGATCGTAATATTACTCTGCAAAACCTGATCCTGAGTTGACAGAGGTTTAACACAAATATCTCCTGCTGAAGAAAATCAACAAGAACTTAACTACACATCAATAATTATCACAAAAAACAATATGAACTGAAAACAACCACATTGTTGGATATCAGAGCTTAATAACATCTATCCTATAATGATTTGTAAGATAATTAGGCTAATAGTGATTTATTATATATTATATAAGAAATTAAATTGAAAGGCTGAAATTTGTTATATTGGAATGAACATGGTGTTTGTTCCTATATTCAATTAGTTGGTACCACTAGAGTCATAGATATGAGACAATGTCTATTGTCCATTTTGGTGTTAGTAACTCTTGAGATGATTTTATCTTAAAAGACATTTCATTAAGACCAATTTTGTAGTATATAAATAGCTGCAATACTAAATTTAGAAACCCTGAAACCAATTTATAAGATTTAAGATTAAAGTACACTTAAGATCAAATTATTAAAAGGAAACTTTCAAAGAAAACAAACCACATACAAGCAACTTTCATTTTCAATTTCAAATTCCTAAAAAAATCCTTTTTTTTCACAAAATATAAGAAAAAAATTTTAAATTGTTCTTATATAATTTTTTAATTTTTTTAATTTTCAACTCATTCATAAACTAATCTTTTCTTATAAAAAAGATATTTTTTTCTGAAAGTCTTTAAGAAACTCATCCAAACATCAACCATGGATACCTACACAGTGTGGCTAAGCTCTTAAATCTAAAGAAAAAACCTACATACGAATGTTAACCAAAAGGGATTCATGCATCCCATAAAAATCAATGCAAATGTTTTAATTTAAAAAGAAGAAATTTTACAAGGAAAGCAGGGTTACCATTATGATTCGTCGAAGTGAGTAACTTGGGTTTCTTAGCTCTTGGCTTCACAGTGTTATTCTCGAACTGGCCACGGGGCCCTGCAGATGAAGCTTTCTCAGGGTAAGATTCTCCATCTTTAGCTGCCCCACGAGGTAAATTAGAGATCTTTTTTACCTCACTGAACGTTGAATGTGATGCCTGTGAACTGGTTTTGGGCTTAACATCTTCCGTTATTGTTTGAGATGGCTTAATGTTTTTCCGCTCAAAGTTCTTTGATGATATTTTTCTGTCTTCTAGACTTAACATTTTGCTTGAGCTGTCCATGGTTAATAAATGACAGTCGTCACTATCTACCAAGGACGGTTCCCCTGTTGAGTTTTGTCCACCATAACCACTGCCATAAGGTTTTCTCTCACCTTCAACTACCTATTTAAAGAAGGCAACGGCATTAACTTTTAAATTATGCAGGAAAAACAAAAACTAAGCCAAATTCTCAACTTCTCGAGGACGCTTCCGAGTATGTAAATTGAGTTTTAAATTTTGTGATTTTAGTTTCTTATGTGGATTTTCCGAAAGATATTTAATAATATTATTTTACTATTGGTTGATATTATAACAATTGACATGTTTTAACTATATTATTGATAATCGTGGAAAGTAGAGTTATAGTTAAATCACATCAACATAGTGTCAGATGATAACTAATATTATTTTATGTGATCATCTAGTATCACGCTAACAAAAAAAAATTCACATCTAAAATTTTAGAATTAAAAGTTACAACCAAAATTTGCAAGTGTGTGTAAAATAAAACAATGAATTTAGAGGAAACCTTGTCTTTATCAAAATCAAAGTACGCATCTACCAGTGTTCGATAAGTGTCATCTTCAATAAGTTCCCAATTTCCTTCATAAACTCTTAATAGCTTTATCAACACTGGCTTCACCTCCTCCATAGAAATTCCTAAGGTCATCATAAAGCTAAAGGCCTTCTCAGCTCTTCCAGTAGGGGCCATGATAGCTCCAACAAATAAGTGCCACCTGAATCAAAACACTACCAAAGAGAGACACCTGTACAAAAAGACTGTGCTCTAACGACCTTTACCAAAGCTACGTATCAGTTTGGATTTTATATGACCAAATATTATTCTTCTTCCTGTACAGGTTCGAAGAATTAAAAATAATGTTAGAGGGAAGCTTCAAACTATGAAAGGTGTAACGTATAAATATATATATATATATATATATATATATAAGAGTTTCAACTTATTTACTAAAAAAAATATTATAGGAAAATATTTTTTTGTAAAAGTTAAATATAAACTATCTTATTTATAAATTTTAAGAAACAGTTTACTAATAATATATATCGTATTTTTTTAGGTAAATAAGTTGAATCTTGGTCAAATTATATATCTAAAAGAATTAGTAAAAAATCGACAAATGAATGAGAAACTCTACTTAATCACATTTGTAAATGGTTAATTGTAAATCTATTTACTTTTAGGAGTTTCTTTAGAACTTTTCTAATTAAATTTTGATCATGAAAAAATGTGGTCTGGGAATCTAAGATAAAATGAAGTTGAGATTTGGATCAATAACTTGTTATTTGAAATAATGAGCTAAATAATAATTTAACTGTCACTAAAACAACAAAAACAGCCAAAAAAAAAGTTGGATGTTTTTAACTTCTACCAAAATGACATTGAAATATTATTGAATACTTATTTTCTTTGTACTTTGAATTAAGTAATGTGAGGTCAAGTAAAGTGAGGGATTGATGCTCATAATTTACTGTTTCCGTATGAGGTCGAGTAGAGTTGAGATTGGTGTCCATAAGATACAATTTGCATTAAGTATAGTGAGTTATGATAGAGCAAATTGAATGAGATCTCAAGTTCCACTAATGTCCCCGATTACGTGGACTAAGATATTAGGTGGTGAGGAGTCGATAGGCAAATACTAAAGGCATGCCTTGACACTACAGTGAGATACAACACACTGGGGTTGGATCAACAATAATCTTACCATGTGGGTAGCATAGTCGAGTTTCTCGGGGTACTGACAAGGTGGTCAGTACAATGTGACTTGTGAGTAGTTATTGTTGAATAGTTAGCCTATTTTACATTTATCAAATCTACAATTATCATGTTATGTTGTATGTGAACAAATATTTTGAAAGATGAAAATGAAGCTTCTAAATCTCAGGGATAGACTACAAGAGAAAATAGTTGTGTAATACATATAAATATATAATTTTATATCTCATAATAGAATCTCATACTAGTAGAAATTTCTCTTTAAACTTGATATAGTGTGTGCATCGAGGAATACATGACTAACCTTATATATCTCAAAACTCGTATAAGCATTTATGGATAAAAAAACACCTCTACATATAGGTCATGAATCGTGACACCAATCCTCATGCCTCTTCATTTCCCAACCCTTAGATTTTTTTCACATATTTCAAAGGGGGACAAGCTTCCATCCTACTTCATACCAAGGACTCTTTAGTCTACAACCTCAACCTAAGGAGGCTAGGAGAGATGACCAAGTTCAACTCGGTTGTTCAAAGAGAAATAAAAAAATTTCTTTCAAAAAACATAGGCTCTCAAACACTTAAAACCTATAGAGCTTGAGATACTGGTGTATTTGATACATTCTAACTGAAGTCTTAATGAGATTGAGAATGCAAATTAGACTAAATAATGATTAAAAATCAATTAATACTCTAATCAGTTCGTATTGTCAAGCAGAAAAAATAATCTAAAAAATCGTGATAATATAAGCATAATATGAATAGAGCTTTCACTCACCTTTGTAAATAAGTGAATGTCACTTGGTGAAAGATACATTTTCATTCTGCAACTATTGCTCTGATTTCTGAATACTAACATGTATGTTACACATCCCAACCAAAACCCTACAAATAATCGAGACCCAAGAAATAGTCAAGACACGGGATCTTAAAACTAACCAAATAAAGAAAATATTTTCTCAATTTATTTAGAAACAAATATATATATATATATTAATTATATTCTTATCAATCAATGAAAATTAGTATTGTGCACTGAGTATAATAATAGTAATTATTTCTTCCGTCGTTGCAAAAGCTAAACAATTTTGCAATATATCTCTAAAATAAAAAAACGAAAGATTTCAGGATAGAATTATGTTCAATTTATAAGAGGGTGTTTGCAAAAACTCTTCTACCTTCCATGTAAATCTAACATTTTTCTCTGTCAAGCTTAGTTTAGAACTAGAAAAATGGGAATTGAAACTAGAAAACAAACACACGCCAAATGTAAATGTAGATACAAAATTTTGGGGTTTATTTTCAGAATAAAAACAAACAGAAATCGAGCACATTTGCATCAATGTTAAATTATATTTGTATTCATCTAAATAGTATATTTTGATATAATGTTATAAGTTAAAAATTTGGGGAGAGTTGGTTGGAATTTATGGTAAGTAAGGAAAAGGAAATCACACAAAATATCAATACTGTCCTTTCAAGGGAAAAAAAGAATTCGGGGGCTCAGTTCCATTTCACAGCCAGAGAGAATAACTTAGAGCACCTCTTTCAAGCATTTTTATATCCTTTTTTTAAATAGTTCCCACATAATTTCATTCATTATTTCAAATTATGTATGTCTTTGTGAAGAAACAAAACAAAATCTTTTGGAGTTCTCGTAATCAACTCTCTTTTTATTGTTATCTATATATTTGATATTCTCAAACATTTATTCTCGTCTATTATCTTTTATTCCCATTTATTACTTCAATTTTAATGTTAATTTCAAAAATAACAATAATTAAAAAATTATTCATAATTAAATTTTTATAATAATTGAAAACAGAATTTTCATATTTAAATATATCATAAAAAATTATAATATTTATATAAAAATAAAACATTTACCATGTGCTAATTACAAACCACTAAACGTTCATTTGAGACCCACAACGAAAGTTCCTTCCCCGCACCCGTAGATAAAGCAAGAAGAAGAAAAAAACCACTTTCTTTACATTTCTTAAGTAATATAAAGAAATAAATAATAAAATTATAGGAAAAGTTTATTTATTTATACTATTTTATTTATTACTGCTTGAATATTGTAAGAAAACACAATATAAAGAAATTAAAACTGGTAAGTGAGTTTATTAAATTTTATTATAATTCCTTATTGTAGTTCTTAAAAAGTCATTTCTTTAAAAATTTAAATTTAAATTTAACATAAACAATAAATTTATTTATTTATAACTATATATCTATGTCTATGACAGTATAAAGGAATTACTTATTTTCCTATGTACACGTCTTACTTTTAAACATAACTTTGATACAATTAAAACCTATTAATATCACAAAAATTTGATAGATTAAAATCACACAGTTGAAGTAAAGACCCATTCATACAATTGAAAACCTGAGAAAGTGCAATGAAGTCAAAACTTGCATTTTAGTTCCCATTTAAAAATAATTTTCCCATAACTTCTGTTCACCTATTTCCCTCCATGATTTTAATATCCAAATTTTAATATTTTTACAATTTTAAACCAATCCTAAATATGTATGTTTACTTCTTTCAATCTTTTGTAATTAATTAAAGTATTTCTTAATTGCTCCTTAAATAAACATGCTAGCTAGCTATATAGGGTTCCATTAGACTAAAAAGAACTAAAATATAGAGCAAAAATTAAGGATAGAAACAAAAAGGCAAATTATATGAAGCCAGCAAAATAAAATTGTAAAAAAAAGAATGAGACTAGATTGACATGAAAAATATCAAAAGTTAGAATTTAATCAAAACATTTGATTAACTATTAATTAAAGTATTTTATATTTCAATTGGTCAATTGGGTTATCATATATTACGATTTTAGTTTTTTCATTAATGGAAATCCACTAACATAACATAACATTGATATAATGAGAACATGAAAGCTTAAAATTGTACATTTGGAATACTTGAAATTTTTTAATAATACAAGTATGATACACAGTACCAACTTGTAATTAAGATAAAATTGAAATTTTCATTTTTTAAAAATTACTTTTCCATAATTTTAACCCTTCTATTTGTCCCATAATTTTAGTCCCTAGATTTTGGAATTTTTAAAAAAGGGTCCATAAGTAGATTTTTTTTTCAATTTTTGCTTTTCAATTTGTTAAAAAAATCTTAAATAACTATGTTGGCATAGGGTTACATAAGACTTAAAAAAAGGTATACCAAATTTTTGAGGATTGGAATTAAAATACATTTTTTTTCTAAAATCAATCAACTGCAAAAAAAAAAAAAAAAAAAAATTAAAATATTTTCTAAAAATTTCCAATTATTATTTATTTTTTTTTATATTTAAAGAAAAAAAATTAAAATAAAAAAATTTTTTTTTTTTTTTTTATTTTTTTTTTTTTTTTTTTTTGCAGTTGATTGATTTTAGAAAAAAAATGTATTTTAATTC
>Ga0123342_1006032_pt1 | contig 17097 bp, 4 predicted proteins | sample Turbeawhitnodule_FD_89960 | JGI IMG/M metagenome (GOLD analysis project Ga0123342, IMG submission 89960) | Root nodule microbial communities of legume samples collected from Mexico - Turtle bean Mexico white nodule | ecosystem: Host-associated > Plants > Roots > Nodule | place: Mexico: Nepantla... | reverse complement strand
GGTTGGATTCTATGGTGCGCTTCCCTGCTTCGATTCCATTCGGAGGTGTGCTCCCCTCATTCGATTCTGTGATCCCCTACATCATAAACAACTCTGTATATGTTCTCTAAAAGTAATAAAAAATAGAACCACTCTGAAACTAAGTCAAAAATTACTAACCTTATAAAGGAGCAACCACAAAACGACACCACGGTCTGGATCGCAATCGCTGCCCCTTCACCACCTCTGGATCGCACCACATAATCGCTCCTCCAAATCGACCATGGGAACGCAACTCACCATCGTAACTCACGATCGCACCACAGAATCGAATGAGGGGAGCACGCCTCCGAATGGAATTGAAGCAGGGAAGCGCACCACAAAATCCAACCAGGGGAGCAATCCTCGTATTAGAAATCCTAAATCAGAAATTCAAAATCCCCAGTTTGAATAACCTAAACCCTAATTCAGTATTCACTAAAGTAATGTAAGCTGTAAGCACCACGTAACTTACACACGTGTCTGCCACATAAACACCACTTAACGTCGTTTGGTGATATTTAACAGAAATGACCATTTTTAATACATTTTAAAAAACTTAGGGACCAAATTAAATTTTTTAAAAATCACTGTACCAAATTGACTATTGATTATAAATATATGGACGAAAAAGGTAATTAAACCAATAAAAGATAAATAAACCTAGAAATTGTCCGGGAATAATTATACAATACAAGTGCATTCGCTCCTGGCTGTGAGTATATTTTCTGATCTTCCAAACAAAGATATGAAAAAAAAGTTGTTATCTTTATGCTTTTTTTTTATTTACAATAAAATGATTAAATTAAATGAAATTTCACAAAATTAAGAATTAAGGTCAAAGTTTTGTAAAATTAATAATTAAAATATGTTATGGTCGTTATTTTTTAAATAAAACTGTAAGGAGGATCTAATTAAGAAAGAGCAATTTTCTATTAGACGTTGAATTTTATAAAAGAAATTTAAAAAATGCAACTAAAGATAGGTTACGCACGCAATTGATTCGGTTAAACTAAGTGACAATTGCCAGCTACAATGTGCTAGTCCGCAAGGGGAAGGTAGAGTCAAATCCATTTGTTACAACAATAAATGGTCTGAAACATAAACCTAAACTGCAACATGGTTTACATAGGAACCACTTCTCATTCTTCAGTTAATCAGTTACATCTTGTTAGAACCAACAACGTTATATTGTTAGCACACAAAATCCAATCGAAGGGTAAACTCACATGCATGTTTTGTTCTATAGTATAATACACAAAAGCAAAACTGTAGTTCATCTGTCAAAGCCTAATTATGAAGTGCCCAATAATAGCCTTAAAAAAAGTTTATGTCCTAAAATAGACCACAATCAATTAACAATGAAAAGAAGAGCATATCGATGATATATTGGGAAGCAACATCCCTATAAACACGGCATAGTCGATTCACTGAATAATTGTTGAATTAGAATATAAAATTGAAGTTTCTGTTTCTTTTACCAAAATCATATATCATTTCACTTTTGTCTTCTAGAGCACTTACCCAACATTCATAAAGCACCTCGTCTTAGCCACAAAAGTAGCATTTCATTTTTCAGATTGTACGTATGAATATGATTTCTTCTGAGAACGAGGTAAATGATTCTCCTATATATATAACTTACTTTATATGCACTTCATTATTTCATTTGTGTTCCAATTATTAATTTTTCTGTTTACATTATTGGATGAATCCATACCTTTTAGGGACATTATCAAAGTCTAGATTCTCTGTTGAGCTACAGTTAAAACAATGTTCACAAAATGAAACTATAGCTGATGTTACGGCAACAAGTTGTATCAATAAGATTTACCTAATAACAACCAAATAACTTATTTTGTTTGGACAAAGTGTAGTTTAGAAAACACAATCATGTATGTCGACAATATTGTCAAAAGAGGTAATACTTAAAATCAAAAGGCCCTTTGAAAAGTTGAACTGCCATTGCTTTTACCTTTTTGAAGTTGAACGCTGGTTACTTTTGAATCCCTATTATTTCACGTGCCAAAGAACATTTTAACATTGTTATTTACCATGACTAACGAACTGATAAGTCAAAAGTAAATACCAGTGGTGGCTAGTAAAATACATCATGAGCCATGCCGAAAGGCAAACACCTTTTGTCTTCACATTTTGAACAATCCCTATAGTAACATGCTTCAATCATTCAGTTACAATACTCAAAACATTATTGTTTGTAATTTGAACTCAGTTTCACACTGACAAAACTTTGTCTTGTCTTGTATTGACAGAGCATTGAGGAGGTTAAGCACAGGCTTCTCTGCACCAGGCTCGAAAAGATGACAGCAAAAATGGAGGCTAATGCTAAGATCAAGAAATATGAGGAGACAGTTAAACACTTGTACAAATTGTTAAAGAAAGTTTGCCAAGAAAGAGATGAAGCAAGAGACCAGCTTCAATTGCTGATAAGGAATTTACAAGCATCTACCCCCGTTGAGACAACCAGTGTTATTCCTCAAGTGGATCAATCATGCCTCCAAAACAAAACAAAGCCATCAATGAATAGCACCAAGGTATCATATTCAAGTTCCAAAGTCTTATCAGATCATTCATGTGAGTTATCCTTGTCAAATCTCCAGTCAAATGAGAAACATTTCTCCACGAGTTTAATGTCTCAAACAAGAATAGTTGAACCAAGCAACTTGACCCTATCAAATAACATCAAAACACACATGGTTGATAGTGATTCCCTAGCGATAGATAAACTAGTTTGTGTAAAACCCTTGCCTGAAAAAGGTAGATTACTGCAAACTGTAACAGAAGCAGGACCTTTGCTTCACACACTTCTAATTGATCCAGTTCCACATTGGAATAACCCTCCCACTTTTTCTTCCCTTGCCCTTCCACTTGGTACCCAAGAAAACGACTTTTCTACCAACACAGATCATGATAAGACAGGTGTTAATCCAAATGCATTCATTCCAACTTCTTTAAGTTTGGCCTTTCCAGGGAGTTCTCATGGACCTTCTCATACATCTTCTGCATCCAATTTTGGGTTATGTGTGGATATGGATTCCAACATGATGCTGAATCATGCATTAACTGGAAAAAAGAGAAAGCTTTTGTGAGGATTGCGAGTTTCCCCACTTTTTTTTGGCTTCGAAATCAGGCTTGCTTATTTTTTTATTTGTATTTTGTCAGATAATAATAAATTATATGTATAAGATAGATGACTAGGTTACAATTGCACTGTTATGAGCTTTAGTAAAGTCTTGCTAGATAAATGAAGTTATGTGCATAGAAAGGAGACTTTTGAATGAGAGTAATGAGCAATACCATGGTTACTTTGTTAAAAATAATTCATGCATGTGCTCCTTTCTCATATTCATGTGCTCATTTCATAAATTATAATCATAATTATTATCATAATTATAAAATAATTATGTTATGATTTGGCTGCTAAATTCGATGTCTAATTTATAGTGATTTAGTAACTGAAATAGAATATTGCTAATTTGTAGTAATATATTTGTATTTAGCGATCGAAATTAACTCGATTGCTAATTTTTATTGATTTAATTATTAGATTGATCTTTAATTTGTAGTGATTTATTTGTATTTAGACTATGAAACCAAATTGGTCGCTAATTTGAAGTAATTTAGCGACCAAAATTAAATTGGTCATTATTTCAATCACAATTTGCGATATTTTTTTTTCAATCGCTAAAAGTCATTAAATACCATTTTTTTTTGTGTTATTGTTGATTCTCCACCTTCTCATTATCATCCACGTATTTGTAAGTCCACCCAATTACGAGATTTTTTTTATTCTTTTCATTTTTCTTCCTTTGATTCTTGTTAGTTTTTCCGTTTAGTGCTAGATTGGGACAATCCCTTAATAGGAAAAGGGTCAACCTCTTTATAGTTTCTTACTAGAATTCGGACAACCTCTTAATAAAAAAATCGTCAAACAAACTATCAATTATTTAGATTTTAAAGTTGATAGTTAAAACATTAGTAACTAGATATCAATTTAATGCTAGATCTATATTTTCAACTTGTGCATTCAATTAAGTCCATTAACGTCTTATTTTTAACAACTTAGCACACATGTGTATGGGAGTAATTGTCCCCGCTGCAAGTAATTTTGTGAAGAATAAAATACATGAAAGATGAATTAGGTGTTTAGTTATAAGGAAAAAATATATTTTTAGAATATAAAAAACACATAAAGCAGTTATAATATGTAAAAATTAAGGTATTATAAATTTTTATTATAATGTATTTTTTATAAATAATTTTATGTATTTAGCATAAGCTAATAATATTATAGATTATAGAGTTTTTTTTACAAAAAACTATATGAGAGAAAACGAATTAAATTATTTTTTTTATAAAGGAAAATTAATATGTGCAAAACTTATATGGAAAAGTTATTTTGTATTAGCTTTTTTCAAAAATTTAAACTTTATCCCATTTATAAGTTAATTTCAGTTTATAATTAAACTGATTATATTTTTTTCTCATTTAAAAGCTCCTCGAAACATGTGAAAGGGACATTTTTCTGTAGTCCAACAATTCTTTCTCATATTGAGTCTTAATTTATTAATGATGTTATAATAGCAATTGGTTATTAAAGAGAGTTCAATAACTTATTAGGGTATCAGCTTAATTCATGCATAAAGCCTCTTCACATTTTTCATATCCCTTTTCTCGTTCCATTTTCCATTTCTGCTATAACAGGAATTTAATATTTGTTTCTTACGATGATTGACATCAAAAGAGAAAAAAAAAGTGTGTATAGTTTGTGTGAAGAGGAAGACAAGGATGATGATGATGGAGAGAGTGAATAATAGAAGCAGACATGCAGTGATCTCAAGGTCTCTAATGGTGGAATGCTGTCAGGTACAAATTCCATATTCAGAGATGACTGATTAGTGGTGATAATTTAAATATCTTCAAGTGTCATAGTAAAATAATAAAATAAATGTATAAATAATGTAGGGATAAAATAAATAATATAAATATAAAAAAATATATCATTTATCATTGTCAATATCTTAAAGGATAATACTAAACTAATAAAATAAATATTGCAAATAGTGTTATGGTTAAAATAAGGTGTTGCTTAAAATATAAAAACAATACAAATAATAAAATAAAAGTCGGTTGTTAACAAGGAAGAAGAAAAACGTTAATAAAACTCTACTTTATTATAAAGGATAAAAAAAAGGAAACAAAATAAATGTATTAAGAGTAAATAAAAATAAAATAATAATAAACATTTTAGAAGTTTGAAATTAATTTTACATGACGATAACAAGTTATGAATAGCTTAGGTCCTCTGATGTGATGTATATAAATTGTTTTTTCATTTTATTTTTAATAATATTTTAAAGTTATAATAAAACATTTATAATGAAAAATCTGATATAAAAAAAATTAGGAAATATTATAAAGTAAAATTAGAACATAAATGATAAAAAATAACTTTCATCTATAAATTAAAAAATAACTAAGCATATTTTACTTACAATTTAAGTCATACAAGTTTGGAGTATTTGATTCTACCTAATTAATACAACTTATACAATTTAAGTAATACAACTTATTATGAGTAATATACTTAATTACTTTATTTTATTATGATAAAAAATATTTATAAAAAAATTTAAAAGAGGATATATAAGAAATACATATCCCTAAACACTATTTTATCCATATGTTTAGGCTTAAAATAATAATAACTAATTTTTCTTTTGACGATAATTATTATTAATGTAAGTACTGATAAAAATAGTTTTAGAGTATAAGTGAAATTAAAATGACAATGAATATTTTATTATTAAATTTAAAAAAGTATATAAATAAAAATGCTCTAAAAATTCCATTTTTTTTTGTCTTCGCTCTAATATTCTGAGCTTCTCGCTCATCAGTTTGAAGATCGGAGTACGCTCTTAGATTCCTAACAGCGAATACTACAAGACTACTCGATCAGAATCTCTGTTAGAGTAGTTCATTTTTATTTCCTTTTTTCTTTTCTCTCCCTTTTCTTTAAGATTCTAACATTCTCAATTATCAGTTTGACGATCAGAGTCTCCCATTGGACTCCTGACATTGAACTCTACGACATTGTCCGATCAAAATCTCATATAAAGTAAGTTCATTTTTGGCTCATTTTCATTTCAGTTAGTTTTGATCTGGTTAGGTTTGTCTTGAGTTTTAGCTTGCATGTGATGCTTTTATCTTCAGAAATAGTCTTTATTAGTTCAGGGTTCTAGTGGTATAGTTAGATTTTTTATCAGAACTTTATGGTGCAGGTTAGGCTATCCTTGAGCTTTTGATAATTTGGAGCTCTTAGGTCAAGTTCAGGTAAGGGAAACTAATTTTATTTTTTAAATAGAATCCTAGGTTAAAAGATCTGGATGTGGCGGTGACGTGGTTACCATTTCTAGTTTTTTCTTGTAGGATTGTCATTTTTTGAAGAGTAAAGTATTATATTGACTGAAATGGTTGATTTTGAATATTTTATATTGATTTTAAGGTGAATAAGTTGTTGAAAGTGTTTGTGACTAGGAATTGAAAGTGTTTGAATGATAGTATAAATGAGTTGAACTATTTTTTAATATTTTGTCTAATTACTTAAATGAGATGTTTGACGAGAAGTGGTTGTTTGATTTTAGATGATGATTGATTTAGAGAACATATATTTGGAACTTAGTTATGTGTTTAAGTATATTTTGAGATATATTTGGATTGTTTAGAAAGTTTAAAATATGATGTGATTGAATGGTGCATTGATGTGTTAAATGATGTATGTACTAGGTGAAAGTGTGATCAAGACATAGTATTTTCAGGAAAGGAAATACCGTGTTGAGATTGTTATTCAAGTGTATTGATTTGTGAGTGTCCTATGAATGAGACGATCCTGATTCTACTGATAGAATGGAATCACATAGATGAAGTTATTATTCAGTTGGTGAGAGTCGAAGGAGGTTCATTTAGCTGAGTCTGAGGTTTGAAAGAACTGATCAGAGCAGATCAAACAGATTTATCTTGTCATATGAAATGATGAGATATTGAGATTAATTATGTGCATGACCGTGTGGATTCACAATGAGTAGTATGACATGTGCAAGTCTTTGAATGCTAATTTCAATACACGAGTCTTTCGAAAGTAGAGTCGAATGTCTGAGTATGTGAGTGAGTAGAAATTTGACAAGAATAATGTGGATGATAAATGTGATAAACACTTGATGACTTTGCACAAATTACGAGAATTTGATGATTTATATGTGTTTTTAAAAAACAAATTTATATTAGAATTCTCAAAAATAGCTAGCTTACCTTGTGCTTTGTTTTGTGTTTGTTTTCTTTAAATTTGTGATGATCGTGTTAATTTACACGGGAGAAAATGAAGTTGCAGGTGATAGAGTTCCTCAGTGAGCAGCCAGATGAACAAATGTTTTATTTTGAATGTTTTATTTGTAGACTTTTTTGTGTATATATTAAATTCATATGTATAGGGATATCTTTTTGAGATACAAATATGAAAAAATAACATGTTTATATGTTAATTAGATATTACATGCATATTATATTAATAAATATGGGTAAAAATAGGGATGTTACAATTAAATTATATTTAAATTAGAGAATATTATTTTGCTGAAAATCATGAATAAGTTAATTTGTATTGATAAAATAGATTGTTTATCTTTTCTTAGTTAGAACAAATGTGTTAATGGAAGGTATTGTTTGAATTGCTTTAATAAATGTTTTATTTGATATTTTTGTTTAGTAAAAATAAATTCTGATGATCATTTGAATCACTTTAGTAAATATATTATCTATTATCATTCAATGAAAACAAATAGTTAAAAACATATTGTTTGATCGTATAAGTGTATAATCTAATACTTTTACTCAATGAGAGCATATGTTTCAAGTAGACATATGGTGTAAATCATATGATATCCTCGCTCAATAAAATTACCTTTATCTAAATGGAGATATCATTTGATGTTTGTACTTAAATGGTCTGACTATTTTTTCTAGATATTTAAATTTGTAATATTTTTATGTGTATAAATTGTTAAATATAATGCTTGAATGATTTATTAATGGATTAATATATTAAGTGATGAAATTGAAATGAAATTTACTATTAAATTGTTTTAAGTTTCGAACATTGCATACATGTCTTAAATTTCTCTAAAACTCATAAAAGTCGAATATCTTTAAATAGTAGATGTGTTAGTCTATACTAAGGTTTTCTTAATATGTGTCATCTCAAAAATATCAATAGATACTCTTCGTTAAATATTTTTAATATAAATCTATATACAATCTATATGAATGTATCTCCTGAAATAATAGTTATTTTGAATTACTTTTCTTTTGATAAATTAGTTAATTATTATGATCAATCTAGTTAATTGTTCTGTGATAATATGTTATGATTTTATTGTATATATGAATATACACAAATCCCAATCCTGAAATTTCATCATCAATAAATTAAATAACTATTCCATACGTTGGTTTCTGAAAAAAACATGTATTCGAATATACTATGTATTGGTTGAAATTTTTTTTTTTAATTATTGAATGTTTAATACAAACCCACTATTCGATCATATAATAATGTTAGTAGCTTTGGGGTGTAGCATTCATGAACCCTACTATCCATATGTTTAGGCTAGTTAAAATACTAATAATTGATCAATATTATTTAACTGTATTTAATTTAGAGTGACCAAAGCCATCACATTATTTGAGAAAAAGTGTAAATTTATGACCTCACCCAGCTATATTCTTTTGTTATTTGTCAAACAAAATAAGTTAATATATTAATAGAGTAGGTTCACTTTTAGCCTGTCTTCCTTGATAGCCGATCAGTGATTTGATTTGCCTGAAAAAAAAATAGAAAGTAAATTGCTGAATCAGATTACTAAAAATAATTAAACACCCAATTGAAAAATAAAAATATTCGAAAGATTACAAAAATACTATATTATTAACATTCAAACTAAACTATCACCTTACTAAAATTATATAACAAACCAAATATATAAGTCAATATTTTTAAAATGGACATCTCCTGATAATTAAATTTTAAAAAAAGGAAGATGAAAATAGAAAGGTAGAAAGCATGAAGGATTGCTTTGAAAATCCTTAAAAATTCATAGAAAGAAAGAACGTGTCTCCATTTATATTTATTCTTTTCTTTATGACAAGTCATGAGTAGGAAAAAAAAAACTTAATTTAAACTATCCTGTGTAATATAAATTGTAATATATGAATATTATAGTATAACACTAATTAAGGAGTAGTTTTCTAATCATATTCGGTTTTTGAAGGTGTTTCACATGCACCTTGGACACATCACATCAAGAAGAAAAAAGTGTAAACATTTGCAATATTAAATTTTTGCAAACATCTAAGAGATAAAATTGAGAATCTTTTTCTTTTCGTTCTAGAGATATGCTTCAAGTTTAAATTTGATGTTTTGTAGTTTTAGTCAGGACTTACATGATATTAACTTTCAAATAAATTAAAAATTGGTGAAAATTAATCTTTTCACTTATTTAATCCCACATTGAAACCAGAGCTTTTATTTTTCTTTAGGCTAGGCTATATAAACATTATTTTATACTCTCTACACTAGAGAACAAAAATAGGAAAAAATTGAGATTTATTCTATTTTAAAAATAAGAAACTCTTTCAGTAGAGTTTTCTCTCTGATTTTAAATATTTTACTTTATTCTTCATCTTGTATTGGATAAACAACATCTTCATATATTTCTTGTGTGGAATGACTTAATTGGGAGTAGGAAATATGAAATATTTTCCAATCTTAAAGGTACTCATTTGTTAATTTTTATGATATTTGATTTTATGTTTAGCATTAATTTTTTCAATTTTAGGATTGATTATTTTAATTAAATGAGGTGTTTTGAGATTTTTTTTTTATATTTAAATAACTATTTGAGTGATATGCAGCGATGATTTTATTTTATCGTAAAACTTTTCTACCATTTTTTAATCCATTTTTTAATTTAGATGTGTAATTTATATAATCTTTATCAATTAAATAATTGTTTAGATCTATGCATAATTTTATTCGTTAGCTAAAAGAAAATATTCTTTTACATCAATAAATTATATTTACTCATTGTAAATGTATCATATGGCTATTTCTACTATTTATTTTATTTAAAATAGATGGAAGATAATTGTTATTACCTACAGTGTGATGGAGAGATATCAAATTACATAATAATATCTAACTTAAAAACTTTTATAAAAAAAATTAAAAATTTAAAACTAATAAAAACACACATAATTATGTAAAGTCAATAAAAATTCCTAAAGAAGATTAAGATTCAACATTCCCTACATATAATTCACTATCAAATCCAAATTTGATTATAAAGACTACCTGCCTTTCTAAGGATTTTCTAAAAAACAAAAGTAGTAAATTATGGTAGATACTTTACTAATATAAAAAATAATTGGATTAATGAGACTCGACCAACCCAATTTTTTCAAATAGGTTAAGTGGGATATATCAAAATGAATAAATAGAATGAGTAAGTAAAATTAACAAAGAAAATATTAATTACGTATTTCTAGTTTACTATTCTTGAACTCATTTTACATCAAGAGATAAACTTTGTTAAAAGACACAAACTTGATGAATGAAATTGTATATTTAATAAATATATTTTTTAATTTTATATTTGAAATAAATTTGAAGTAACAAGAAAATAGGTGTTAAAAATAAAATGTGAATAATTTGAGAATATAATTGAGGAGACCCATAAAAAGTTCTAACTGAGCTCCATAATGGAACTTATTTTATGCCCAATGCATCACCAAATGTATGTCTGGATTCACCAAGATTGATTATATGAATATATTAATTAATTGAAGTGAATAAAATTGAAGGAAGGAATAACTTTACCCTCTGAATAAGTCTATTCCAACTTAGCATTGATTGATGACACCAACAATTGTTTTAGAACATGATACATGCATGCATGGGATGGTCCCACCAGTGCCACTTTGGAAAGACATAAGGATCTTGGGTCCCACACTTCACGTGAACAAGGGCCCCACCGCCACGTAATATGCCAACAACGTCGTTTGGTGCTCTTCGTGCAGTATAGAATCTCCTCTCATCCCCTCTCCACCAATCCTCGTTTTCCTCCCACGTGGTCTTGTGGGTCCCACCCCACCTCCCTGACACTCACCCTATTCATATTCATTTGTCGTGCCTTCTTTGTCTAATCTCTCTTCTTTTCTATCATCTCTTTCCCTACCACTTTGCCACCACCACGCTTATTAGTATTTTTTTAACCCTTCTCAACCACCTTCCTCATAAACCTACCCTCTTTTTCTTCTTCTTTCACCTCTTTCTCCTTCTTCTCCATTCAACCATCTCTTCCTCCTCTATAAACAAAACATTACTTTATTTATACTAACTCATCACATCCTTCACAAGGAGACACTTCTGCTCGGACAAAATCAATTCAGACCCATGGAAGACTCTTCCTCTGCTGCTTATATCCGCCTGGCGAGTTTCAATTTACTCTACCTTCAAACCCCTCTTCTGTATTCTGAAAATATTGTTGATTTCTGAAGAAAAAAACCAGATCTTTTACATATTTATGGTCCTTTCTCCTGTTTCCTTTGGTTGCATGTATGAGTTTTGATGATCAAGGTATAAATATGCATACATATATCTGTGTAGGTGCACCGTTTGATAGAGGAGTGTATCCTATTCAACATGAGCAAAGAAGAATGCATGGAAGCTCTTTCTAAACATGCAAATATCAACCCGGTTATTACCTCCACTGGTAAGTTAAATTCACTTTAGGTAGTTCAGGCTTTTTTCTCGAGCTGAAGCTCTAGATTTGAAAAACTGTGCTTTTAAATTAATTAATTCATTTAATTTTTTACTATAATATTATGACCATTTAGCTTACTATAGCTTGCAGACAACAGCCACTGTCACTGTATTTACTACTGAAATAATTAACCTATTAATTGATAATAGTACGTATTTGCATATGCACACGAATACAAGAAAACATGTAAGAGCTGTTATATATGCTTCACCATGTTGTCATTGTTTTCTTTTCTTTTCTTTTGCATTTTATTTGGTATGTGAATGACCCACATGCATGCATGTGATGGGAGCAGTTTGGAAGGAGTTAGCGAAGGAGAACCAAGAGTTTTTCGAGGCATATTCAAGGAGCAGAGCAGAGAGAGCTTCCGAGAGAGAGACGAAGGAAAGGATACAGAACATGGTTTCAGATTCTTCCAAGGATCGAGTTTAGAGTTTAGATTTGAGACGCAACCAAGGTTCATCATGAATCATGAATAAAACGAAGAAGAACGAAACATGTTGTTTATGTAATAATATCCTGATCCAAGGGTAGTAGTCACAGAACCAAACAATATTAAACCATGGGACAACATCCTAGTATCATCATCTATATAAGCGGCATAAATGGCTTTATTTGATTTGTCCGAAGATGTAGAAGTTGAAGTGAACACTCTACAGTGATTGCAGAGTGTGACATGGGCATACAAGTGTCGTCAGTAAATAATTTTGAAAAAAAACTGTTATTTCATGTATAAATAAATAAATAAAATTATGATTAGAATATTAGAATAAATAAATAAATTCTACCTTTTTATATTTTATCATTTTTCTTTATTTTATATTTAGTTTATAAACCAGTAAACTATAAAATACACTACTTTCATCCTATGAATTTATGTAAAAAATAAAATAAATTTGACTTAAGTGTAATATACATGAAAAAAAAAATTATAATATAAAAAGTATTGTGTGTGAAGAAAAAAATGTAGACAAATTTAATATAATATAAATTATCAATCTTTTATATTAGTTTTATAATTTTTTAAGTTGTCGAATCACTTATAAGATATAAACAGTTCTAAGATTTTATTTTCAACATATAAGATGATTAATACATTTACTTTGTCTGATAATATTTTTAATCTTAAATATGATTTAAGTAGTTTTAATTTTGACAAACTTCTTTCTGCTATTTTAATATTTATTGATATTTCTAATAATATTTTAAATTTAAATATGTTTTTTAATTTTTGTAAAGTTAATGAGTTTTTTAATTTTGGTGTTTATAAAAAATTTATCTTTCTTTTTCACTTTAGTACAATTTAAAATTACTGATCTCTATAAAATATGTGAATTTTTGTTTTAATCCTTATAAAATATTTTGCTCTTACTTTTAACTCCAAAATTTTGAATAGTTATTTTTAGTTCCTAATATTTATTTTATGAATCTTGTTTTTTTAGTGATTGATATTGGTATTATATATTATAACATTAATAGGTCACTTGAAATTATTATTTAACTTTTGGTTTATTGTATTAGTAGTTTATTAATGTAGTATAATAATAGAAATAATTATTTTCAACTTTTGGGAGACTAAACAAAAACAAAAAAAATCATCCAAAAAAAAATAAGAGCTCACTCATTTGTTTGGAGTTTTGACCATCGGGTTATTTTTTTTTTGTTTTTACCAAAATGGAGTTCGTTTAAAAAAATTACAAATTTAGGCAAGTCGTGTCAATTTGGCATGACTTCATATGCACAAATCGTTCAAATTTGACACGACTCTGTCATGTCATACTAAAGTCGTGCCAACTTGGCACGAATCTGCCACATCTTAATTTTTTAATTTATTTTAATTTTTATTGTTTATATATTGAGTAGTAAGTTATGTAATGTTAAAAATTAATTTGATACATAATTTTCTAAGAGTGTTAGTTTTAAGGAACAAAAAATTGGATATATAATTAATTTTAAATTATTTAATTATTTCAGAATAATTAGAGTACTTATACCTTTTTATATTTTTAATGTAAATGACATTAAAAAAAATAAACAGGTTTAAAAAATGTATTATTCGAATTGTGATAAAAAAAATTATTACTTAAGAAAAAAAAATGAATAATTGTGATACACGATTATCCAATTTTTTGTTCCTTAAAACTAACACTCTTAGAAAATTATGTATTAATTTTTTACATTACATAACTTACAACCCAATATATAAACAATAGAATTTTTTTAAAAAAAAAATATGACATGGCAGAAGTCGTGGCAAGTTGGCACGACTTCAGTATGACAGGACAGAAGTCGTGCCAAGTTGGCATGACTTCATTATGACATGGCAGAGTCGTGTCAAATTGGAGCGATTTGTGCATATGAAGTCGTGCTAAATTTCCACGACTTGCCTAAATTTGTAATTTTTTTAAACGGACACTATTTTGATAAAAAAAAAAAATAACCCAATCATGATAAAAATTCCATTTGTTTAGCCACTATAAGCATGTATAACGAATATTTATTTTATACGTACATATATATTCGAGAAAGAATCCAATATTTTAATAAAATATAATATAATATTTATATCGGAGTGTTAATTTATTCTCTTAATACTTTCAATTCCGAAATTAATCAAGATAACTAACATGATTACGTTTACTGAAACATCAAACCGTTACAAGATTAAGACGATATAGTTACCATTCATCCTTGTTAAAAAATTTATATTCAAATAAAAAAAGATTTCATATTGTGAAAATTGTTTAAATCGACTCTCAATAATATATATATATATATATATATTAATATAATATGTAAAGAAAATATTTAACAGAATAATATTCTATTAATAATTTCATCAAATTGAGTGATTTTTTTGTTGTTTCGTTTGTCATTATATGTAAGCTCTACTTTCCTTTTTTTCGAGGCAAATTTTTATTACCAAACAAAACTAATGCAAATCTATTTTTTCCTATAAAATTAAAACTTCTAAATTATTTATAGTAATGTCTGTATTTACTAAAATAGTAGATTTTATTATCAATTACCTTTTAAGAAAATTGTGTTACAAATATACTCATCATAATTCAAAATATTTCGAAAGACATAATTGTTATGCATGAACTCATAAACTAACATTTATGGTCACATTGCAGTGGGTCAGTACCTTTGATCAACCGACAACCCTATCTGTAGGTTAGCACTATTGTTGATACCATCCCAATCTGATCTACCTCACTATAGCCTCAAGACATGCCTCCAGTATCCCCCATAAGCTCGTCACAACTTGGTACCTTAGTTCACGTGACTGGGGCTACTAGTGGAACCTAAAATCTCATCAAATTCGGTCTATCATAGCTCACCACACTAAATGCAAATTGTATCTCATGGTGTACCAAGCAGTTCATTACACATCTTAGTAAGTTATGGATATCAACTCCTGACTCTACTTGAACTCAAGCAGTAGATTATAAGCACCAACCTCCGACTTTAATCGGTCTCATATCACGTACTTCAAAGTACAAACACATAATTATCAAATACTCTTTCAATTTTACCTTGAAAAAAGTCTAAAAACACTCACCAATTCTGGCTAGTTTTCGCTTGAGTGACAATTCGCCTGAATTGATTCTTTTTCTATTGGACTATTTTCACTTGAGCTAAAAAATATTTAAAATATTTTTGCTTAAGAAAAAAATTTCTTGCTTGATTGAAAATTGTAGCACCTTGAGTCACATCATCACTACACACTTTTACTTGAGTGAAAATTCCACCACTTTGGGGTATATTGTTGGAGATCCCACATCGACTAGAGATGAAGACATTTCATTGTATATAAGTGGGTGCAAACCTCAATCTCATGAGCCAGTTTTATGGGGTTGAGTTAGGCTTAAAGTTCACTTTGTAATATGGTATCAGAGCCATTTCGAGCCTATCCTAACGAGTATTTGTTGGGCTTATCAGGTCACCCGCTATTGGGCCGTTATCAGACCACCACCCATCATATGTTATCCCACGCACGACCACCACCCATCATATGTTATCCCACGCACGAGCACCACCCATCATATGTTATTGTAGTATTTGTCTCAAAGCTAAACAGACAAGGCTACCCTTTCCTTTAAGCACAATAAAAACTAGATGTACTTGGTTATTTCTTATGAATCACAGGTCTAAAACCCAACATCTCTTAGAATCATTCATTACTTTTGCACAAAATCAATTTCAAACCTCTATTAAAACCATTCGCGTTGACAATGGATTGAAATTTATTTCTATGCGTAATTTTTTTCTCAAAAAAGGTATTGAATGTCAACGCACTTGTGTGTACACTCCTCAACAAAATGGAGTAGTAGAACGCAAACATAGACACATTTTAAACACAACACGAGCTCTCTTATTTCAGTCTCATTTACCATTAGAATTTTGGGGGAATGCGTTTTAACCGCCACATATATCATTAATTGTTTGCCAACACCTTTATTAAAAAATAAATCACCTTTTGAGATGCTATATAATCGCCCACCTTCACTTTCTCACTTAAAAACTTTTGGTTGCCCATGTTATGCAACTGTTGTTTCACCTAAGCAAAAATTTGATATACGCGCTCGACAGTGCATCTTCATTGGTTATCCTCTCAATCAAAAAACATACAAATTATTTGATATAAATGCATGCACATTTTTTTACAAGTCGGGATGTCATCTTCCATGAAAGTGTTTTCCCATTCTGCCAACAGTCACAGACACAATCCTCACCTCCATTCCAAGGTATTTTGCCCACTATTGACATATTGACTTACTCACTCCTATCCAACACTCACTCGATCAACCTTCTTCTCTTACTCATCACAATGCACCTGAACCTCCATCAAACCAACCTTCTTCTCCTACTCGTCACAATACACTTGAAGCTCCATCAAACTAACCCTCTTCTCCTACTCGTCACAATGCACCTGAACCTCTATCAAACCAACATTCTTCTCCTACTCGTCATAATACACCTGAACCTACAGTAGACCAACCTTATTCTCCCATGCCAAGAAGTCTAGCACCCATTACCAAACATTCTCCAACCAACCTTCCTGTTCGACGATCCAGTCACACATCAACCCCACCTTCCTGGCTTCAAGACTACGTAACGGGATCCCAAGCCAATCATTCGACCACTGCCCAAGACCGGCCGAATGGAACCAGGTATC
>Ga0123342_1006031_pt1 | contig 17098 bp, 11 predicted proteins | sample Turbeawhitnodule_FD_89960 | JGI IMG/M metagenome (GOLD analysis project Ga0123342, IMG submission 89960) | Root nodule microbial communities of legume samples collected from Mexico - Turtle bean Mexico white nodule | ecosystem: Host-associated > Plants > Roots > Nodule | place: Mexico: Nepantla... | reverse complement strand
TTGAAGGGGAGGGACGAATCAAAGCGACAAGGGCTGAATCTCAGTGGATCGTGGCAGCAAGGCCACTCTGCCACTTACAATACCCCATCGCGTATTTAAGTCGTCTGCAAAGGATTCTACCCGTCGCCCGATGGAAATTGCGCTTCAAGGCGTCTTGCAAGGCTGATTCACCTTACGAGGGTCACCAACGACACGTGCCTCTGGGGGGCCAAGGCCCCCTACTGCTGGTCGGCAAACAAACGGCGGGCGCAGGAGCAATAGTTATGTGAAATGGTTTATCTATATTTGTTTGAGTTTGTGGTAACTTCATATGTTGTGTTATTGTAAAGAGGAACTTGTGGTTTGTTTATATTTTTATTACGAAGTTTAGGGTTTAGGGTTTAAAATTTGTTTCTCTATATTATTTTTGGGATAAGGGTTACTTCACAGTTTTTGTTTAGGTTTGAAATAAGTTAAGATTTGAAGTCATATCTTTTTTTAAGAGTTAGATAATCCATTAAGTGATCCTTATTTATTTATTATTTTTTATGATAAAAATAATAATACTAACACATGTTAGTAATATTATTTTAATTTTCTCTACACCCCGAATCAACCTATCACGTACAAAAACAGGATAATAATAGAAATTCGTAGCTACTAGTTTTAAAAAAAAAAAATCCAGTTTACTTTTTATAGTAAACATAACAATTTCAGAACTCATTATAAAGCTACCCACCACGAGCATGCTGGCGTGTCCATAGTATTATATGTTCATGTGAATGTGATGCATATTATTTATGATTTGTGTAAATATATATTATCTGTAGACCCTGCTTTTATGTTATTGAATTAAGTGATTTTGTCAAAATATATCTTGAGCATGAATGTAATATAATATAAATTATCTAATAGAAAGTCATAGAACCACCATGGTTGAATCAGCTATATTCTTCCTTTTCTTTTTCACTTTCACTTTTATAACTGACGAGATCTGAGTAATATTGATTCACTCGATATACAATTTGTCCTTGTACTAATAGTTTCTGAATTCTTCAAAGTTCTTCTCCTCTCGAGCACGGACTCCGTTGATCGGTGGGGTACCTGCGATTGCACTCCGACGTTTAAGTCAGTGCTGGTGATTAGTCTGTTATCTTAGGATATCAAAAACGTACTTTTTCCTCCTTCAGAAGTCTCATTTATAGGTTGACTTGAGTCTTTTCCTGCGCGGACAGGTAATTGGTTCACTAAAACATGTGTAATGGTCACCAGGTCGTGTGCAATAGCTTCCTCATACCGGAGGTGTCTTTTAGTGTGTCCTTGACTCATTCAACATTAGTTGTAACTACTACTTTTTTGACACGTATTTATTATGTTATATTTTTAATTCATGTTTTCGGTCGTCTGATGTTTGTAAAACTTTTGTTATTGAGAATGATAATAGATTAAGAAATATAATTAATATTTTTATTTTTATTAAATTATTTTTAACTTGATCTTTAATTGTCGTTATATCTTTTGAATCTTAGACATTCTGCAATTTTTTTTATTTAGCTATAAAGTTGTAGCAGTTATATAGCACATGTTATGACTGAACTTCTGAACAAATCTCTGCACCGCCATTTGTTTTTGACATAACAATTCAGTTTATTAAATTTAAATTTATATTAATTTAATTTGAATAAAATTGAAGCTTATTATATAGGATAAATATAAATTCAGATTTATTTAACTTTTAATTGTTATATGTTTTAAAATTAAATTATCAATTTTAGGAGAGTGTGATTATGTAGCTCAAAAAAGTTATGCAGAAAATTAAAAATAAATAAATAAGAAACAATCCTTGACCTTATTTTAAGTGATTTTCTGTGTAATAATATATCTGTGTGGAGTTTGAAGAAGGATCATGGTTATGCAGATCCTTTCTTTGTGTTGAATAAATCTGAATATGCATGTGATGATGTCTGGAAGCTTGTTGAATTATTATATGTTGAAGTGTTGAATGTGATGCATATTATTTATGATTTCTGTAAATATATATGGAAACGTATTAATGAACATATTTCAGTAATTTAATGTACTTGTTCTTCTTTTTTTTAAGAGAATTAATCATGAATGTAATATATATAATATAAATTATCTGAATAGAAAGTCATAGGAATCACATCATGGTTGAGTAATATATATGGAGAATGATAATATAGATTAAGAAATGTAATTAATATTTATATTTTTATTAAATTATTTTTAACATGATCTATATTTCTTGTTAATCTTTTCAAAGACACTCTCCGTTTTATATAACATAAAACTGATATTTTTTAAAGTTCAAATTTTAAGCCTTTTAAATATTTATCGTATTTTTTATTTAATAAATAAAATTTTAATATATAATATTATAACATTCACATTATTAATAAGTTAACACAAAATATTTTAATATTTAATTTCATACTTAAAATCTATTTATTACATAATTTTTTCAAAAAATAACACGTTTTAATAATTCTTTAATTTTATATATATGCATGACTATACTCGACTAATCTGAAGGTTGACAGGTGTACACTTCACTAATCTGAAGGTTGACAGATGTATCTACAATATTTTTCTTTGTTGTAAAGATTTCAAGATAATCTGAAAGTTGGAGAAGTGAAATAATAATTTCGAAGACGATTTAAATTGGGAAATTGACAACGAGAACTATCAAGTTCTCGAAAGACTAGTGGGTCGATAATGAACTTGAAGACTAAGTTCTCAAGGATTTTTTTTTTCTTTGAGGACTAAGTTCCCAAGGTTGATAATGTAACATAATCAACTAAACTAAAGATAACTTCCAACAATTCTACCTAATAGAATTTAATAGCATTGAAGATAGAGTTTAGAAGGATATTAGAGTAAGTCTTATTTATTTGAAATGTGTAGAATTATAAGAACAAATTATAGGAATGGTAAAATTGAATTTTTTATCTATAATAAAAATAAATAAATAAAAATATTTAGGGTTTACACTTAGATTAAAGATAAAGAGATATTCTCCCAAAAACTTAGGTCATATATAAAGAACCCAAAAACAGATCTCATGTATTCAACTTGACATTTATATCCAATAGAGTGTATAAGGGAACTCTATTGGCTATTAGTTAATCAACATTCTTTAAACTTTGGTTAAAGAATAATTTATTTATTTATTAGAAATACACTATGATTAATTAGAAAGAGAAGCAAACAAAAGATATTCGTAATAAAATGTATGAAAATGTGGAGTAACCAATAATTCTAGGGCACTCGTTGTAATTATCATCATAATAATGACAATCAAATCTTATACATTATTTTAAGAAACAAATATTGCTCTCCAGTTTTCAAACAAAACACCTTTTTTAAAGAATCTTATGAAACATATGAATCCAAAACAATATATTAGGTAATATTATTATATTGTCAAAAAAGTTCCCCTCTTAAAACCGACAATATTATTGAAGACACGTGTTACCATTTCTTCTCAAACAAGAAAAAAAAAACCCTAAAAAAAACAAAACTATTTGCATGATTCAATAATTGATGGGATGACTTTGGGCACTTCCTTTAACAAGAGAATGCATAATAATATTTTTTTTGTCAATTACAAATCTCAAAACTAACTTCATATTTATTTTGGATACAACTTCACGTTATCTCCATGTTATTATCTATTAGTTTGACATTTTACATATTATATTTTTATTGCTTATAAAAAATATTGATTCATTTTTAAATTTCAACCAGTGGATATATAATAAATAATAAATAATAAATAAAAATTGAGTAACTGAACTGAATATTTTTTAAAGAAGAAATTATTAGGTGCTTACCTATGTTGTAGGGTATAGAGACCCCACAATTGAGTTAAGTTGTGAGGGGTGTGGGTAAATTATGTGCTATATAAGAGGGGGATATGGTGGCATTATTCTTCACCATCACTCATCTTTCTTCTTTCTTCTATAACTTGGTTCTTTCTTCATCACCATGGTACTTTTGGGCAAAATCAGCACTGAAATTGGGGTTCATGCAACTGCTGAAAAGTGGTTCAACCTCTTCGCAACGCAACTCCATGATGTTCAACACCTTGCTGAGAGGGTTCATGGAACCAAGCTGCACCAGGGTGAAGACTGGCATCACAATGACACCATCAAGCACTGGACTTATGTCATAGGTAATTAAACTTCTAATAACTCTATGCACATTATTTTCTCCCTATCTTTTTAATACACTTTTTATATTAATAATAAAAACTACTTTAATATCTATATTATTGTGCTTTTCTCATTACAAAAATTTAGATGGGAGACAAATCCTCCATAAATAAGTTGTGTTGGATCTCAATAAATATATAGCATATGTTCACTTAATCTGACATAAAAATAACAATAACCACATGATATATATATATATATATATATATATATATATATATAAAGAAATATATGGACTTTTAACGTGATTTAATTTCAAAAAAATAAATTGTAAGTAGTATTAGCACATGATATATTAAATAACAGGCCTCTTTCTCATATAAAAAAATGACTAAAAGAAAATCATCAATAGAGACCAAAATAATTAGTTGCAATAGTAACTAAATAAGAGACCATTATAGAAACTAAAAAAATTGGTTTCTAAATTAGTTTCTATTATTGTTAAATAGTTTCTAAATTGGTATCTAATTAGCAACTAAAGTTTTAACTACCAATTATTTAGATTCTAAATTTTGTAGCAAAATCTTTGGTTGCTAATTAGATACAAATTTAAAAACCATTTAACAATAATAAACACTAATTTAGAAACTAAAAATTTATTTAGTCTCTAAAATGGTCTCTAATCAAAAAGATAAACTATACAAGATTATCTAAGTTACTATTGAAAATAATGTTATATACATATATAAATGAATTGTTCTCTTATTTATAATTCTTACACAATGATTCTTGATTGTTTGTGAAATAATAGATGGTAAGGTTACAACATGTCACGAGAGTATTGAATCCGTTGATGAAGAGAACAACACAATCTACTACAAACTCTTTGGTGAAGACATAGACCACAGGTTTAAGGTGTTTAAGCTCATATTTCAAGCCATTGATAAGGAGAATCATGGTGTTATTATAAAATGGACCATTGAATATGAGAAGCTTGATGCAGAAGTTGAACCTCCATATGGCTACATCGAGTACCTGCACAAATGCACCTCAGATATTGATGGTAATCTTCTCAAGGCATAGTTCCAAAAACTTATGAATAAAAAATAATGGATGTGTGTTTCACCAGAAGGATGCTTTGTTTTTTGTTTTTTTTTTTCTCAGCACCAGAAGGATGCTTATATAGATCCTTCCTTTGTATTGAATAAATTTGGATGTGCATATGTAATCAGTGATTTCAAGTGTGCTAAATTTGATGTTATAAAATTTTCATTGTTTTTTTTATCAATAATAACAAATAAATAAATAAATGTAAATCACTTAAAGAGTGGTTCAACCTTTATAGAGCAAAACCAACATCTAGCTAAACCTTCCAAACTAATCAACCAAGGCACTAATCGTGCTAGAAGCCTAAGAAACGCTTCAATCGACCAAGCTCAAAAATTCTAAAGGTTCCAGACACCAATTGAAAAAGAAAACGGAGCAGAACGTGATTTTGTAAAAATCCAAGACCAAACATTTACTTACATCAAAACACACACTTCAAACGCATCGATCACACCCCTGTTGAAAATAATATTGTTTCTGTGATTTATCCTCCTCACCTCTATCCAAATAGTTCTCTACATGTCATTAACCGTGTCCAGATAACAAGCTCAACCTAAACTGAACGAAGTTTGAGGAAAACTTACTGTAAGACACATGATTTATCGATTTATCGTGGGTTTAGGGTTTTTGAATTGTTTAAACTAAACTTAATTTGCCAAACCTTCACCAACACGTGGAAACGTGGAAACGCGTTAACGATAAGTTATGTATTTTAATGCGTTAACCAATTGAAAAGGCAAATATGGTATATAAAATAATAACAATTTATGACTTCCCAGTTGTATTTGTCACCTGATTCAGAGAAGTAACACTTTTGTATAAGATTCTAGTAACTAAAGTAATTAAATTGTTTTATAAAAATATTATAGACATGTGTTTAAAAATTATAGATGGATATAGGTAAACGAAATAAAATAAGATTGGGATAATAATAGTTAGAAGACAACTCACTGAACACGAGGTTCTCCAGAATGTATAAAAATATAATGTTAGACAATGGTACTTTTGGAAAATTTTGAGATTTGGAATGATAAGATATGACAGTGGATAATGCTCTGGAGAAGGACTAGTTTGAGTGGGAGAAAAAACGTGAAAAAAATTATATTTTATTTCACTACTTTTTTGGAATGGAGACTACAATCTCTTTAAATAGTTGTTTTTATGGATTATAGGAAATCATTCTCTTTGTTTCTTAGGTTGGAAATTTGTACTTAGGTTTGGTTTGAATTGGTTTTCTTTGAAAAAAAAAAAGGGTTTAGACATCCTTTAAGGGTCTTATTTAATTATATTTATTTATTGTTATAAAAAACAATAAAATTTTCAAATTCTCATATTTTCTTATATTATAAATTACATTTAAAATCATAGTATAAATGACATTCAAAACTACAATTAAAGATAATAAATATTGACAATTTAAATTTTAAAATAAAATTGATGACGACTTTAAGGTTCAACAAATTCTTCCCTCAAACTTAAACTTTTACTATTCTTTATTCAAATTGCTTTTATGTATGTGGATAGCATTATTTGGGGAATTTGGAATCATAGAAATAGGATTATTTTTAATAATGGAGTGGTAAATCCTATTGAAATTTTTGCTATGGCACAAGTAAAGGTGTGGGCATGGATAACTTATAAATTCCCAAAATCAAATTTCTCTTATTCTGATTGGTGTTTTGATGTATATTAATGTTTGAAATCACTACATTGATGGTTAACGATCTCCCTCCTCTTTTATGGTGGGTTCTATTTTGGATGAGAGCACATGTTGCTGAGTGTGATTCAACCTCAAATGCTGGGGAGGAGCAAGGAACCAACATACCTTTGTGGAGATGTCATGCCTTATATCCTTGACATGGGTTATGTTGTTGCGTTATTTTTTGTATTATAGTAAGTTGTATATGTACAAATTTTGGCTAAGAACTAGGCTTATTGTACGCGGGTTGGAGTACCCCAAGTATTCCCATTTATATTATTCCTTATTGTTGATTAAAAAAAATTGTTTTTATGATTGTCATCACCACACTTCCAATTTTATGTTTCACCTCACCCCTACTGCTTCCAACATTTTCCCTGTAGCCACCAAACTATTATGGATTAGAAGCAACTTCAGTCCTCTTGATTGCAACAACCCATATAGAGTTCTGGTTTGAATACTTTTAGTTTCCCAAATAGAATCTTCTACACTTTTACCCTTGTTACTAAAATGATTTAAGGAAGACTTTGACTTCAATGAACTTGGAGCATAATGATCAGACCATATTCACATGATACATCGCCAACATTTCATTTATCTTTTTTTCCAAATCAGAACAACTATTTTTAAGTACACATATGAACCACAATTTCAATTCAAACCTCAACAACCAAAATCATTAATGGTAGACATGACTTCAATTAACATGCAAAAAACAAGTTCTTCAAATAAACAATGTTATCTAAAATTAGTACAACTTCATCATGAAAACTAAAGTAATGTATTAACACATAACTTCAACCTCATTTAAACAAAGTCGTCTAACTTTAAAACGACTTATAATATAATAAATTTGTATCATCTTTATATAACTTACCTACATTTCACTACAAGAAAATTATTAAATAATAAATAAATTTAAAAATTATTTAGTCATTTTATTAACTAAATTATATACTAATTTAAAGACTAAAAAATTAGTCATATTTAAAGTGATTTCTATTATTAATAAAAATTTATAAAATAGTTTTAAAATTTGTACTTAAATTTTAACGACTAATATTTTAAATTTTAAATTGATCTCTAAAAACCTAACATAGATCAATTTAAAATATAAAATAGTAAGTAACTAAAATCTTGATAGTTAATAATTAGATACTAATTTAAAAATTATTTTAAATTTTTTATTAACAATAAAAATTATTTTAAATACTAATAATTTTTTAATTTATAAATAATTAGATAATAATTTTTTATTTTAGTTTTTAAAATTATTTTTTTATTTAATGAATTTTTATAGTATTTATAATAAAAAATGATTTATTTTGATAATATATACGTAAAGTCACTTTCGTTCCTGTGTTGTCATTTGGAAAGTGTGTAACCCTAACAGCAAAGCAAATTTGTCAATTGCGGTAATAATTTTGTGAGTGGAAAGTGCAGTTAGTGGTGGGGGCAGACTTGTATTAAAGGAAAGAGATTATATAATTCAGTAACATGGAGAGACATAATTAGTAAGAAAATCACATGAACTTGTGATGTTGACAATACCAAGTCCAAGATAATTACATTGCATGTGCTATTCTTAACTATTGTGAGTTATATTATTATATTCTTTTATTAATAAAAAATAAATAAAATAAAATAAAAATTTAGGGGTGTTTCAAATCTTATATAGAAAATACTAATTTAGCATCATCAAACTTTATAGATTAACAAACCAATCTTCAAAAAAAATATATGAAAAGAGTCATATCGTGAGTCAGTTGGAACAATGTATGCAAACTTCTGGAGGATGGTGGGTTGGAGATTAAAGACATTCGAAAGTTCAATAAAGCTCTTCTGACCAAATGGAAATGGCTTCTGGTGAGTGAAGAACAAGAAAAGTGGAAGGATATCTAATTTCTAATATGGTGTTGAATCAAGTCGAAGTCAAATACCTAAGAAGTACCAGTCAAGCTTGGTGGTGGAGGGATCTGTCTAAAGTATGGGGAGAGGGCATTGCAGAAGGTTGATTTAAAGAAGCTCTGGTCAGGAAAGTGGGCACTGAGGATAAAGTCAGATTCTGGAAGGATGTTTGGGTAGGTAATTACAAGTTTATCTCCTTATATACCCGAGGTTGCATTCTATTTCTTTGGATCAGGGGCAGAAGGTGAGTGAGGTTGGAGAGTAGGAAGACTCTGTATGGAAATGGCGACTTAGATGGAGGAGAATCAGATACGAGTGGAAGTCCTTACAAGAAGAATAAATGTTAAGGTTTATTTCCACAGGTTATCTTAATAGGGAGGCACATGACCTTCAGGTGTGGGGAGGTTACATCACATGAGTTTTCTATGAAATCAGCTTATAAACGCTTAGGTTCTTCTACTAACGGGGTCCAAACGGGTATTTTCAACCAGTTGTTGCAGGCTAAAGCATTCCCTAGTGCTCTAGCAACAACTTGGAGGATTTTGTTGGACAAATTACCTACTAGAAGTAGCTTGATCAGGAGAGGGATACTGATTAGTTCTCCTTCTGTGTCAAGCACCAGAAGAGAATACCCAACATGTTTTCCTGGGATGTGTTGTTGCTCAATGTGTTTGGTCCCTGTGCTTGAGATGGATATATATTTTCTCCGTCCAACATAAGGACCTTGAGATGGATATGTATTTTCTCCGTCCAACATAAGGATCTGAGGTTTCACTTTGAGAACATTTATTTAGTGCACTTGAGCCCTAAGGAGAATAAGGTGTAGACGGGTTTGTGGGTGGCTGTAGTAAGGAGTATTTAGGAACACAAAACTCAATATTGTCCCAAGTTTTTGTTGCTTCGCCAACGACAACTGGATTAAACCTACGACGATTGATACGAAGTTTGATATTCCTATATGAATCCATTTCCTTCTCTAGCTGCCCAACGTTTTTAATGTCATAAAACTGGACTAAACCTTTCTCCTCTCTCACCTATTAAGCTTTCTAGATATAAATACCTCCTTCACTCTCTCCACCTTTGAAATATTTTGAACATGTCATACTCTCCATAGCTATTGGAGAAACTAGAAAAGAAAAAAGTTGCATAGTAGCTTGAGGTTCTGATAGCATTGTTCCCTTCTACATCCCTCATCTGAGTATACCATTCTGGCATAGGATATTAACCCTTATTCATACCTATATAGCTTTCTTTTTATCACAGATATAATTAACATGGAATTTGGTTTACGTGCAAAGAAAAGTTCGAAGATGGCACAACAAGTGGAACTGCGAGATGAACATGGAAACCCTGTTGAACTCACAGATGCATATGGAAACCCTGTTAAATCTTATGTTATTTTAAAAAAGAAACATTCCTTTAGTTTTCAAGCAAAAACACATTTTTGAAACAATCGTATGAAACATATGAATCAAACAATATAAAAATCGAATGTGTTAGGTAATATTATCTTGTCAAGTTTTTTCCCTCTTTATATTGAAGAGACGTGTTATCATTTCTTCTTACACAAGCAAAATAAATAGTAAACAAAAAAAAAAAGAGCCTATTTGCATTGACCCAATAATTAATGGGATGACTTTCAGCACTTCCTTTAACTAGAGCATATTAAAAAAAATTCAATTACATATTTTAAAACTTCCTCTTATTTATATTAGATATTACTTCATGTTATGTTCCCATGGCTTATCTATTAGTTTGACATTTTACATATTGTTAATTATCCCTCTTTGCTTTAATATTATAATGGATTCATATTAAAATTTAAAATAATTGATAAATAATAAATAATAAATAAAAATTGAGTAACATATGAGTAATTAAAGAAAAAAATATTAGCCGTTTACCTTTATTGTGGGGTATAGAGATCCCACAATTGAATTATGGGTGGGTAAATTATGTTCTATATAAGTGGGGGATCCCATTATTATTATTCTTCATAAATCCTCATCTTGTTTCTTTCCATTTCTTGCTTCTGTAATTGCTTCTTTTTTCATCACCATGACACTTTTTGGCAAAATCAGCATTGAAATTGGGGTTCATGCAACTGCTGAAAGGTTGTTCAAAATCTTCTCAACGCAACTCCATGATGTTCAAAACATTGCTGAGAGTGTTCACGAAACCAAGCTGCACCATGGTGAAGACTGGCATCACAATGACTCCATCAAGCACTGGACTTATGTCGTAGGTAATTAAACTTCTAATATATAACTCTGCAAATTACTTTCTCCCTAAGTTTTAATACACTTTTATACTGTTTGTAATCCCCTCGGATTTACTTCTTATCTTTCAAATATTTGGAGTTGGTTATTTTTAGAAGATGAGTTTTGACTTAATTTAATTTCAAAAAATTAAATTATAAGGTAATATTAGCACATCATATCATATGTATTAAATAACATACATCTTTCTCGTCTATCAAAGAAGAGTTGAAGATGTTGAGTGTGTAAGTAAATGGTAATAGATACACTATAAGAAAATCATGAAATAGAAACCAATTTTTAGAGACAAAAAAATAATTAGTTGTTATAACGACTAAATTAGAGACCGTTTTAGAAACTAAAAAAATTTTGGTTTCTAAATTAGTTTCTATTATTGTTAAATGATTTTTAAATTAATGTCTAATTAGCAATCAAGATTTTTGTTACCAAATTTAGAATATAAATAATTGGTAGCAAAAACTTTGGTTGCTAATAAGACACCAATTTAGAAACCATTTAATAATAATAGAAATTAATTTAGAAACCAAAATTTTTTTAGTCTCTAAAATGGTTTATAATTTAGTCACTATAACAACTAATTATTTTTTGTCTTTAAAAATTGGTATCTATTTTATGATTTTCTTGTAGTGATAGTCCAATAACGAATTGATACTGAATGATAAACCTTCAATAATAATTATTAAAGTAGACAAAATACTACTTTAGAATGATTTGAGATTCTATAATTTCTTTCGTTGCTTTTTTTTTTTTTTTTTGGTTTTTGAGGTGATCTGTTTTAGGTTTTAAGCTCTTGTACTTTTCTTTTATTTGGTGTTTGTTTTATCTTTTTTGATTTGGTAGTTTCTCCTAACATTCTAGGTTTAGTTGTTAGGTGTTAGTTTCTTTGAGATTATTGGACGTAACATGTTTGTTTCTTGAGTTTTGTAAGGTTGAATCATTACTAAAGTGATTTCTATTTATTTTTTTTTCTCATAAAAAAAATGTGTGACTAAAGTTGAAATTGCACATTTAAAAGATTTATTTCTTAAAGAAAAAAGATATATATATATATATATATATATATATTAGAAATGAAATAAAATGTTATGTATAAATAAATTGTTTCTTATCTCTATTCTTATACAAATGATTCTTTATTGTTTGTCAAAGAATAGATGGTAAGGTTAGAACATGTCATGAGAGTATTGAGTCCCTTGATGAAGAGAACAAAATAATCAAGTGCAAACTCTTTGGTGAAGAGATCGACCACAAGTTTAAGGTGTTTAATCTCATATTTGAAGCAATTGATAAGGAGAATGGTGGTGCTATTGCAAAATGGACCATTGAATATGAGAGGCTTGATGAAGAAGTTGATCCTCCATATGGCTACGTGGAGTACGTGCACAAATGCACTTCAGATATTGATGCCCATCTTCTCAAGGCATAGCTCCAAAAACTTGTGAATAAAAAAATAAATAATGGAAGTATTTGATCAACAGAATAATTATATAGATATTTTCTTATGTAGTGTCGCTTTGGCCGAGTGGTTAAGGCGTGTGCCTGCTAAGTACATGGGGTTTCCCCTCGAGAGTTCGAATCTCTCAGGCGACGTTTCTTTTTTAGCCAATAGAAAAGAACACATTTTTATATATATTTTGTGCTTCTTATATGTTTTTTTAATTCTTTAAAGTGAACTTCATTTGCCAAATCTAATATTTTGTAAAGACATTAGGTGACATTCAAAAGTTTACTTTGCTTAATTAAAAAGTTTTAAACAAAAAATCAAAATATTCTCATGCTAAAGTTTGAATGACAGTCACTAACGCTACAATCTGCGCTTTACGTTTTCTTCAACCTTTCACCTTTGAATTTTAACAAAGTTTCTTTCTTTCATAGTAACTCTTATCACTTAGCAGACCAACTCAAGAACTTTGACCCTACTTACAGTGTACATCATTTATGCTCCAAAAAAACATTTGACAATATTTTGCAAATCACAAATCGAAGAAATGAAGTCCCTCCAACCAACTAAGCACAAACCAAAATCCTTTCACATTCAACAACCTACAAGAAGAAAAATAAACCACGGTCTTGTCTACAACAAGACAAAAAATAGTATTTCATAAAACATAGCAGAAGAATAACAAGTCAATTACAATTTATAGTACATAGTGTATAAAATAAATAACAATTTATTACATCTCAATTCTATTTGTCAAAGGATTCAGAACAATAACAAGTCAATTACAATTTATAGTACATAGTGTATAAAATGAATAACAATTTATTACATCTCAATTCTATTTGTAAAAGGATTCAGAGAAAAAGTAACACTTTTAAATAAGATTCTAGTAATTAAAGTTATTTAATTTTTATAAAAGTATTATAGCTTGTGTTTTAAAATTATAGATGGATATACTATAGTTTTATTTTATTATTAGCTTAATTATTTTTTATCCTTATATTAAGGAATAATAGTTAATTTGGTCTAATTAATTTTAAGAAAATCAATTTTATCTAATGATTTTTAAAAAATCATTTTGATCCGAAGGTTTATATAAAAGTATGTAATTTTGTCCATTCATGTAACTTTTTACATAAACAACATTAAGTGGTGATGATGTGAGATTAAGTAAGGCAATTGTTTTATGTAGTGTTAATAGTTGTTTTATGAACTATATTTCATATTTCGTTGTTATTTTGTTTGGTTATTAAATTTTAACACAAGTTATTATTGCGTTCGTGTATAAAAAAAAATTATGGTAATGAATGTAAAAATATTTTTAAGGAACAGTTATTAAAGTTTTTAGAGAACGGTTTTAAAATTACAATTTATATAAATATTATCTAAAGTTATTCAATATTTATGACAACTCTGGTCTTCTTTTTTATCAGCAATAACAAATATATAAATGTGAACCACTTCAGGGGTGGATCAACCCTTATACAAAAAATACATAATTCAACGTCTAATAGGATCCTCCAAACCAAACAGGAAAAAGCATAATCCACACTAAGAACTTAAAAACCTAAAAAGCATCACATAACCAAACGCATACATTCCAAAGGTTTCAAACACCAACTGGAAAAGGAAACCGAAGCAGTGCGCAATTTTGCAGAAATCCAAAACTAGACATTTGCTTGCATCAAAGTATAAACTTCAGATGCGTTAGTCGCGCTCCTATTGAAAATAATAGAATTGATGTGATTCCATATTTTCCCCACCACCCCACCCAAATTGTATTCCACACTTCATTAATCAAATCAGAAAACGTATTCATCCTAAATTGAGCAAAGTTTAACTTAGGATCTAGAGAATGATTTTCCAAAATATCATAATCTATTAGACTATAGAGTACATTTCTGTTATAACCATCACTATTTATCGACAAAAATTTATTGATAAAGTTGTGTTCATCCCGGATTTTACCAATATATGGTTTCATCGACATATTTTACGATGGATTTTTGTCCATTGATAACTACAGATGGATTTTAATGAAAGATTTTTTGTCTGTCGATCATTACCAACCGCTTATACTGACCAATATAAAAATTAAAAAAAAAAATTAAAGGTAAATCAATATTAGTCTGTAAAATTTGTCGATGGTTTAGCGTTAGTATATTTTGTTGATAAATTTTGTTAGTAAATTTATTAACAATTATAATAATGTTAATAATAATTATAATAATGTTAATATTAATTAATAATGGCTACAACAATATTAATAATTACAATAAAAATAATGATAATAATATTAATGTCAATAATAATATTATTACCAATAAAATAATAATAATACTAGTAATATTAATAATAATGTTAATATAATAATAATAACATTAATAATTAAAATAATAATAATATTAATATTGATAAAATTAATAATACCTATAATAATAATAATAATAATAAAATTAATAATAATAATGTTAATATTAACAATATCAATACATATAGGAATATTATTAATAATAATAATAATAATAATAATAATAATATTAATAGTACTTTTTTCATTATCAACGAATTTTTGGCATTATTGTGGGTAAATCCAGTGTTTTTAGTGAACAAAAAATAAAAGAAGCGTAGAAAAAGATATATGCGATGGTTCTCACCTGAATTGTTGCTTATACCTTTGAGTCTTTCTTAATTTGTGTTTTATAGAATTGTAGCCTATTTTAGTGCATGGACTACGATTTTGAATTTAACTATATAGTCTAAAATGACTTTTTTCTAGTTCAGTTTATTTATTCTGTTTACTGAAGTTTAGTTAACTTGTACATTTTAAAATTCCATCCAGATTCTCATAATAATTATATATACATAAATAATTTAAAATAGTACATATACCTATAAACTAATATATATTGTTAAAATTCCTATACATTTAAAACATGTAAAATAAAATAACACTATATTCTTCATCATATATCCTAGAGTTTTATATAACATAATGAAATATGTGCCCAAACGTTCTTCACAAACTTTATTGATTCTGAATTTAGTGGTTAAACATCTATAAAATATTGCAACACATAATAAGTTTAAATTAGTATTTAAAGTACAAAATTTATTATAAACAATAATTTAAATATGACTCTCAACCTCTGTTAATGTCAACTTTTACAATAGTATTCATCCATTGCATTACATAATACCCACACTCCAATATTAATGAAGAGTTAATATTGACATTTATTTGATAAACAAGGAAGACAAAAATTAATTAATGAAAATACCAACCTTAGGTTTTGAGACTTTGCATTTGGTCAACTTCTGAGTATTCCATATCCAGTCTATTGGCTAATTAATTAAAATAAAAAGGCTTGGTAGAAGACATTTAAGTAATATACATAAGTAAATTGATAATGTAATTATCAATCCACTATTTACTTGAGATATTATCATTTATGAATATCACAAGTAATTGTCATTGATGCCTACATCATCCATGAAAACAATTAGTAAAACATTAAATGATGAAATACTAATAATTGACAACTTAAAAACTGTATTTACTCATTAATATAAGGGACAAAATATATATGTTTCCCCCTTTATTTCTCCCTACATTTCCCATTGAATTAATTAATTAGGGATTCATGAATCCATAAACATCATGTTTTCCCTTGTTAATACAAACTTCAGACAAATACTTACAAGTATAATTAGTTAAAACATAAACAATGATTTAATTATATAAACTAAAATTATTTATGGAAGAGACTTACATAATCCAAAATTAAATGATAAATATATTCAATTCCTAGTTGCCAGGTGCAACCTCTAATACACCTGACATGTGTATGCATAAATGTATGTAACTATTTCTTTCAAAAATAGTCTCATCTCTAATAATGTGGAAATAGGATTGTCGATGTAAATCGGTTACTTATTTTTTTGTGGACTTGGTTTCTGATGGTATTGCTATAAAATAAAGAACATTTTGATTAAATTAAATATAATAACCTGCAAACCTCTTATTAAGAATTGCAAATAGTATTATAATAACACTAACCATACCAGCCTTATAAATATCTCCATCCATTTGAAATTCTAACTTATTTATCAACGTCTTTAAGCATATTTATAGGCCATTTATATATCTAAAAGTTATGTCATAAAACCATAAATAACCAGATTAGCAAGTTGAACCCTCCCCAATCATACTTAGTATTTTTCCTTTCCAAGAAGTCAATTTAAATGCTAAAGGTTGGAGAATGTAAGTCAAAACTTGAATAAACGTAAATTGAACACATGCAATTATCACTACAAGAAAATGTTTCGATAGTACCAATTTAGAAACCAAAAAATAATAGTTTCTATAGTAACTAATTTAGATACTCACTACAAGAAAATCATCAAATAGAAACCAATTTTTAGAAACCAAAATAATTAGTTGCAATAGTAACTAAATTAGAGACCATTTTAGAAACTAAAACAAAAATTGGTTTCTAAATTAGTTTCT
>Ga0123342_1006030_pt1 | contig 17100 bp, 5 predicted proteins | sample Turbeawhitnodule_FD_89960 | JGI IMG/M metagenome (GOLD analysis project Ga0123342, IMG submission 89960) | Root nodule microbial communities of legume samples collected from Mexico - Turtle bean Mexico white nodule | ecosystem: Host-associated > Plants > Roots > Nodule | place: Mexico: Nepantla... | reverse complement strand
TTTAATTTTTTTTTTTTTTTTTTTTTTTTTTTTCCTTTTTTTTTTTTATTTTTTTAAAATTTATTTTTTTTTTTTTTTTTTATTTTTAAAAATAAAAAAAAAAAAAAAATTATAATTTTTTTTAAAAATTAAATTATAATTTTTTGTGTATTGTATTTTTTTTTTTTTTTTTTTTTTTTTTTTTTTTTCCTTTCTGAGAGATTAATTTATCTATTCACTTTGGTTGGTGTTTCTTGAAAAGAATGCAAGGAAGCAAAGAAATATAAAAAGTTTAACTAAAGACAAAATCAGATTCAGAACTACCATGATTTTGAAAAGAAAAAAAGCAATATAAACTCTGCAATTTTCTTCTAGAAGCTAATTTTAATTTATTTATTTTTAGAAGGACTCAAATTTTCATCTTACTTCTTGCATTAACTTCTGGATCTTATATCAAGAAGAACTGATATCACTGATAACCAATAAATTAATTTACAACATATCACTTATAGAGATAAAAAATAATTAATTCTTATATTAATTAAATTAGATATTATTTTAAAGATAAAAATTATTAATATTTAAAATAATTTTTGTTATTCATAAATGTTGACACACCCTTTTGGACATCTGGTGAACAAAATTTCATTCACACTTTAAAGCTTTAAGCATTGATTCTTTGTTTGTAATCATGAATAAATTCACTCTTTTAATAATTGGATTTATATTGGTCTTAACTATTATTTTTGCTAATTTTGTAATTTAGTCATAATAGACGATCTAATAGAAGCGACTTACTAGATGGTCTGAATGAAGCGTCTACCACTGTCAATGGATCGAATCACGTGAAAGTCCAAGTTGCTTCTTTTAATTAAAATGGGAAACGAAATCCGAGTTAAAGAATTAGAAAATAAAATCTGTAATATCTTAAAAACATAATTGGAAGCAAATCTTCTGCAGGGATATTATCTTGATTTTTAAATTAAAAATCTCCTATTAAACGCACCAAAAATAGAACAAATATCCTTCAAAGACATTGTTCAAGTAAATCTTCTGCAAATATCCACAACAACACTGAGTTTAATTATAAATCACTCCACAAATCTGAATCGGGTTTAGAAACAAAATATTTGGAAGAGAAGCGAGAAAAAATATGAAATTGATCGGGAAAAAATATATCTACTTGATAGTTTGAGATAGAGAAAGAAAAAAATTGATAATTGTAAAACAATATCCTGAGTAAAATTTTGAATTTCATTTTGTGCAAAGAAAAGAAGATTATAAAAGTGACTTCTAAGAAAGAATAAGGGCGTGGAGTTTCATAACCTTATAGCAATCTTAAACCTAAATTTATTTTTCCTTGGTAATTCTTTCATTTTGCATCTTGATGGAAGGATAAACTCCTTTAGGTTGATTCTCTTGTGATTTCGCAATGAATTTTAAGGTTTTTGTTCAATAAAGTTTTATTCTTAAAATTCTTTATAGTAATTTGTGTTAGAAAGTTTGATATTTTTTATTTCTGATTTTTGTTAATGAATTGTATTTTAACCCTTGTTGAGAATTCAGTTATCTTCTTTAATTAGAATTCCTAATTAGTTTGCTTAGTTTTAATCAATCTCTTATTCACTTAGTTCAAGAGGTAAAAGATAAACATCTCATGAGTAGACGCTTGGAGACGAGTGAGATATTGAATACAACATATATGCTTGTTTTGCTGATAAAATTATGTTGAATTTGATTAACGCTTGTTTGATTAAGTTTGGCATATGTGTGAGAATTGAAAGGGTGAAAATCTTAAAATAATTACTGAAGAAATCACTGCTGAATGAACTTGAAAGTCAACATGTTTTCTTTATTTTTTTATAATCATCTATCTTAATTTTCTGCATAATAATCTCAATCCCTTTTATTTTTATTTCTAACATCTTTCTTGTAGATAAATTTTGAACATTGATTGATTGAGGTTATCTAACATTAGCTATATTATTTTTTTTTTTGTGTTAAATGATCTATATTAATTACACTGTCTATGGTGAAGTCATTTTAATTTGACTAGCAAACAATAGTTATCAACCACACCAATGTAGATTTTCCCTTCCTCCCTATCTCAACCCCCTTATCATCCAATACTTTGCCACCATCAGTGTCTCTCCCCCTCCATTCAGCCTTTCTTCCATCATCACAAGATCCTGTCAAGCCCACCCTTTCCTCTCAACCTGACTTTTCTCACCCGTTTTTCAAAGCCCTTATCGAGTGTAACTCCCTCATAAAATCCAAAATGGAATAAGCGTGGAATCTTTGAACCGCCTAATAAAATTTGTATTCCAAAAATTGCATTCAATGTGTGACCTTATACTTTTGCCAAGGCAAAACCTTATCTTCATTGCTTCTAAGGATATTTCACCTAAACATTGTCATAGATAAGCCTCTTTGTTGCTTTTGCACTTAAGCAATACTATTGTAGAACCCTAGCTCTACAATTGAACTTTTGGGTTGTTGTTGTAACCCCTTTTTTTTAATTACATTTAATATTAGGAATGACAATGCAGGCTGCGAGTTATACGAGATGGGCCTAAACGGATCAGCGAACTAGATTAATGAGTCCGTCCCGTGATTTTTTTTAGCGGACTATGTACCGGTCCGTCCCGCATTGTCATTTCTATTTAATACCTTATATTTTTTTTTACTATTATTGTTAAGTATTTATTATAATTATATTTCTTATCTTCTAAGTCTAATATATTGTGTAAAAGCACCAATACATTAAGGGAAGAATTATTATCTTTTAAAAGTATTATAGTTGTTTTAAAATTCTTTCCTTATCTACAATTCAACTTGTGATCCCTCCAACATCTAGCCATTGTGTATTTTAGGTACAATGATAGGTTTGTGTTCACAAGTGAATTTTCACTTTTATTAAATTATGCTTAATCAAACATCATAGAAGAATTAAACCATAAGAAATCTTACATCCGATTTTTTTCTTCAGTGCTCAATATTTGCAAAGAAGAGAATTCATTTTTCCTTGATTTACAGTTCAGTACAATCTAAAAAAATTGTAGTATGGTTACAAAGTAGCCTTTGATGTTGCCCAAAGAAAGAAAGAATTGGTAATTTGGCTTATGCACAATTCCCTCTTTAATCATAACTTCTTTAACTTGCAATACTTTGATCCACTGCGACAAAAACACTTGCAGTCACAGCCTCATCTGTTTCAATCACAACACGATTCTGAGACACATTTCTGAGAACATGATTTGGGAAGCTGTTGCCATTGGCAATCAAAGAATACACAACATGCTTGATAAGGTTAGGAAAAAGCAAAAGTTTGCTAAAATCAGCTGCCCATGAGGTTCCATTCCCTTGCATAGACATCTTTGCAACTGTGGCCTTTAAATTCATACCCTTCACAACATTTCTAGCCACAAAAGCTTGATCAATTTGATTAAAGGGGCTGTTTGATTGGTCCAACTTGACCATATCAACCCCATGATTTAAGCCAGAGAACATGTTATCAACAATATTGAGACCATTCACAACTCCTTTTACTGATTTTAACACAATATTGGCATCACCAAGGAAGAAACTGCTAGAGATATGGAGTTGAACGGGGTCTTCAGCAACAATATTTGTGTAATCCATGTAAGAATTCACAATCCTAGTTTGTGTCAAACCAGGAAGTTTCAAATAAATTCCGGTGCCTCCAAAGCCAGAGGCCTTGTTATAGCAATGTACTCCAGAAATGGTGTTGGCTTGACCAGTGACCATTATTCCTATGGCAGCAGAGAAAATCACAACATCTGTGATTGCATTGTCATTTCCCTGAAGGCTTATTCCAGTGCCTGAGAAGTCCCTTTCATGTTTGTCCCCCCCAGCAGTTATGTGCTGCCCAAGGAAGGAGTTTCTGATGTAGGTTTCATGGCCACCTTGGACTAAAATTCCAGTGCTGGTGAAATGTGTGATGTAACAATTGTCTATGTTGATTCTGAGTGAGTTTTTGATAGAAATGCCCCCTCCCCTGAAGTTTGAATCCAGCAATAGGTCCTTGAGAGTTATGTACTCATAACTGTAGGCATTTCTTTCTCCTGAGGTGGACAAGTCTATGAGATATCCATCTGGTGGAAAATTATTTGAGGCCCTTATACTTCCCCCATGTATCTGTTAACATCCAGTTAGAAATAAAATCAAACTAAGGTATCAAATTTGAGATCTCTTGCAATAACTAAACTTCAGTTTGATTTGCTGAAGCCCTGTGTCTAAGAATTCTTTTACTGAGAAAAGAACAATATAAAACATTGACAGAAAAGGAGAAAAGATTGGAAAAGGACTTTCTTCCTTTTAAATATTAAATAGTTAGTCATTCCTAAAACCATTTTTCCATATCAAGTTTGACCAAAGGCAAGCTTTAAAGAGTAGATATTTTTCATGTTCTAGATTAATGCTTTAATGAATTAGAAATCAAGATCAACATTAATACAACTTTCAATATAAATTAATAAACTTATTATACTTTATCAGTTTGTAGCTCAAATGACTAAAATAAAAACCATTTCAAACTGTTGAACTTTTCATGAAAATTATGCTTTTCTTACCATGAAGTTTCCAACACCGGGCAGTGGCAATTGCAGTGGTTTGCTAATCATGTACTTTCCACCCTCTAGATTAATCTGAGCACCTCCAAGATCTTTGATGTCCTTCATTAAAAACCCTTCACTTGGACCTTTGGCTGCATCTGCTATGGCTGCAAGAAGAGCATCACTGCTGTCTGAACTTCCTGTTGGATCTGCACCATAAGATGTCACAAAGTACACGTGTGGTTTCTTGAGATCCTTCATCGACCAAAAAAGAACTCTATCAAACATTTGCTATTTTCCCATAGAAAATGCATAGACTAAGGCCATGAGTGCCTTTCATTAAGGGGTTTCAAACTTCAATAGTAACTTAGAAAGGAAGCAAAAGGGTATCCATTCATGACTGAATTACCTGTGATGGAAGAGGAGAAGGAGTAGGAGAGGGTGGATATGAAGGTACTGTTGAAGCAAGGGAGTCCCTAGTTAAGGAGGCCTTCAATGCCTTAAGTCCAAACATTGCTTCTTCATGAGTGACACCAGAAAGAGTCCTTAGAGGCATGTTCTCCACATAAGCATGAGTGACAAAGAAACATGTTATCTCTAGAAGAATGAACCACATGGGAGACATTGTTGCCATTGTGGTTTCTAGAGGGGTGAGTTTGTTTTACAGCAAATCAGGTTAGGGAGAAGCAGTTATGAAAAGGGCATTGGTTGAGAGTGGATATAAATAAGGAGGGAAGGGAAAGACCTCATATGAAGCATTGTGTGACATTTTCATAGTGGATCATAGTCATCATATACATAACACACACGTTATTTGGATATGATGTAAGTGTTAGTTTGAAGGTTTCTCTTTTTAAACTTCTTCTGTAAAATTTTCTTTATGCTTTATGGGACAAAAAGTAAGCAGTTAATTAATCTAGGGAGTTTTACAAGTTTGACATGGTGAAGAAAAGTTTGTTCTTGACAATAAATTTTGGTGCGTTAGGTATAAAGAAGTCACCAACTTCATGACATGTCTCAGTGAACGTTGGTTGAGTGAGTTATTGACAAATAGTTCATCAACGACATTCTCGTTTGACAGAAAAATGTAATAAGGTTTTTGGAATAGGAAGAGAAATAGCATTTTGATGAACAAGAATCATATGATGACATTATTCAGCAGAAGGGTCCACCATTTATGTTAAATTTATTTGATGGCGAAGTTAGTGCTAGATACCATGAATTATCTTCGAGATGAAGATATATTAAGTCAACATGGATCTATATTAAGGCTCCAATTGGATATACTATGGTTATTTTTGAAATAATTGATGAAAAATTTATAAATATATTATTATAAAAAATAATTAAATATAGATCAGAGATAAAAAAAAAATAGTTAATTGTTATATTGATTAAATTAGATATTATTTTAAAAACTAAAAAATATTGGTATCTAAATTAATTTATATTATTAATAAATAATTTTTAAATTTGTATTTAATTAGCTATCAAATTTTTAACCACCAAAGTTAAAATCTAAATAATTGGTAACTACAATTTTTTGTAGTTAGTTAGATAATAATTTAAAAAATATTTATCAATAAAAACTAATTTAAATATTAATAATTTTTTATAGTTTTTAAAATAATATTTAATTTAGTTAATATAATAATTAATTATTTTTTATTTAATAATTTTCTAGTGTATGTAAGGTAGTGTACGTAAGGTAGAAACAATTTTGTTTGAATAATTAAGTAAAATCAGTTTTAAAATGTCTGCATGTTCAGGAAAGTTAAACATCAAAAAACAGTAAAAACAGGTTAGGATTCTATCATAAAGTTAATAAAAATAATATTTCTGTCAAATAAATCAAATTGCAGAATAATTTTTTATAAAGTGATTCACAGATATAGAATTAATTTTGACCATAGATAAATTTTCAACAATCTGATTTGGTTTAAAGTAGAATTAAATTTAAGAATCCAAAAGTCTAAGAAAAAATGAACACCTTGTTTGATCAATGTGTTATTCTTTTGTTGATTATGGATGAAAACAAAAGACAGTAAATAGAATTGTAAATGAGTCAAAGATGCCATGTTTTGATGTTGATAAGGTTGAACAGGAAATTTCAGTCTTTTAATTCTCCATGGAAAATTGTTTTTCCAAACATGTGTTTAACATCTCAATTTAATTAGTAAAACTAAAGAGGGGGTAATTCACACTCTCCATATTAGTGGTAAAATTCAAGTTACATATTGATTGTAAATCTAAAATATAATTTATGCATTCAAATATATTTATCTACTATAAATTTTAATTATGATATAATTTGTAAATTAAAAGGTATTTTTAATTCGTTTTAAATTTGTATTATATAAAATTAAACGTTTTACCCTCAATAATTAATTGGTGATATAAAATTTCTTATCCTCGTTGTGCATACAAATTAAACTCTTAGGGTGTGTTTGGATTGGGGAGAGGATTTGAGGGAGTGGATTTAGAGTGATTTGAGAGGAAAGTGTAAAGAAAGTGAGGTTGTTTAGATTATGATATATTAGAGTAGATTTGTGAGGAAAGTTGATTGAAGTTTGTGTGTGATAGGATGGTTGTAAGGAGATTTTTATTTTTTTTAAATTGTATAAAATGTAAGTTTACAAATTTAACCTTTTAAAAAAAAATATTTTCAAAAATCAAAATTAAAATTAATTTTTATTTTTATTTTTGTTAATATTATTATTTAATAAATTTATTTTTATTATTATTAAATATGTAATTTATATTTATATTTATATTTATTGTTAATAATTTATTATTATTATATATATTTTAAAATATTATTGATCAAATATTTCATTTAAAAAATATAAATGTATTTTAAATTATTTCTATATTATATTATTATTTTTTATATTTAATACTATTATTTTATAAATTATTTTTTGTTATAAATTATTCTTTGTTATAAATCATTATATTTATTATTATTATTTTATTATTATAATTAATTATTATTAATAATATTATTAAATAATTTTATAACATCAAGGGTTAATTCACATAATCTATGTGGCTTTTTTGGCAAATCTTTGGACACCCGTGAAGATGAAAAAATGTGTTTCAGCACCTTTCTTCACTTGCCAATACACGGATATCAGTGGAAACACACGCACATAATCTCCGCATTTCTTTCTTCTTATACAGTGAACAACCAACCAGAAACAAACACAACCTTAAAGATCTTTCACATGTGAATTAGGTTAAAAAAAATAAAAATTTTACAACGTAAAATTACATATCTAATATTTGAATTCTAAAACTAGTAATTAAATTAAAACAATCTTACGCGTGGAAATTTTCTCAATATTACTAAGGAATTTTTCATTTCAACTTTCAACCATGTTTGTTACGCTTTTTGCTGTATTTTATGCCTCAAGTTGTTAACTATTCTATTCTAAATTTTTGTGTCATTTTATTTGTACAATTTTTTATTATTGAATTTTGAAATTTTATTGTGTGATATTTATATAAACATATTGGTGCTTTTACAAAATTAATATTATAATTTTATATCAAACCAAGTATATATACATTGTTTCTTGATTTGATTTCACTATCGGCGTATTTAATGGTCATAGAACGAAAAATGCTATAGAAAATATTCTGAAAATTGGATTTGAACCCTGAGAATAAGGTCGTGGATGTGAGTCAAACTAAAATTAGTATAATTTTATTTTATTTCGGATAAAAACTTGTATTTAATTTATTTTATTTTGGAATTGTAGAACAATAACATGATTTTTAAATATATTCACTATTAAATGCAAATTCAATTTGTAGAGTTAATCAAATATAAAAACTTGTATCTAAGTGTAGAATACATAAGAACATGAATTAAGTAATAAGAATAATACAGCACAAGAAAAAAAATAAAACAAGAATCTTAGAAGTTTGTGATTAAATACAAGTTCAATTCATAAAATTATATAATTATGAAAACTTACTTTTAAGAAGAAGCATAAAAAAATACATACAACATAAAGAAGGAAATTACAAGGAGAAAGAACAAGATGAATGGGGTATTTCAAATATTATAAATGATAAAATGGTAGTGAGAAACTTGTGAAAATGTAGAAGTCATGTTACAGGGAGGTTCAAAATAAATGTTGAACGGACTTATCACTTGATGTAAAATAAAAGATAAGATTCAAAGAAAAAGATTATTCTCTTCTTTCAAATAACTCAAAAAATTCTTTGAAAAATCTCTCTTAGTTTTCATATATTCAAAAGTTTTTTCCAGAGGAAATGGGGAGATATTTATTACTAGTTTCCTAAGTTATATGAAATGTAAATGCACCTACATTCAAATGTGAAATGTAAAACCTAATGGTCAAAAATTAATCATGGAGAAATTTGAAATTCAAAATTCAAAAATACAATGATGAAAATCAAGGGAGTTGGCTAAAACTCTTGAAGCATGTTCCCTGCTTGAACACATTTTTCATGTTTCATTTACACTTGTCTTGCCTTGCTTCTCTTTTAACTTTTCTTTCTTTTGACTTGCATGCTTTGGTTGAATTTTTAATGAGCTGAAAACATAAACACTACAATAAAATCATCAAACTACAACTTATTGTCTTAAAATTTTGGACTATGATGTTATGATTTCTTGTATAAGTTGGCTCATGTCTCCTTGGAATTTCTCCCTTAAAAAGATCACAACAATGATAAAAAAAACCTTTCAAAGATAGTTTTCATAAATCTCTCATTCCAAGATTAGTTCCAGATTAATAATATGTAATGTAAAAAAGAATAAAATATTATAAAAAATTTACACGGGGTATTTTTATAGTGGTTCATCTGATAAATCGAGACTACGTCCAATTCTTGATTAACACAATCAAGATTCACTAAAGTAGACTATTTCTGCAAGATACAAGTATTATTTTGACTCAATCATTTTTAACTAAACGAGTATTCTTTGGACACAATCCATTCCATATACAAAGTTCTTGAGTATTGTTTAGAACAAAGCTACTCTTGACTAAACTTTAGTATTCTTTGGGCATGTCCACCCTTGGCTAAAATTGAGTATATTTTTGAATGAAACCACTTATGGCTAAACCACCAAGTATTGTTTGAACAACAACCACTCCTAGTTAAAATCTGGGTATTATTTTAAACGCAATCACTCCTAGTTAAAACACTTTGATTGCAATGGTTGTGATCTGAAAAACATGAATATCACTCACTAAAAGAGATAAAGATAGAGTTCATTTTTTTAGGTTGCTAATGAACATAAACAATGTTCATTACAAAGCTTTAGTGCAGAGAAATACTTTTGCTTAGAGCTTTGTTATCATACATTGTTGTTGTTCTTAACCTTTCTTCATCTTGAAATCTTTTATAAATAGTGCATTGAAAAAAATAGTCATTGCAATTGAGCTTTTACTCAAGCTGGAGTAAAACATATATAGTTGATATAGAGGTGTGTTCAAATGATTGTTGGCACGAAACAACTTTAGCACATCTTTTAAGAGATTGTTGATGTAAATATCAGTTTTACAAGATCTTTTTGGTAATGTTGGAATAAAAATATTCTCTACAAAATAATACAATAAACATATAAAAATATTTCAAATTATACAACATTATTAATATTATGTTCTTATCATTTGATAAAGACTTCACTTATTAGACGAAGCAAAAATCAAAAGATGATATTGCATTGGACAAATTTAGTGTGTCTATCAAACGAAACATATTCATTATTTATATTTTCCTCTAAAAAACACCTAATTAAAATTAACAAGCTATGTTTGAACTTTATTTTTTGTAAGTGAGTATTTAATTACTTTTATAAGTAAATATGTCTTTTAATTATTAAATATTTATTTTTAAAATCTAAAAGCTTACAAATACATAATAATATTATAAAAAAATAGTTTTCGTTATTCAATACTTTAATATATTTTATATTCTTTTATGAAAGATCTTGTCGTTATTCAATACTCTGATATACTTTATATTTTTTTTATAAAAAGATCCCAGTGATTTAAACTTAAAAGCTTAAATACATGTCTAAGATCACCAAATAATTGCCATTCTTTTCATAAATATTATTACTTATTTCATCTTAAATTTAAAAAACACCACCACAAGATTAAGTTCAATATATTAATCAAGTCAATGACTTGTCAACGTATTTTAGGTTATATAAGAATACTCTTCTTTATTTATTGTTATTAATAAAGAATATGAATATTTATCCTTTATATTTTTCATAACTTAAATAATAGATTTTAAGTTAATACTTCCTTTCTCCCCTTTATAATATCATCTTAAAAAATAATTGTTTCTTTTATAAAAACCCTTTGTAATTGTATGATAAAAATAAAAAACTAATCTTTCATGGTAGGGTAGAAACCCATATATTATATTATTTAATGATTTTTCTTCATTCATAATTTTTCTTTAATTTTAAGAAAAAACAATTACTTTCCAAAACATGAAACACATTGTGAGAAGTTTTGGGGGAATGAATGTATCAACTATCAGTGTCGGCTACCAATGGAAAATTAATTAATGTAACTAAATATAAATACCAACACAATGGTTCCTGTCTTGCAGTTTTACGCGACTTGTGTGTGCTTTTTCTAAGTCTATGTTCAATTTAAATCTCACTCAAAACAATATAAGAAGCACCCCAAAACCAAAACTATTGACTTTAACTCCCTTTTTCTATTACTTTTTTCCTTTGATAATAATTCAAATTTTGAAAAACACTTGCCAAATATTAATAGTTTGTTGGACATATATATGAATTCAGCATAATAAATATTCCATCTAGCATGGAGTAACAAATATGGACTAGTCTTCATCCCAATATGGTAAGTGCTTTGCTCCAAGGCATTATTGAGAATCATAATTGCAACTTTCATTATTTCAAGGTGCAAATTGCAGATTAAGTAATGTAGATGAAAAACACTCGAATACCAAATTATGAAAGCTGTGGTAGAATAAACAAAAGCACTAAATTTGTGGAAGAAAAACACTCAATTTGTGGAAGAAAAGCTCACAATAAGCGAAGATTTTATGATGGTTCCTGCCTTGCTGCGTCATCTTGAAGGAAGATAAAAGAGACAAACTCTCCCCATTTGCTTATATTTGACACCAACTTGCCAATAAACACATGAGAAAAACTATAAATAAAATGAGCCAACATGGATCGAGGAAAGTGAAGGGTTTTTCTATAGGAGGCTTAAAACTAAATGAGAGAATCATTGTCATCATAGTGTCCTGGATGTTGACTCCAAGGGGAAGTAATCACTCAGTCCTCACTGAAGAAGACCTTTCTAATCTACTGTATTATGAATAACATCAAGGTCAATTAGATTCATGTCTTCAAGGAGCACGTGCAAAAATCTATCAGATTAAGTGACTATCATTTCCCTTATGTTGTTCTTATATCAAAATTTCTGCAATATTTTGAAATTGACCTTGAAGAAGAATTTTCAGAGGTGGTGAATCCATCTCATGAAATTAAGGTTGGCAACAAATGAGTGAGTAAAGATGAAGAACAAGTGGGCCCTTCTTGTAAAGATCAAGCTGAAGCAGATGAGGAAGACCAAGATGCCCCAAATACTGGAGATGCTGGAGCAGATGAACACCAAGCTAGACAAGATGATCAAGGTACTAAAATTCCAAGTGAACAAGTTGTTGGTGAAACCCATGGAGCTGGTCCAAGTGTTGGAAATGCATATGAATATGTTATGCATGCACTTGTGGGATATGAGCCACCCATTGATCGTGGGATTCCAATGTCACCATTTGAAAGGTTGATGATCAATCGCTTGGATAACATGGCTAGTGATCAAAGGAATCACTATGACTTTTGTGCTGCCAGGTTCCAGCATCTTGATGAACAAATTGAAGTTGTCCATACCCAACTCTTTGAGTTTCAGTTTGGATGATTAATTGTTTAAAGCATCAATTTCTGTTATTTTTATGTTGAACTATTTATTATCCTGTTTAGTTCTCTTACTCTATTTATGAAGACAAATGGGGGGAGAAATTTGTGGTTTCTTTGTTGTAAGTTTTGATACTCTATGGTGCTTTAATTTTGTGTGAATTTTGTTTAAATGTTGTTGTCATAAGCTCTGATACACCACAATTTCTGCTGCACACTGGTGCTGCCACAGGTTCTGCCACATGCTGTCAAAATTGGAATTTTTGCTCATGGGTTATGCAGAAAACTAGTTATGTGTCTGCTTGATGATTATGTTTTAATCCTACTACTATACTTGCTTTGTATGTGCACACTTTTTGTTTTGTAGGATCTATCAAGTTCAAAAACTACAACACAAACAAACCAGGGATTTGTCTTTTCATCAAATAGAGGGAGATTGTTGAATAAGATGCTTTGATGTCTCCAAATCTATGTGGAATGCTTGAAGACCTTGTTGTTTGGTGTGGGTGTATTGTCTAGGAGTTTTTAACTTGTTAATTCACCCCTTTAAGATGATCCAAGTTCATTTGAATTTTTATCTTTTTGAATAGATGGGATCTCTAAAAAGTTGTGAAATTTCAATCTGTTGAAATGTCGAAACAACTTGTTGTTGGACACTTAGTGATTTTTCAAATGGTTTGGAAACGTTGTGCTCATTTTGTCTTTGCTGTCAAAACAGAAACAAGTTATTTCGATAAAACAACTAGTTGTTTTTATGAAAACCTTAACAGAAAAATAATTTCAATCGATTGTTTTGGAAAACAAATTGTTATTTTTATAACAAAATTTTGTTAAGTGTTTTAAATTGTTTTAAATGTTTCCAACTACTTCTGGTTTTTGATCTAACAGCTTTGACCAGTTGATTGAGGTTATATAAAGGTTTTTTAACATTCTTTTGAACTAACTAAGAAAGAGAGATTGCTCAAAACATTTTTCAAGAATTCAAAAGCTTTGGATCATCTCAAGTGTGTGGAATAGGATTGGGTTTTTGTATTCTTCTGAACTTAAAGCTTTGTATACCCAGGTGTATTCTTCTCTTCTTCTTGAATATTGTATTTCTGTGTGTTCTTATGTAAGGCAGTTTCAGAAAGGTGTTTTTAGATACTGTGTTGTTTGCCAAAGAGTGGTGTGTGTTCTTGAAGGTTCAAAATCATCACTCTTGGTGTGTGTTTTGTAATCTAGGGTTGATTAGATAGTGAATGTTCAGTGGTTAGCTGAGGACTGGATGCAACTCTTGGTTAAGAGTGAACCAGTATAAACATATTGTGTGATTCTCACTATCTCTACTCCTATAATTTGTTTTAACTTGATTTTATATTTTGCTGGTATAAATAATCGGTTGTTTCGTGAAAATAACAGGTTGATTTTCTGGAAATAACCTTAAAACAAAAATTTTATTGAGTTGAACAGAAAATCAATTGGTTGATTTTTCAGAACTTTTCACTCTACCTTCAAACCTTACGAAAATCTTGTGAAAAGAATTCACCCCGCTCTTGTTTAGGCCACTAATTCTAATAGAAAGAATACTTGTTTGAGTCATAAATGGCTTGGAAAATAATACTGATGTGTACTTCGTAGCGTGAGTCTGCCTAGTGTAACTTGATTGGTTGGTTAATAAAATTGGATGTAGTTTGTGTAATAAAACGAAGCAATATAAAAATATTAAGTATCGTTTATTTCCTTTGATCTTTTACATTGCATGTGATATATTTGTTTAACCAATTAAAGAAGGAAGGAAAAACTAAAGTCAACCTTGTGAAAATTATTAATTCTATAGGTATATTCCTCTTTATACCGTCTAATAGTACTTGCACAAATGATATTAGTAAAAAAATTGCAAAAAAATTAAAACACTAGTCAACCTTTTTTCTTTTGTTTTTTCTTGTTTTTCACAACACTTTTTGGGTTCATAGTCATTCCTAGCTAATCTCGTTTAAGAATATTCTTTCAAACTTAGTTACTCTTGGCGAACACGAGTATTATATAGGCCAGTAGTCACTTCTGGATAGCCCATTGAGTATTCTTTGACACTTATGGTTAACACGTGTATTCTTTCAAATTGTAGTCACTTCTGACTAACCCCTTTAAGAGTATTCTTTGAACAACCACTTCTAGCTAGAAAATGAGTATTCTTTGTCAAACCAACCACTATTGGTTAAGATAAAGAAATTACATGAATGATGATCAATTAATCATAGGGTTGCTTACTAGAAAAGGAGTAACATCTTTCAACTTTTACAAGGTTTGTGCACTCTCATCTAATTCGTTAGACGAACACTCATAATGTTTTTTATGAAGCTTTTTGGGAGTTAGAAATTTGGCAGAGTTTTTGCACTATGTAATGGGATCTTTCTCTTTCTTCATCTTGATGAGTGGTCATTGAGCAGCTTCAGCTCACTATGCTCTTTCTATGTTTGATGAACTTAAACATGGATGATGCATTAAATGCACTTCAGAGAACCTTAATTGTTTTCTTTCTTCTTCACGCAACATCGTTGATAGTTGACAATATTTATCTCCTTAGGTAGGGAAGTTTTTTATACCAAAATATTTATTTCCCGAGATAGGGGAGTCTTTTATACCAAATGTGATAAAAGAGCACAACATACTTGTAGATAGTTTGGTCAGAGTTGAAATGTACTTGTGTTATAAAGTTGTTAAATAAAACAACTTTAATTTTTATCCAATATTGAATTGAGAATTAAATGTATTACTATTATAATGCATAAATTGAATAAAATACAGAAACAAATTAGAACTTTTAGAACAATATTATTATCATTAACTGATAATATGAAAATTGTTACAATAATTAAGGACGCAATGCTTGAAATTGGCTTACTTTGGACCTGTCTTCATTGAGAAGAGACAGAAGCAATGTACAGAGACAGTTGAAGGTAACTAAAACACATAAATGGTGTGAGCTTTAGGAGGAGTGGTTGATTCTCCTCAACGTGGCTTTGGGTCAACAATTTCAGAGAAAACAGTTCCAGACATCATTCTATCACTCTCTTTGTACTCTCCGCTACTGCTGCTAACACTCACCACACTCGTTCCACTACTCTTGTTAAAATCAGAAACCTGGCCCACACTCGTTCCACTGCTAAACAAATCCTCCATACCTTCATCTCTTCTTTCATTCACCCTTTCACCACCCACAACGTTAGCATTTTCCCTCTGTTCTGCACTCTCTTGTAGCTGCAACGCAAACTCCAGCATCCAAACCACGTCGTTCATCGACGGCCTCTGCGTTCCGTCGTCCAACAAACAACTCACCCCAATCTCGCAGAACTTCTTCAAGCACTCAGCTGCGATCCTACCCTTCAATGCCGGGTCAACAATCTGTGCAATGGTACCATTTTGGTAACAGTGTCTTGCCCATTCAGCCAGTAACACCTGTTTCTTCTCCGCCGTGCGGATCAGAGGCGGACGGGCGCAGAGTAACTCGAACAGCACCACACCGAAAGAGTACACGTCAGACTTTTCCGTCAAACGCTGTCGTTTGTAATACTCTGGGTCTAGGTATCCCATGCTGCCCTTCACCACGGTGCTGACATGAGCCTTGTCCATGCCCGTTGGCCCGATTCTGGAAAGTCCGAAGTCCGACACCTTGGCCACCCACTTATCATCTAACAAGATGTTCGTGGTTTTCACGTCGCGGTGGATGATCGTGTGCTTCGCGCCAGTGTGGAGGTAGTGGAGTCCACGCGCGGCGCCGATGCAGATCTGCAACCGCTGCTTCCACGGGATGGCGGGGTTGTCCGTGTTGTAGAGATGGTCGCGTAGGGTGCCACGCGCCATGAAGTCGTACACCAGGATCATCTCGTTCATCTCGTTGCAGAATCCGATTAGGGACACGAGATGAAGATGGCGGAGCTGCGAGAGCATCTCGATCTCGTTCATGAACTCGTGCGCACCCTGCTGCGAACCCGGTTTCAGACGCTTGATGGCCACCGGAGTGGAACCGCCGTCGGTGTAGCCCTTGTACACGTGGCCGAATCCCCCGACTCCGATGATGAAGACTTCGTCGAAGTTGTTGGTGGCGGCTTTGATCTCCGCGAGGGAGAAGTGGCGGCAGAGATCGGACGGTAGAGAGGAGTTTGTGTTGGTTGACTTGGTCGTTGCGAAGGAGAGTGGACCCCACTTGGAAGTCCCGGAAGACTTTGAATTTTTGTAATCTTTTGGCTGTGTGGTTCTCTTGCGTCGGAAACACACGACAAGGAAAAAGATCAGCGAGATCAAAACGACGCCGGACGCCACCCCTGCTACGACGCCAATTATCGTCGTTGCACTTCCGCTGCTCTTCTTTCCGTTTTGGCCTGGATTGTTGTTCTGTGGAGTCTGAACCGGGTCTGGGTTGGGTCCGGCTAGGTTGTTTGATTGGGCTTCGCTGATTTTAAAGATCTCGAGACCGTTAAGGAAGGCGTCGCTGTAAGTCGTATCCACACTGCTTTCGTAAGGGTGCATTTGAAGCGAGAGATTAAACCTTTTCTGATTACCATTCTTGGGAATCATAACGGCGTAGTTTCTGTGCACAGCTACACCTTTTTGTTTCTCACT
>Ga0123342_1006029_pt1 | contig 17108 bp, 8 predicted proteins | sample Turbeawhitnodule_FD_89960 | JGI IMG/M metagenome (GOLD analysis project Ga0123342, IMG submission 89960) | Root nodule microbial communities of legume samples collected from Mexico - Turtle bean Mexico white nodule | ecosystem: Host-associated > Plants > Roots > Nodule | place: Mexico: Nepantla... | reverse complement strand
GTTAATATAATATTAATATTAATAATAATGTTAATATAATATTAATATTAATAATAATGTTAATATAATATTAATATGTATAAATTATGTTAATAATTATAAGTAAAATAAAAATGATAATATGACTAAAGAACTTCTCTGGTCCAGTGGTTAACCCTTCTCCGATTACTGAAAGGACTTGAATTCAAATCCTGGCTGATGCGCTTTCTTTGCAATATTAATTGTGGGTGCTTTGGATTTTATTTTCTTAACATTTTTATAACATGAAACAAATCATTATACATTTAAGGAGTCCATCAAATATATAGAAACAAAAATATATAGTATTAAAATTAAGACATTATGTAATAGAACAAATAAATTAACTATGATTTACATCCCCGTTAGATTAATTTATGCCTAAAGGCAATGCTACACTTAACAAAGACAATAGAAAGAATTCATATGTATAGATATTTTTATATTTTTATTTTATAAGTAAACTGGGAAAAAAAATCCAGCATAAATTTTTTTATCTGATCAAAATTAGCATACAATTACTTTTAAACATAAAATTAATTTTTGATAGGAACCAAACATGCTGATATTCACTTAGTATCACATTAATTAGTTAGTATTTTATGAACAATTTCCGAGAGTGAAGATTTATAGTTGAGGATCGGGAATGAATCAAAATAGAGGTTTTTTCTTAAAATTATGTAGTTATTTTTTAAATTTTTCAAAATGGGCAATTTTTTTATTATTTAGAAATGGGTAAATCCCGAACACAGAATATGCAATTTATTCATTGAAACCGCCAATTGTGTTAAATTTTTTTTAAAAATTGTATATACAAAAATACGATTTCAATTAAACATATACATTTTGTAATATTATAATATAATATAAAAAATAAAATAAAAATTTAAAACCTAAAATTCGTTTATAATATTTTAAATATATAATAAGTTTAATTTACTATTTATAAAAAAATTATATAATTAAAGAAAATTAGTTTTTTATAAAATATTTTTTTAACTAAATATTTTTTTTAAAATATTTTTTTTAAAATATTTTTTTTAACTAAATAAGCTTTTATAAAATATTTTATTATTATTATTTATAATTAAAGAATAGCTTATGTTTTTGAAAATAATTTTTTATTATATAATTAAAAAATTAAATACATTAAAATTATTTTGAATTTTAATAAAATTAATGATGTTATAATTTAATAATATAAGATGTTGGAGATCCCACATCGACTAGAGATAAGGACATTTCATAATATATAAATGGGTGCAGACCTCACCTTATCGAGCCGGTTTTATGGGGTTGAGTTAGGCTTAAAGTCCACTCTTTCGTAATATGGTATCAGAGCCATTTAAAACCTATCCTAGCGAGTGTTTGTTGGGCTTATCAGGCCACCCGCTATCGGGCTGCTATCGGACCACCCAAAATATATAGTCCCACGCACGAGCTTCTATCTATCACTCTCGGCGTGAGGGGGGGTGTGTTAATTATTTAAAAATTATTAAAGTAAATTTAATCCATAATAAAAAAATTAAGTTGGTAAAACCCTAAATTCAAAATGTTAAAAATAAATAAGAAACTTTAACCACTGAAAAGTTAAAATGCAAAACGTTAATCAGAAACTTTAATTGTCATAGAAAGTAAAAAAAATAGTACAAAGTCTACATTCTACTATTGTCGATATGAACAATTTCTTCTATTATCGTCTTCATTTCTACCGTAAGAGCATTTGTTTAGCTTATTTGAAAGTGGTTCGTCCATTTTATTTTGTATACGATTAGTTGTTGATCTGCCTTATTCCTTAGGATGCATGTGGGGGTCCGGGATGAAATTGGATCCCTTATAAGTAGATCAATAATCTTGATTTCGAACGGGATGAAATTCAACTTCATAAGCCTTCACAATATACTGCAGATTATAGATATGATCAACGAATGTTGTTAGTTATAAATGACATGTCGAACAAATAATGATAACATGAACATAGAAAGCTAGAGAGCTTGAAACTCTCCATAATCATACCACTTGCCATTAAGTTTTACCGTGTATGACATAGGTAGGCATCACAATCGTAGTTGGACAGTGAGTAGCTCTTAACCATCAAATTCTGAATTTTGTCGATTATATAAAAAAAAACTAATTTTCTTTAATTATATATATAAAAAAGTTTTAAATAGTAAATTAAACTTATCTAAATATTAAAAAAAAAACTATATTAAAATATTGTAAACAAACTTTAAGTTTTAATTCTTTTTATTTTATATATTATTATATATTATAATATAACAAAAAGGTATATGTCGCATATACGATTTTTTTAAATTTTATATATAATTATATATTATAATATTATAAAACGTATTTACGAAATATGATTTTTATTTGAAATTGTATTTCGTATATACATTTTTTTTAAATTCATGGTTGGCGATATCAATAATATGCACACTACAAAAAAATTATGAAATAGAAACAAAAAATAATTAGTTGTTATAGTAACTAAATTAGAGACCATTTTAGAAACTAAAAAAAATTTGGTTTCTAAATTAGTTTCTATTATTATTAAATGATTTCTAAACTGATATCTAATTAGTTACCAAAATTTTAACTACTAATAATTTAGATTCTAAATTTGGTAGCCGAAGTTGTGATAATAATTCTAGTGAGAGCGTTTAGGGTTTATTTTGCAGACGTTGAAAGATGTTCGTGAGCAGAGGAGCGTTTAGGACTTCGAACCAAATTTTCAAAATTATTTTAAAAAATAATTGGAAATAATGAGGGAAGGAAAACTTTTTTTATTCTAAAGGATAATTGTGGCGGTTGAAAATGACATATTTTGAAAGATAATTGTGACAGTTGGTCAAATAACGTATTATAATGAAATTTGTGGTGGTTATTAATAACCGCCATATTAAAACTGTCACATTTTACACGATTTTTTTTAGTGATATATATATATATATATATGATAAGTTTTTGTTCAAACAAAAACTTTGTCGCTGAAGTGAAATTTAAAATGGAAATTCGAGTTGATTTTGGAACAATTTTCATTCAAGGAAACTTCTTTTATTTTGAAATTTGTATTACTTTAATTGGGTGAATAAGAAGATTATATATATATATATATTTATTTGTTTATGTGATATACTTCATGTGATTTATAGTACACATAGTTATGTTCAATGCGAAAATACCATGATGAGATGTTTAAGTTGTATATTAAATTGAGATTCTGTATGATATATTTGATTCTACTGATATTTGAATTACATAAATAAAATATTAGGTGGTGAGAGTCGAATGAAGTTCCTATGATATAGTCTGCAATAAAAGAATTACGTTTGATATATCATAGGAAATTACATTGTCACATGAGTGAATGCATACCAATTATGTAGCTTGATGTGACTGATTCAAATATATATATCTAAGTCTAATTTAATGTACTGTCTCCGAGCAAGAAAGTGTCTTTCACCAATAGAATCAAGTGTTTGTGATACTGATGTCTATTATTTATGATAAAAGAGATATTTATTTGTTATTTATGACTATATAGGTATTCAATTGGGCTAAAAGTCAAAACACTTTATTCTTATATATACTTAATGAATTTATGAATTGTGTTTTCTATAAATTATGAATATATATATATATATATATATGAGATTTTAAAACACTATATAGTTGTTATTATTTTCCTGTGATAATGATGTGTTACAAGGAGCATATGATATTGCATAAAAAAAAAACTCCATAGAAATAGATGTTTTGGAAAGGAGAAAAAATATATGTATTAATTTTGATGAGGAAAGTTTATTTTGAAAAAAAAACTGTAAAGTATAATATAAATATTATCTAAATGTTTATTTATCTTATGATTAGTACTAATACAATAGTTATTGAGATGTTACATCTATAAAACAATTTTTTTTAATATAAACTTAAATATTATTAAATTATTAATTAAAATAAATAATGATATATTTATATAATATTAAAATAAAATTATAAAATAATATTTATATTTATACTTATATTTTTATTTCATATTTTTATGTCTAATTTATCTCATATTTTTATTTTACAAGTGAAACCATATTACCCATCCTCAGTGTTGTTATCTTATTATCATGGAAGATTTTTGTTTCTTTGAAAATTTAGATACAGAAATCATCATGTAGTCTTCAATGTAAAGGAAAAGAGATGAATTTCTTATAAATTTTAAACACTCTAAAATTTAGAAGTTTTATTGTTTTTACATATATTTTTTTAATGTTACATTATACCACATTATTATATCACTTAGTTTATTTTATACTTTTCCGTCTTTTTATTAATAGATGTAAAAACATTGTGCAAAAGTTTTTTCCTCTATTTTTTTTTCTTTTTTCTACTTATCTCTCTATAAATTCAAAAGAGACCATTGGCTATATCCATTTATAATTTAAAATAAATTTACACTCTTTTATTTATATATATAATCTTAAAAATTATATAATAATTATATATAATTAATGGCAATGTAAATTGTTTTAGCACCCAGATCATTAAGCACATTTGATATTGTTTGTTTGTTTACGGATTAAAGAATCATTTAAGAAAATATGAAAAATAAATATAATATATTTTCCTTATTATTATGAGTTTCTTAAAATCAATTCTGAAAATTGTTTATTTTTTAGAAAGTAGTGATATCATGTTTTAATGTATTCTAATTACAAGGTAAAATTTGATAATATAAAGTTATTTTTTTCAAATCTCACATCGACTAGAGATAAAAACATTTCATTGTATATAAGTGGTATCAGAACCTAACTCAACCTCATAAAATCGGTTCATAGGGTTGAGGTTTGCACCCACTTATATACAATGAACGGTATTTATCTCTAGTAGAGGTATTCCAACATAATTTTTTAATTATATTTTATTATTTAAAGTATTCCTTAAAGAAGAAAAACTAATCAACCATTTTTTAATATATTTAGAACTAACATTTCTGGATAAAAACCATTATAGTTCTTTACAGTGCAGCATGAAACAAATATTCCATCTACTTTTCAATGTTAAAATTGACTTTTTGTAGACTTGCAAAATAGTTCAAGCTTGTAGGTAATAATTGTAGAATCAGAAGAGAGATGGAAATATTTTTGGATTGGGTTTCTTTAATGAATAATCTTATGCTTTTGAATTGGAAAATCTCTTCTGAATTACAAATCAAAGATATGTGTTTTTTGTCCAACCAATTATTATCATTAACTTTTAACATCACTGAGAAGCCAAAACTTTTATGATGAGAAATTGACACCCCTTTTGGGTTCACGCATGAATTTGGACAAATAAGAAGAGCTGCTTATAAAAGTAAGACTTGTAATAATAAAACTAAAATACAAAGCTGAAATCTTGATCAAGGGCCATCTTTTCTACAGTGCAAGTAGTTCTGATGTTTCTCCACGTGTTCTCTTTTCATATGATATCAGCCCCTACCTCGTGCATGAACTCTTCTATAAGTGTTTTTCTCCTGGGATACTTTTTTTCTTCCTTTAACTTTCATCTTTCACTGTTCGACATTATATTCAGTTAATTAATATCTATATGTTTCTAATTCTTGTTAACACATCCCAATGCTATTTTTCACTAACCAAATTTTGATTATCAAAAGCTACAGTCTTCTTCTGATGTTACTATTCTATAAGTACAATCCATAATAGAATTCTACATAAATTATTTAATAACCAAGAAAAAACTATAGTGGTAAATTTGTACTGTTTTATAAGTTCATTATGTATAATGTATACCAAATATGATATCATTCTAAGTTTATATTACTTCAAGTATATAAAATGATACTTTTTAGATTGATTATTATGTACATTTAATGTACAAAGTGTTTGTAAAATGTGTTTAAAATTTGTTTGAAATTTTATATTGTTTTTGGTTCTCATATTTTTTTTCCTTGCTCATTATTTTTTCTCTATTATTTTTTGTTGTTCATCATGTCACTACAAAAAATCATCAAATAGAAATTAATTTTTAGATATCAAAATAATTAGTTACAATAATAACTAAATTAGAGACTATTTTAGAAACTAAAAAAAATGATTTCTAAATTAGTTTTTATTATGGTTAAATAGTTTCTAAATTGGTATCTAATTAGCTACCAAGGTTTTAATTACCAATTATTTATATTCTAAATTTGGTAGCAAAAACCTTGGTTGCAAATTAGATACCAATTTAGAAACCATTTAACAATAATATAAACTAGTTTAGAAACCAAAAATTTATTTAGTCCCTAAAATGGTCTCTAATTTAGTCACTATAGCAACTAATTAATTTTGGTCTCTAAAATTAGTTTCTATTTCATGATTTTCTTGTAGTGTGTCATTACCATGTGACCACACATTTTTTTTGTTATTATAAGTTTTTTTATTTTTTCTTTCTCTTAGTATTACTCTATTTTTTTTTTCATGTTCTTTTATTCTATCTTCCTTTTTCGAGTTCTTTGAACATGTAAGTAACATCGTTTCAATTCTAGATAGTACATCATATATAAAATTAGTAAATGTTATTCAAATAATATGTTAACTTTAGAAGTAATTTTGCTAATCAAGAATCTACTAACAAGATTAACACATGATAATCTCTTGAAATTAGAAAGTGTCCATAGGTAGTTCCTTGAATCTAGGAAAATACAATGATTACACTTCGAAAACAATGATGACTCTTGGAGAAGTCACATGTTAGATGTCTATCTATTCTCTGAGGGACACAAGAAGACTCTTGAAATCTTGAAAGGTCAAGTGGAAGAGTAAACTACCACATATATACTTGAAAGTGACATGCAGTAGTTTAAAAGCTTAAAAAGATAGTTCTAACTTCATGAGTGCATAAATTTCGTCTAAGTTCTTTCTCAAGTTTACTTGAAGTTCTAACTTTTCTCAAGTTCAGCTATAGACTGAGAAATTATTTATGTACAAGTCCTCTAATCTCATCCTCCAAAGCTTTGAGTATTCCTCTAGTCATTCTTCCTTATTATCTCTCTTATATTTCTTCTTCTTTGATCTTCTTTTTCATACTTCTTGTCTTTATTCATTTAACTCATTCCCATATTTCTTCAATAAGATCTTCTTCATCCTTATTTACATCACAAGTTTTATTTAAACTAAGTCACTATTGGCTTTCCCAAGTATACAATGTCACTTTTAGCTTTACAAAAAAGTTGTTTGAAAGTGATTACAAGGAAAATCCCACTAGAGAGAATATAATGTATAAATACTCCTTATGTGAGAGAATAACTTCACACAATGAGGTTTTATAAATAAAGTTGAGTCTCTCTCAATTGTCTAGTGGACAATCTTATGATCTAACATGTGGAAGCTTTACAAAAATTACTATATGCACAACAACAAGTTCACGTAAAATAACATAAGAATTCTTAGCCATGTCTACGTGCAAAGCTTCTATGTGTAGTTGTCTTGAATACGACCATGTTGCTTGTTGATATGTTTCATTATGACAATTCTTTATCCGATTTTGATTTCGACTTGGATGACACCTTTTTCTATAAAACTCAACATGTTAAGCATAGGATGACTTTTTCTCCACAAACCCCTTTGTAGTATTGATATTACCAAACTCAACATACAAACTCAAAAGGTTGATCTATTGTGTCAAAATCATCTTAGGGATAGGTGAGCCAATGTTTATAATTAGTAGACGATCAAGCAATTCAAGATTGTCTTGTGATATCCATGTGTACATTAGGCTTACTTCTCATGTTTAATGTTTATTTAAATGTGTCTAGTTATTTGCACTCTTGGATAAACCTTGTGCAACATCAACTAAACTTTGTATAACATCGAGAACTTTGTAACATCATATAAGCTTTAGGAAATTGTCTAATGTTGCACACTTTGTATAAACTTTGATGTTTCATGTACTCGTTTTTCTTTTCTTGATTCACATTTAGTAGCTTTTATTAGATCAACCAAAATTTATTATTATTTGTTATGATAAAAACCATGATCATTTTGTACAAGATTGTATTGATTGATGAAGGATTATACTATATATGATAGGCCATTTATGTTTTAAGAATTTCCTCCTATTTTATTATGACACATAATATCAATTTTATGCATAACAAGAAAACATGTTACTCTTAGTTTATCTAGTTGCTTGATACACTTTGATATTTTCAAAGGATCAAAGTTTCGGGTTTAGCAAACTTGTAGATGATGTTTAAGATTAGAGTAAAAACAAGTTTAGAAACTTAAGAGCTTTCTTCTAAAAAAGTTATTAGAGCTTATGTGAAAGAAAGATAAAAGAGATTAAAGTTGCTTATGCTTTTATAAGATTATTTGAGTTTTTTTTTTAACTTTTTAGGAAAAAGCTTATTAAAACTTAGCATACTATTTCTTAAAAGATCAACCTTAGTTCTTTTTTGAAAATACTTATTTATCGATTCGTCTAGAATACAAAGATATATATGAGATTATAAAAGCATTTACAACTTATATGATAACTTATTATCGGGGCAATTAATATAAGAGCATAAAAACATCATAAAAAAACATATATAATCAAACCAAAAGGATGATAAAGATAATCAAAGCAAAAATAAACAAGAGCATAGGTAGATGATATATTAGCTAAAATATGTTCATTCATTTAAAATAATAAAGAAGACTTCCCATTAGTGTTACAACAATAACAACGATAAGTGTGTCTAAGCTAAAAAATGTGTAAAGTATAAAGTTATATAACACACATATATATATATATATATTTGTATATTTATGTACTTCTTCCTTTTCATAAGAAAAAGGGTTAGAGGGAAGAACATCATAGAAGAGGTTGGTTGAGTGAGGCGTTCATGGGTGGTTGCTAGCAGATGGAAGGTGGTGGTTTTGATTGAGTTATAAGTTGTTTTGTATCAGATGTTGGGGGGAATGTTTGAGGTGCTTTGTTCATTGCTTAGTTGAGAAGTTTGGGTGGATGAGTTTGGTGGAAAATGTAATATATTGATGTAGATGTCGATTTTTGTCTAAGTAGTTGTAACATGTTTTGATAAATATGCTTTACAATACCTTCTGATTCATTTTATTGTAGAGGTGTTCCTCAAAATCATTCAACATGGATTGAACCATGTCAACTGGTGCAAACTATGAGTTGCAGTGACGACAAGAAGAAAGGGCGATAAGGGTTGGCTACCTAATGAATAAAAATATATTTTTGTGGACAAAGTATGATGAGCATGTCTAGCCTCAACAATATCTCTGTCAAGGACTTCTACATTAATGTCTACCTTAGCCTTTGTTTTAGTATCAACTTTGGCTTTATCTTCCACTACTACCTTGGCATTAACTTCTGTCGAGACATGCAACTTCCAAAAAAGCTTCAAGGTACTTCTTTTGGAAGGAAGTCTTCTCTTGTTGTACATGACTCTCGTCAACCTTTTGAAGAAGGTGAGGGATGATGTCATCAATAGAGGTACAAAAACCTTTTAGGGGTAAATCTATTGGGGCATGTTCCTTGATAAGATTTCTGATAACACAAGCATCGTTTGTTACACATGTTATGTTCGCGTCATCAAAGTTTCTGATGCATGAACTATCCAGAAATATAATTCCTTAGTACTGACATTGCATTCATCTACCTCATTGGATTTAAATGATCCAACATTGATGTTGGATAAAGATTGACAATGATTATTTAGGAGAGGGGTGAGCTCATTATAAATGGTGAGTTGTTAATATAACTTGGATTTGATTTTTGTAAAGGGCCTCGTGAAACAACTGTTTTGAAAAATATAATCCCGTCATAAGTAGGTTAGGAGATGATGGTCATTTGACTAGTAGAAACATGATGTGTTCGAAATGGACGTTTAAAGTTACTTTTAGATGTATCGTTTAAAGTTACTTTTAGATGTCTCATGTATAAGAGTGATAGACACGAAGAAACCTGGTCTAGGTACCACGAAAAGGTAGTGTTTTAATCAATATGTTGTGTAGGGAAATAAGAAATGGCTTGGCCATTTAGATAGTGTTGGATGAAAGGAAAGAAATCTGTTAGTTGATGGTATAAGATGATTTGCGGGTGGTGATTAATATTCGCTTTTTGTACTCACATTTTTACTAATATTTGATAAGTGAAACTCTTTAAGGCTTTGTTTGCATTCGAGTGAAGTGTTCACTCGGATAGAAAAGCAAAAAATGTTTTAGTTTGTTTTTGGTGATTTAAGCAGATTGAAAGGCGATGATTTGTGGGATGAGGAAGAAAAGCAGCCCCTGTGCCATTCGAAGAAAGGCAGCGAAAGTTTGACCAAATTTAAATATGGTAAAAAATCAAAATTACCCTCAATAACTTTTTAAACACATATAAAATAATATTTTATATTTTATATATTATATATTTATAATATAAATATAATAAAATAATTTATAATAATATAATATAATAATAATAAAATAAATATATTTATATAATAATAATATAAATGTATTTATATAGTAAGAATAAAAGCAAATAAACTAGTATTATAAATGTAAACTATGAAATAATAATAATAATACATTTAAAATTTAAAATAGGAATAATAATGATGATGATAATAATAATAAATTATAAACAATAAATATAAATACAAATTACATATTTAATAATAATTAAAATAAATTCATTAAATAATAATATTAACAAAAATAAAAGTTAATTTTAATTTTGATTTGATTTGATGAAAATATTTTTTTAAGGAAAGGATAAATTTTTCAACTTACATTTTATACATTTAAAAAAAATAAATATCTTCTTACTATGTACCATCCTATCACACACAAATTTCAATAAACTTTTTTCACAAATCCACTTTAATATACCTTAATCCAAACAACCTCATTTTCTTTACACTTTCCTCTCAAATCATTCTAAATCCACTCTCTCAAATCTTTTCCCCAATCCAAACACAATCTAAGAGTTTATTAAAGAAAAACTAAAGATAATCCAAGTATTTAATATGAAAAAATATAAATCACCTGTGTTATTTTTATTCATTAAACGATTTCTGAAATAGACTAGTTTTCTCATTAAAAAAAACTAAAACTAGTGTTATATTTAACAATTTGTTTTGAAATTTAATTAATACAAAATAAACAAAAGCTTAAATTCTAAACCCTAAACAATTTACAATTTTTACAATGGATTATCATGAATGAAAGTTATTTCTATTCTTTGTGTGATTACAAATTTAACTAATTATTTTAAACAATTAATTATATAATATTTGGTTTTAATGATAAAGTATGCGTATAAATACTATATCATCATATATCATAAATGATTCGCATATACAATATTAGAACTTGTTGGAATAAGATAAAATAATTTTTATTACTTTAAAAATTTCAATACAATTTACATGATATTCATAATTTATTTTATATTGTAAGTATTTAGAGAGAAAAAAAAATAGATAACCAAATTTTTAGAAGCTAGAAATAGGAATACAAAAGGTAGTATTTTATTTATTTTTTACTTAAAATAATATGTGAATTTAAATTGTTTATAAGTTTGTACAAGATTATTTAGTATTTTTTTTTATGATTATTTTAAATTATAAATTATATTTTGCCTATAACTGAGTTTTTTTATTTTATTTTACGGATTGGAAATACTCCCAAGACAGATAACACATTAAAAAGCTGCTTTGTGTATTATTTTTATGTTATATCATAATACACGTAAAATTTGTAGATTATATTCAATTTTTTCTGATAATCTAACATTGTTTTAGCACTTAATCGATCTATTACATGTATTCTACATTGAATATAACAATAACTAGTACAAAAGGTGAATATTTTAAATTATGATGAAATTGACAACTTTCCATACCAACTCTTTTTACATCAATTTTAGAACTAATCTAAAATTAAAATTCCTATCAAAACTCGTTTTTGAATAACTTTCCTATTATAGTGCTATATCTTTTGGTGATTATAGAGAATGCTTCACCCAATTTGGATTAGTGGTGACAGCAATTAATGTTCATTAATTTTCTTGTAAACCATATTTTCATTTCACTGACTAAAAGATTTCATATAAGTAAATAGAAATTTTATAAACTTAAATTAACGTAGTTGGACGGAGAAAAATGAATGAAAAATGAAATATTAATTTTGCTGATAATTATGTTTTATAAAAGGAATCTGAAATTTGAATGCGGTAGTGTAATTTTGTTCTTTGTCCGAAAGGCTAGGTAGGTCTCTATGATGCATGCTACACTAGAGTCCAAGAAAAGAGAGATGCGTGGTTGGATGGTTGGTGAGGGAATGGGGTAGTGATATCCTCTATATGCATTGATAAGACATGTTAAGATTAAGGCGTGCCTAATCTGCTTAATTTTCTCATCAGAAGGCTAGCTAATTGGAAATCTAATCACCTACCAGATGGGTACTGATTTTATTGTATGGTGTGAGGCTGAGAGCACTCTTAGCCATAAAATTCGGCTTTTTCTTTCATCTCATGCTCAATAAAATCCTCAATGAATCAATCAACCAGTACTCTGACAATTTTGTCATCATCAATCAATGGGGCATGCGCAGTGAGTCACACAAAATACTAGACAAATTACACTTTGACCCACTCACATTCCTCATCAACTCAACCTGCACAACATATATCCCATCCTTAACTTCTGCAATTTTAAGACCACTTCCCCTTCTCATCTCCAACTTTCCACGCCCCAAATATGGGAAATTTGGAGTGTCAAAACTTGTGCAAAAGGATCAAGCCTTTCCCTCATGCATGAGCTGAGAGTGATGGAACAAAGGGTACAATTGTTTTGCTAAACTTGACTGGTTAAGGAGACAACCAACATGGATTTACTGCAATGATTGAAGTTGTGGTTAGGTTTAAAAGAAAAGATAGTAAAGGAGACAACTAACATGGGCTCAGTGCAATAATTGAAGTTATAGTAAGGGAAGCATGGCGTTACCAAATGCTGCTGCCAATTCTGGTACACATTTGTTAGGGACTCACTGACATAACCCAAATGCAATATTTTGAAGCTTGCATTGCATTGGTTGAGAGAGATAGGCACCCCATGCTTTTCATTAACAGAACCAGATTCCTTAGGTCAAATGCATATTGTGGACCCAAGATTAACATACCCGTTGCTTTTTTTTTCTTTTCCTTCCAAAAATTTATTTAAGCAATGATGTGTAGCAAAGTAAATTTGAAATGTGGTGGATCAGCATCCACCTAAAGGCATTTATGAACTTTCATACAATATATTACAGATGCAGAAAAGGTGAAGGGTGGGGAAAACAAAATATCTTCTGACAAAAGCATTTTTAACTTTTAACAAAAGATAAGATTTAGCTGGTTATTATTCCGTGCATGATGCTTCATAATCTCCTATATATTTTTGTTTTGGATGCATCTCAATTTTCTTAAACTATTATGTCCACTGGTCAACTATCCATCGCCCCTTTTTTTTTCTCTCTTTCAAAGTACGTCAATCGGGTCAGGTGTTTGAATAATTGGGTTGTAAAACATTAAATAGGTTAAAATAATTAATTTAATTATGTGTTTAAATTATATTTAATAATTTTAATTTTTGTAACTAAGATCAATTCTACTAATTGAATTTTAAATTAAACAGTGCTATTGTAATTGACACGAGGTGTTGAATTTGTGCAACGATACTTTTAATGATGTTTACTAAAAGTAAAATTTACCTATCACATCAAGAGATTTGTTAAAATTTATGTGAAGATCATTCAAAGAGTACGGACCTTGAAGAGTGATTTGTTTGTATAAAAATATCTTTAATATATACTTTTAGATTTATGATTATTTTGTTTGTTTATGTTTATTTGTTTCTGTTCCTAATAGGGAGATGAGATCTAAAGAACTATTGAATTTTTTTCTTTTTTTGGTCGGTCAGGTAACTGGGTGATAAGTTGGGATTCTTCTCGTCCTCCTGCTCCTCCTTCGACACTTGGTCTCGGGTGAACACCAGATGGTGGGAGTACTTGCGAAGGCACTCCGACGCTCAAGTCAGTAAAGCGGGGGGTCAGCTCTCAGGTAGGTGAAAGTTAATAAATGACATACCTTACTCCTTAGGATGAGTGCTATTTATATTATTCTAATGAGCCTACCTTGTTGGACCCGTTTATCGAGGTGGATACCGCTTAAGGTTGCATTACCTAATTCTTGATAATCTCGGTTTGAGCGTTAATTGTAATAAGGGTCAGTCGTCAACCAAGTTCCCATGGGCCATCGGCCAAATTCCCGTGGTCTCGGTCGTCTCGGCCAAGTGGGTAGTCAGCCTCGTTATCTCGGCCAAATCTCTTAAGGCTCGGCCAGGTTCCCCAGGTCTCGGTCAGGTAGACTCGGCCTCGGGCAACCAGGTGGGTCTCGGCCTCGCCCATACCGATACAGTTTCTAATATCATTGAAGTGATACTCATTTTTTGGTTGTTAAATTTATTATAGAAGAAGTTTGTTGATTCCTCATAATATTTTTCTTTTTCTTATCATATTAGTTTATTTGATAATAATTCATTTCTCATTATTTTTATTATTTTTAAGGGACTAAATTATCAGCATTGATATTGTTTATTTCAAATAAGTCACATTTGAAAGAACAAGATAAGTTTCAGTGATAGAACCATAGATGCTCTCACTCCTCAGTTTATTATTTCTAGTATGGCAAAAATTCAATATGTTGGTTGTTTCTTGAATGCTCAAGGTTGTTTCTTCACTCATCGTATAGAGCATCATCTGTATGGACAATGTCTTTAACATACGAAATCATTTAAAAAAGAGGTTCTCACGAGACATAATTCATATTTTGATCATCAGGAAATAATTTCTTCTTTCAAATAAGATTCTATAATGATGAGCAAAATCATGAAGATTTAAAGATAAAAGTGCAATCTCGACAAATTGGTTTTACTCTTGAGCAATATCAAACATTATTAGCTCTTTTACAACAATTCAAATCTAGTGACAATTCTACTAAGAACTTCCTCTGCAAGACACAAAAGTAAAGGAGACAAAGGATCACATTGTCTGACACCTGTACTGCAAGGAAAAAAACCCACCAAGTTGTCATAATTGTACTAATCCAACCGATAAATGAGGGGTGATAACAAAAGCGTGTCAAAACTAATAATAAGAACTTCCAACTCAGAGTGTCAAAGACTTTATGAATATCAACTTTGTAAGTCGCATTACCTCCTATAACCTTTTTAGAAAGCATGTTAATAGCTTCAGAAGCAATACCAATGCAATCCTGAATCTGTCTACGCTGCACAAACCCATATTGATTAGGAGAAATGATTCTAGCAACCACAAGTGCAAGTCTATCCTCCAGTATATTGAAATAATCTTAAATTTAAAATTAGCAACAACAATTGACATGTAATCTTTAATGCAGTTAACACCTTGAATCATAGGAATAAGAGATATCATATTACTGTTCATTCCAGGGAGCACCCAGTTTTGTTTAAAAAAACTGTTGAACAACATTGCAAACATCTATCACAATAATTTCTCAACAAGAATGATAGAAAACACCACCAAAACCACCAGGACCAGGAGCACCATTACTATTAAGATTAAATATAACATTCTTCATTTCCAAAAAAATCAGGACATTTAATCAACATCATATTCTCCTCAGAGGAAACTAGCCTAGGAATATAAGTACCAATAAAATCTTCCATATTACTTGTATCCGGAACATTAGAAATAGACTCAACTTAAAGATTTTTATAAAAGTCCAAAATATGATCCTCAATGAGTTTAGGATCCTCAATAACCTCATTATGAATCCGTAGACAATGAATCCCACTAAAATTATTTCTCCTCTTGACCACAACATGGAAAAAGAAGTATTTCGATCTCCATCTTTAAACCATAACATCTTAGCCTTTTATTTCCAAAACAAATATTGTCAGTGAAGAGCATGATCAAGCTCTTCCTTAGCAATTTTTTCTTGATAGAAAAGCCCGTCAATATCAGACAAACTAGCAGTCTCTAAGTTTTGTTGAATACCAAGGAGGAGACCCTGCTTGAGAAGAACTGCATTGTGAACATTACCAAAAGAATTTTATTTCAGTCTCATAGCTCAATTTTCAACCTTTTTAACTTATGATGCAAAATAAACATAGGACAATCAACAATCTTATTAGCCCAAGAATCATGAATAAGCTTCATACATGAAGTGTCCTGAAGCCACAGAGAAAAGAAATGAAAATTGTTAACCTTTCTTAAAGAATTACTAGCAAGACTAGCAAGAATAAGGGAATGATCAGAACAATTTTTAACAAAAATCTGATAAGTACAAGAATCCCATTAATCCAGACACACTCCATTATATAAAACTCTATCATGTCTTCTATGAATTCTATGCAACCCTCTCCTTCCATTACACCAAGTATAACAAGATCCAGTAAAAGGCATACAAGAAAGATCATTAGTATTAATTCAATCAAGGAATTCATTACAAGAAATCTAATTAGGAGTCACCCTCCCCCCGCCCCCTTTGCAGTCATCCGCCGATAGCATAACATTAAAATCTCCCAAAATACACCAAGTGTTGAACCAAGTGCTGTTCAAGCTTTGAAGAATCCAAACCCTTTGAAGGATGATGAAGCCTTTGTTGTGCTTGGTGTTGATGTGCTGGTTTAGTATAGTTCTGGGGTAGTTTGAGTATTGTAATCCACCCCTTGATCGAATCTAAGGCATAAGCATCTCAATATTTGTAAAAGTAAAATGTTTTCAAACTAATTTAAAACAACCGATTGTTTATACTTAGATGTTTTGAGAAAAAAAGATTGAAAACTGTTTTTAAAATGGTTGAATTGTTAAGAACCAAAACAACCGATTGATTCGAAGAAACAACCGATTGTTTGTTTTGGGACCATAACAGAAAAACTGTTTTATCTTTGACTGAGATTTAAATGATTTAACTGCTTACGCTCCAGTCATTAAATGCTTTGACCAATCTTTTAATGCAATTTAAGAGTTTGTTAAGATTTGATAACAAACTACATCTTTGAATAAATTCAGAAAAATAGATTTGAGAAT
>Ga0123342_1006028_pt1 | contig 17110 bp, 9 predicted proteins | sample Turbeawhitnodule_FD_89960 | JGI IMG/M metagenome (GOLD analysis project Ga0123342, IMG submission 89960) | Root nodule microbial communities of legume samples collected from Mexico - Turtle bean Mexico white nodule | ecosystem: Host-associated > Plants > Roots > Nodule | place: Mexico: Nepantla... | reverse complement strand
TCTACCTGCTACCTGGTATTTGCTACCTGTACATGTTACCTGCTACCTGTTACTTGTTACCTGCTACATGTTACATGTTATCTGTTACCTGCTACCTTTTACTTGCTACGTGCTGCCTGCTATCTGTTACCTGTTTCTTATTACATGCTACCTGGTACCTGGTACCTATTACCTACTACCTGTTAACTGCTACCTGCTACCTACTACATGTTAAGTGCTACCTGCTACCTGTTACCTGTTACTTACTACCTGTTAACTGTTACCTTGTTACCTGTTACCTACCTGTTAAGTGCTACCTTCTACCTGCTACAATAGTGGTTACAAAGTGTTATAACAGAATCAATTTTCAAAATTCAAACAAAAGAGTAAGGAATAATGAAATACCTATCAAAACATTTTAATTCAAAATTTTATTTGACTTATTATTTTCAAATAAATGTAGGACAAGTTTTAATAATAGATTCTTTCAAATTTAATATTAACTATTTGTTTTTAGTTTTAAATTTAAATAATTATAAAATAATGAAATAATTAAAATAAAATATTAATATAAAGATAAGATAGGAATATATTTGTATATAAAAAAATAACTATAATTATAATGAAAAAATTTCTATATATATGGATATAGATATTAGAATTTAAAATATATCTCATAAATTATTCCATGTATATTATAAATAAATAATGTACTTTGTTTTTCTCTGTTTTACCAAATAATTTAACTTCCAAGAATTTTATATTTATTTGAGAAACATAGTCTCTATGAAAAAAATATTATAAAATAATACATTATTGTAATCTTTATTTAATTTTATTTATATTATAAACATATTTTTAATTGTTTTTCTTTTTGAATTTCTTTAAACTTCAATATGGCCTATTTCTTTGTCATGATAATATTATGAAATATATATATACTTTATGAATTTCTCTAAGCTTCAACATGTTTTTTTTTCTTTCTCTAATAATATTTTCAAATATTTGTTTAGGCACATGAAAAAAAATTCATAAATTTCTTTGACTTCAACCATGAGATGAATCCAAGGGTCACGGTATATTTTGCATTTGTCGATTTCAAATTTTAGACATGTCAGATGTATCTAACGGACGAAAGTATTGCTGGAGAGATGCTGCAAGTTTCATAAATCTCTCCACACCATCTGCAAAAGCTATTCTTGCGGTGAAATCCTCGGACTAAAATTCAATCCAAGGGCTGGAGTTTGATATTCAAAAGAATTCACTTACCACCGTCAGATCCGAAGCAAAAGACTCTAGAACCCTCTTTTCTTCTCTGTGTCCACCGCCTTTAACACAGGCCATTGGGAGAAAGATACACTTCAATTCCTTCTTGATTGCATAGTCTAACCCTTCAATGGGTGAGTCATTTCCTTTCTTTCTCTCAGTTTATTTCCTTTTGATTTTCCCTTTAATGTTCATTCTGCTAATCAATTCTTGATTAATTCTTGCTAGGACCATCTTTTTTCCTTCAATCGAACATGCACGATTTTATTTTTAGGTTCAATAATCTATCGTAAAACAAGGTGGTTGTTTTTTTTTGTTTTCAGGTATGTAATGCTTGAATTTTGAGGTATTGGTTTTGTTTGGTGAGAATGAATATGATCAAAGTTGGTCCTGGTCATCGTGTTTTTCATGCCCCCAACCTGTCTCACTTGCGCCGCGATTTTAATTCTGGAGCATGTTCATCGCCTGTGGCTTTTGACCCTCTCTCAGAGACTTCCCTTAGTCTTAGACCTAAATCTTTATCCCGCTTTCAATGCCAACCTGTCCTTAAATCTCGCCAACCTCTTCATCTCTGTTTCGCCAGTGGACAAGGAATGAAGGAAAACAATGGGGTAAGAAAGCACCTATTTTTTCTTTTATATTACTAGTTCTTGTTTTTTTTAGATAGACGGGTCCTTCAGAAAACTTGACATTGCTAAAGACAAGAAATGTATGATGCATTTTGTGAGCGATTTTATTGTTACTGTGTGTGTTTGGTTATACTTTTGCAGAGATGTTTATAGAAGATAAAATTAGGTTCATAAAGTTAATAAAAACTGTTGGATAACATTCTGTGGAAACCTTTTGATATTTGTTTCTCCGAATCTTTTATTTCATTTTATGTTCAGAAACAAATTTTAGTTAATGGATATGTTTGTTTTTAGAGAAATGGGATCAGTTTTTTTTTATGCCAATTTTTAACTGAAACATTTTTTCTGTATATAACTCTAGTTTTCTTCTAAAATGAACTTTGCTGGAGATGTTTCAAGGAATGTGTCAGTGGAGGAGTTGGAGTTTCATGGATGCTCTTGATATATATATATATATATTATTTGTGGTTTTTGTATTTTGGATTTGAATTGTTCTTCAGTTACTAAATAAATACTATTAACATTATTAGGATTTCCAGAGCAAATCTCTTCAAGAAGCCATGGAACAATTTAAGGGACAGTCAATAGAGGATATACTGCGACAACAAATTCAGAAGGGAGGAAGTGGAGGCATCCCTCCAGGAGGACGACGCGGTGGTGGTGGCGGAAGTGATGGTGGCAGTTCTGGGGGATCAGATGGGATGTCAAACGAAAATCTTCAAGTTGTTTTAGCAACAGTTTGCTTTGTATTAATGGTAAGTTCTCTTGTTGCACAAATTGTGCGTATCTACTTATTCTTTTAGTCTAAGATTTCTTTATTGTGTGAAAAATAAAGAAAAAACTTGAAGTGACGTTGCTAAGCTAATAATGGTGGTTAGTTGTGTCTGTAAATATAATTTGTGTGTACTTTTCCTGAATTATTTAGAATGCATGAGGTGGTTGATCTTGAAATATAAAATATTCGTATGCAAACTTTGTGATGATATTTGAATACCTTTCTTATACATAGTTGATTAACAAAATTGATAGGATGCTTGTGCATGTCCCATTTTATAACACCCTACATCATTTTCCAGTATATTTTTGTCATCGATGGCTTAGAACTCATGAAGCTAGCTAGGGACTGCATCAAGTTTGTATCTGGTAGAGGCCAGAGTGCTCGATTGAAGCGAGCCATGTACAAATGGGTACAACTTTACAAGAATATCATTGAGAAGAAGGAAGCTGTCAAGAATGGATTGGAGAAAGCCTGCACAAGCTGGTTCCACCCTGATTTCTTCCTAGGTGTCAGTAGGCATAATTTGAAATCAAATCATGAATAATTTTTTCTGTATCTGTTATAAACCTGTTTCCTTCGTTGCTTTAAATATATATTTTTGGTATATTTAATATTATTATTATATTACTGAATTATCACTACTCTAGAACATAACAGGGTAAATAAAATGATTGCAGTTCTTTGTATATAACGTTTTCCAACTAGAGGATACGCTAGCAAGAGAATCCTACAGTTTCGTGTGAATTTAAGAGTCTAGTGAGTTTTGCAATGTGGGACTAGGTTGGCCATGGCTATTTACTTAGCATCCTGTTTCAACTCTTTTTACCTTTTTCTGTGGGTCTAGGAACATTAGCTAGATTCTAAAAAACGATTTAGAGATCTTACCATTCACATTTGGATAGCATGATTTTAGTGAAAAAAGTAGCCAGAGAAAGAGGGGGCGAAGGATGGAGGTGCCCTGGAAAAGAGGGGTATATGTACTGTGTTTGAGCAATTACGTGTTTGTTTGTCTTCATAGTATATGCGAATGTTAAACAGCATGAAAATTGCACAGGCTTTTGCTGCATAATCAATTAACTTCTTTTGCTGCATAAATGATTAACTTCTGCTGCATAAACTTCTGCTACATAATGGGTTATTGTTTGGGGCACAGACAATTATATGTTTGTAAATAATCAATTATGCCACAGTTTGGTGACCTGGTTTGTGCACCTTAAAAAAGGAATGCCAAAAGATTGCTGAAGCAGTGCTAATAGTAACTTTGTGTGCTGAATTTCCACTAACATGTCCCAAGTGACTACGGCTAATAATTGTGCAATTTTTTTTCTTTAATTAAAAACTTTAAAAACAAATTCATAAATAATTATATAAATCAAAGGAAGAGGCAATGGACTCTTCATAGTCACAAGAAACTCCTAGCTAGCCAGTTGTAAAACTGATGAACAGAGAAGTTGGATGCTTGGGTCTGCATATAATTAAGAGGACAATAACCTCTTATCCATGCCCATACAAGTGATACAAAAACAACCCAAATCATGATCAAATGTGTCATTGTAATTTTTTAAGGACAAGTTCGCACTCACTACGGTAAAATGAGCTTATTTTTAGCTATGAAAATGTGTCCGGGATCCACAAAATCAACTCTATTCGCAATAGGGAAAGGAAAACCATATGCATAATCAAATAATAGCTACTAAGACAATGTTTGAATATTAAAAGAATAAGCTTCTTTATAATTTAAAATAAAATTAATACATGTACAAATTAAAAACAAGAAAAGTGGAAATAAATTACATGAAATACTCTAAATGTAACCATTTATTTATATTTATTATTTATATTTGTGGTAAAGTTGTTTTCTTAAGCTAGGGTTTATTCCCCCAAAATATAAAACTGCGTGTTCCAATGCACGGACTACAATGAAAAAATGGTTGTTTTATTACTACATTATTTTGTATTGTTTTTTAAATTACTTTAAAAATAGTTTTAAGATAGTTTTTTTTTTCATTCTGTATTTTTTGAATTAAAAAACAGTTGTTGAAAAAGTAGATGACATTGAGAAATAAAAGGGCTAACAAGTAATGCCTGAACAAAATAAGAGGTGTTTGAAATGAGAATTCCCGAACAGTGCAACGCTGTTTGGGAATGGGGCCTGTACATTATACTATTAATGTAATGGAAGTGGAAGGTAGAAGAAGTGCATGAAAATGGAGGTTGAGAGGGACGTGAGAGAATGGTTTTCATGGGTGACCATCACCAGCAAAGCTTGGACCTCAAATGTCCAATTTGTGGGAACGACAAGTCACCTATTTATAAAGTCCTGCAACCCTAAACTAGCCCTATACTTCCATGCCACAAAATTTTATTAATTCCAGTCAACGCAACAAATCTGTCACTCCAACCTCCACAAAAATACTTTTTATTCACATTTTTAAACTATTTTTCTACATCATTTCATCAATTCCATCCTTCAATTATTTTAATTACGTAATTTTACTTCATCTATTATACCTTATATATTCAATTCTTAACCCACTCTCATTAATAAGTACAAAAAAAATTACAATAAGTATCAAACATATTGTAAAAAATAACATCTCATTTTAGCCTTTTCTTTTCCAACACGTTTTTGCTTTTGTCATCGTTGTCAGACACATTGACATAAAATAATGTTTATATATTCAATATTACTACACCAAATTTCATGTATTTAATGTTTCCAGAATAAATATCTATGTATAACTCACTACACATATACATGAAACAAAATAAGTACTCATTCTTTAAAAGCTAAACGTTAACTTTTGTTAAAGTTTCTCTTATTAAACGCTAACCATTTTTGTTTTCCTAAAAAGTATTATAATATTGTACACATATTTGTATATTTACAATCTAATTTTTAAAAACAAATTTTCTTGGAATTTTAAAAACAAATTTTGAATATAATATTGTACACATATTTGTTACCTGAAGAGTACCAGACATAATTTGTAATTTTGAGTTAGCTAGTGACCATATTAATAATAAAAGGATTTGATATTGCTCGGGAACTATAATATAAAAGCACTTTTTATGTGTTCCTACTCTCTTGTCCCTTTTAAAAAAGCTTGTCTAAAGCTTTGAATTTATACATCTGATAAAAAACTTGGGAAAATTTTTTAATGTACACTTTCAACTCTCTTTTATGTGTCTCTTGTTCCTTGGGAAAAAATAATCCCCACATGCCTTGTACGAGCATGCAACACCGAATTATGAGGCAAGCCTCAAACACTTCCTTTGTCAAAATAATATATACGAGCAAAGCAATGAACAAGAACAAGGTCCCAATACCATTTATTGTTAGGGTTTTACTATTAGAATACATGATTAAAATCAGGTTAAAAAATAACTTTTAAGTTTAAATAAAATGAAGATTACATTACTTATATATTATGAAATATCTTAATCTTTAATTAATGTAAGATTTTCATCACTTATATTACCAATATTATTCAAAACTTTAGGAGTTTTTTAGTTGAAAGTTCAAAAAACTTGAAAGTTTTTGTAAGATTTTTTATATTAAAATAAATAAATAAATATGTAGTATTTTAGGGATATTCAAATTTTATTATTTAGATTATGATTTCTTTATAAACAACCAAACATCCATCAAATGTGCTACCATCCATACACAAATGATTGAGTGTCTTTTCATAATTAATAAACAAAAAATGCAAATTTGTTGGAGAATTAAAAACAATGTTAAGGTGGCCACAAGTAATAAGTAGCTAGTCAATCTTACAAATAACCAAAAAAAAAAATCCAAACATAATTACACCCAAGATTGAGTAGTATAATAAAGTGGCATCCAGTTAATCCAACATTGTGAACCAACCTTAAAAAAAAAAGGAACACCTCTTTTTTTAGGAGAAAAATTAAAGTTATATAATAAGATGTGTTTCTTTACGGATGGAGAAACTAGATGATAAAAATTTGTTGTGTTTATGCTTTGCCTCAACGTACCCCTACAAATAAATACACATCTTTCTTAACCACAAAGATAAAATAAATTTCAGCATAGATATTCCATAAACAGGGAGGAACCAACACAATATATGATAGATTTGATAATCACACAAACCTTGTTAATAGAATTGTACTATGTACAATTTAGAGACACAAATATATTTCTTTCACATCAATGTTTCCTTATTTGAAGATAACTCTATTCCTATATACATATACTTTAAATCACTATAACCCAAAGATCTTTCCGGAGTAGATTTTGTTTTTTGTTAGCATGAATCAGATGGAAATATTCAAAATGACAAATCAGATCCCTATGTTGAACAAACAGAATGCGTATCCATCTGTAACAATTATTTCACACCAAATTTGCTATCTTAAATTCCACAAACAAATGTTGGATTGATTCTTCCCTTGACTCACAAAGAGGACATATTTGTGCTTACATTAACCCCTCTTCTAATTAAGTTCAATCTAGTGGGAATTCCACACAACAAAAATCCTCCCAGGAAGGGTTAAGACACTACTTTAATTTACCAAAGATATTTAAAAATGTTGTTAGTATCACCTCTTGCATAATTCTATGGGTTGTATATGATGTATAAATTTTTTTTTTAATAGGGTTAGAACATTGCTAAAATATTTTAATTCATGATGAAAAAAGATATTTACATTTAACCTAATTTAAAAATTAATTAAAAACCAATTAAATGACAACTTAAAAATCAATTATTATGTATGTTAAATGTATAAGAAATAAATAATATTATTTTAGAATTTGGCATACTAAATTTAACAAATCAAAACTTATAAAATATATTTTTAAATCTATATATGCAATTCGAAGTAAACTATGTAATGCTCTTGTTACAAATTCCAAATATCAAATTACTTTGACTAATATATTCAAAATAAAACTCACACGAGAGATTAAATATAGGAGATGCATAAAAATTAAAACCTGAATGACACACCCACACATCTATGGACATATACACCTATATACAGTTTATTAAGACTAAATCAATCATATACCTAATTAAGGTAGTAAGTAAATAAGTCAGTGATATTGAACCCAACAAATCATTAGTTTAATTCTATAATAAGTTTATATTTAATATTTTAATCTCATACTAACTTATATGGCTAAATTATATTTTATAATTTATATAAATTTGTGATTTGATAGGGTGATGAAAGTTATAAGTTTGTTATTTTTACAATTTTCAGTTTAACAAAATTATATTGATTGGTCTGGTTTAATACCCTTACATGAGCCCATGCACATGTACATAAACATGTACTAAGATATCAAATCAAGATATAACGTGTATATAAACCATTAAAAAGCATGATTAGAAAATAATTACGATCAACATAAGTCACATCTTTACTAAAACGAAATGAAAATTTTGCTAAATTGGGATATTCTGTTCAAAATGAAATCCAAATATGCACTAAATTGTGGTTAAGTATCAAATAATTTTAAATTAAAATAATTTTATAAATATAAAATTTAAGCTAAGAAAAAGTTTAGAAATATATATATATATATATATATATATATATTAATTAAAAACTATTACGTAATTGCTTCATAAGTTTATATATTGTAACAACATTAGGTTTTTTGGGTCTATTCCTTAAGTCTATTAAATATAATCAGTTATATTATTTTGGCTATATTTAGCACATTTATTTGACTAGTGTACGGGACATAACAAAAACAAACATAATGAACTTTTTAAAACAGAATAAAAGAAGAGATTGAAGTACCTAATGAAATTGAAGTTTAAAACAAGAGATTGCCATTGAATTAATTGATAAAAAGAACATTAAATATTTAGATATTTTATAATAAATTAAATATTTATTAGTAAATTAATTTCACAAATATTTAGATTATTCATTACTCAAAGAATTAATTGGTCTGGTTAATTTTTTTAGAAGATTTATTTGGTGTAAACAAATTTAAAAAAAAATACTTGTATGGCTATTTCTTTTTAAAAAAAGTATTTATATTTTTGAAAATATTAAAAAAATCATTAAATTGAAATAAAATAATTTTAGAAATCAAAATAATTAGTTAGTATTCAACTAGACCATTTTATAAATTTAAAATATTATTGGTATCTAAAATAATTTTTATTATTAATAAAAAATTATAAAATAATTTTTAAATTGTTATTTAATCATAAACTATAAAAAATTTAGTTACTTATTATTTTATATTTTAAATTAATCTCTAATATTTTTTAAAAAATTAATTTAAAATATTAGTAGTTGAAATTTTGGTAACTCATTTAAATATCAATTTAAAAATTATTTTATAATTATTTTTATTAATAATAAAATTTATTTTAAATATCAATAATTTTTTATTCTCTAAAAAATTAAAAAAAAATGCTATTTCTTTCTAATGTACATTTAAGAAAAAAACGAATAACAAAACTGTAACTGTCACAAGACTAAAAATGTAAATTTTTTAAAAACAAATAGAAAACTGAATTCACTTTGAAAACTAAACTATTGATGTTTTATTTTATGAAGAAACTGTATCCTGGAATAAAAATCCATAAATATTTATGAAGAGTTTTTTCTTTATATAATTTTATTGTTATTTAATTATAATAAAAAATCCTTTATACTATTTAATTAATTTTAGTCTCTTGTTCTACGTAGACTCGTGTTGTTTTTACAAAAGAAAATACTCCCACACTTGTTTCTACAATTAAAACAATAAAAAAATAAAGTCAAACAAGAAACACGGAAAGAAGTAGATTAAAAGTAAATTATAAAAAAATGTTCATACAAAGAAGATTTTATTTTAACTATATAGTTGCATATAAAGAATCAGATTCATTCAATTAATTTCAATTTTAACTATTAGTATAATTTTTATTGTTATTGTTTGCAAAATCCTTCACTAAATTTAAATTTTTATCTTAGTATTTTAAAAAATGCTGATAAAAAAAAGTATTTTACAAAATAAATAAAAAAATTGTTATTAAATTTAAAACTAGAATCTAATTGAATAATAACTCAGAAGTTTAATCCTCAAAATGGATTTCTCCCACACTCTCATCTTTCACATGATACCTTTCTTCCCTATAAATATCCCATACAGTTGTTAGACTTTGGTACCTTCCTTCCTCCTCCTTCATCATCTTTCACATACTTTCCATTTCCCTACCTTTCTAATCTCATTCTCTCATACAATAACCCACTGTATATTTACCAACTCAACAATTTTCTGCATTGAACTCCTTGTGTAAATCCCTAAGGATTCGATATGGTGGTTATAAGGAGTGAAAAGATTTTACCCATTCATCTTCCCGTTGTGGACTTATCCACAGAAAGATCAATGGTGAGAAAACTCATAGTGAAAGCTTGTGAGGAGTACGGTTTCTTCAACGTGATCAACCATGGAGTTCCCTGCGACACCATAGCCAAAATGGAAGAAGCAGCTTTTGATTTCTTTGCGAAGCCACTGGCCCAAAAGAAACAACTTCCCCTTTATGGCTGCAAGAACATAGGCTTCAATGGAGACATGGGAGAGATTGAGTACCTTCTCCTTAGTGCTACTCCTCCCTCCATGGCTCACTTCAACAACATCTCCAATGTGCCTTCAAACTTCAGGTTCGTCCACTCATTGCACGTACTTTCTGTCATTGTCCAACACTTTTACATTTATCTCTGACACTTGCTACAAAAAAATCAAACAAAACCCTTTTTCATAAACTATAAAATCAACTTATACTTCTTATGTATGGAGATGATTATTCAAATTGATCTTGCTGCATGTTTGGTTCTGTCTCTCCCTTAACTACAATTGAGGTGATGGATTGGTTTTTGTTTTATTTTATTCTGGGGGCATGCCACTTTGTGTGATCATGTGTGTGTGGCAAAAAGATGGACAAGATCTGGTGAATAACAAAAGTAACAGTTGGGAGGTGACAAGGTCATGACTCATGAGTAAGTAAGACACCAATAACCATGGATACACACCTCTCTATTTACAAATATATAATCCTCTAATAAAATAACATGTTCAGATAAATTCCTAGTTACCATATGATCAATTCTTTTCAAGTGGGGTTCATTTCAGGTATTAAATTAATGTACCTTGTTATAACTTATATTTTCAACCAATTTATTTGATTCTAAACCATTTTTATAAGTTTTTTCACACACATGCAAGATGTTTTATTAAGTAAAAAAAATGTAATTAAAACAAGAATACGGATTAATTTTATAAAAAGAAAAAGAAAAAACTTGCACGGTAGCATCAGAGTGACCAGATAAATTCTTATTTGTTGTTGATATGGACCAGGCTAGCTAGTAAGTTCTTGCCAGCTTAAGTAGTGACCACCTTAATAATTATAATGTCTGGTTTAAAGAATTAATTGTTATAAACCTTATATGACATTGAAAAAGTATATAATATTAGAAAATAGGATTTTATTTTATTTTTACTCCTCTTGTATTGGTTATTTACTATTGTTATTGTTATATTTATTTATTTTTATATTGTTTTTATCTTTGTATTCTTTCCATGCAAAATGGAACGTAGGATCTATTATTTTGGTGGGTTGAAATGATGTACGTCCCTATGAGTTGTATCTGACCAACACAAAGAAAGAAGGGAGAGAGAATGTGTTTGTGTGTGAAGGTTATTCCCATCTGTGAGTGATGGCACTGTGCCAACCATTTTTTATAGAACAGCACGTTGCAGGTGGTCCTTAGATCTGTATCATCATACAATTTCACCTTCTCCCTCCCTCTATTTTCAAAGAAAACTTTTAGTTTCATATAGAGAAAATAAGTGGAAGAAAAATACAAAAAAAATAATAATGAAAAGAGTGTTCAGTTAGGAGAAAATTAGTCAAAAATAATACTTCTATTTATTATTAATTAATAATTTGTTATTATAAGAAGAAGAATGGAGGGAAAATTTGTTGATTTCTCCTTCATTTTGAGTAACTTAATTATGTTGATTTCTATAGATTTTTTAAGCATCCTCACACAAAGTTCTCTTTCTCATATTTTATTCACACATCACCTACTTAAACTATCCCTTCTTCTTCGTCTTCGGTTATATTTATTCTTAAAATCATTAAATAAAAATCAATTTTAAAGATAAAAAATAATTAGTTGTTATAATAACTAAATTAGAGATTATTTTAAACATTAAAAAATTATTGGTTTCTATATTAGTTTCTATTTTTGAGAAATAGTTTCTAAATTCATATTTAATTAGTTACCAAGATTTTAACTACCAATTATTTAAATTCTAAATTTGGTAGAAAAAAACTTAGCTAGTTAGATACCCTTTTAGAAACTATTTATCAATAATATAAACTAATTTAGAAATCAATAATTTTTTTAAGTCCTTAAAATTGTCTTTAATTTAGTCATTATAACGATTAATTTTTTTTTTCTATAATTGGTTTTTATTTAATGATTTTATTGTAGTTGTAGTTATTTCTAAACTAAACCGTATGATATACTATATATAATGAGGATTGTTTTAACCTTTTTGAATTTATATAACTTCATGAAGAATTAAAATAAAACTATGTTAATTAAGATTTTTTAAATAAAGATTGTTTTAATGAATATAAATAAGTTACTATTTGGATGGAGAAAAAAAGATAAATATATATATAGAATAAGAGGAATAGAGTAAAATAAAGGTATTATATATACATAGAAATAACAAGAGGCTGAAAGATTTTTTTTTCTACTAGGACATAGGTGAAAAAACAAAGAAAATTTATATAAATAAAAGGTAATTGCTTATTTCTTAATTTATATTTTAAAATATATTTTTTGTAAAAAATATTAATTAACTTTTTAAGAAAATAAAACAAAAAAGTGAAATGAGCGACTACATCTTCATTTATTACTAATAAGGAAAAGGTGTTATTTTTATGAAAATGTTTTTTTTTCTATTTTCTCTAATAAATAATAGGATTTTATTTTTCATTCTATATCTTTATTACTTCATTTCATTTCAATAGATATAAACAGATTGTGCCTAACGGGAATTTTTTATGTGGTCCAACAATCCTTTACTACAGTTAATCTGACTTCCCCATATAAAAAATATATATATAAATTTTCTTATATATTTATATTAGAGTTTTTTATTTAAATGATAATCTCATACAGTTAAGTGTATGTACCCAATTTTTGGTACAGCTTTAAAGTATCAATGCATGTTTTAGTTAATTCATTTTAAAGAAATGTAAATTGAGCATGTATCTACATGTCTTAAAATGTTGATTGTATTAAGAAAGTAAGAGTAGGTGAATAATTTTTAAGCAGTTAATAAAATATATGATGACCAGATCCTTTGAAAAGGAATTATTTAAAAACGTCCAATTAATACGAAACTCGTAATGCAATAAGATTTTTATTTATTTGAAGTGCCGTACTGTATAAAACAGACAACACAGATGGCCTTGTTCTCTCAATTCCAATGCTTGCTTTGAGAAGATTCAGTCCTTGCCACTTAAATAACACCATTGCTTCAACAATGCTATGATTGAATGCTGCTATGATTGATGTGATAAAAATAGGGTAGAAAAGAAAATTAAAAAAATAGAATAGTACCATTTTTCTTTTCATTTATATTTTGTTTGTTGAGTTGTGAGGCATAGAAGAAGAAAAGGTAAGGTAAGAGAGAAAGGTGTTATAATTATAAAAAAAGTAAATAAAAAGAAAAATGGTGTTAAAAGGTTTGTGATGCACGTGAGATTTGAAGTCATTCGTGGAGCACATGGGAGTATGGAAAAGGAGTAGGTACTCCTAGGAGGTGGGATAATATGTCAGAGACTCACTTTACCTCTTTCTACTCTGTCTTTGTCATGTCAACACTGATCAGTGCTGCGTGCTTGTGATTTATTTACTCATGATTATGATTAATTTGGGAAAAAGGGGGCAATCAAATTGGAAAGGTCAGAAAAAGTTCTGTTGGATAAAACATTGGGTTTCAGATTGACACATACATACATAAGTATCTCAAATAAATCAACAACGTCCAATCAAATCAAAACCAAAAGGTCAGACTTCAAAATCAGATTCCCCATTTGTTATCCACAACAACTTCTTTAACAATTCTTTTTCTTACCCAAAAAACCAATCTCACAAGTGAAATGTATAAAGCATATGCTGTCAGTGTACTGTACGGTGCAGATCAAAACATCTCTGCTATTTCTTCAATTTCTTCAATTGCCATTGCCACCATTTCAGTTCACTGTTATCTAGCTGTGGATGGGTGAAGTATACCTCTTATTTTGGCCCATATAATTTTGTTCAAATCAGTACTGCTACTATATAGTATGAAAGATAAATTTGTATTTTTGAGCATCTAATATAGTTTAAAGATATAAAGTTGAGATTATAGTTTACTTATCTAAAAGTTTGAGATAAGCATGAGAGAAAAGAATATATAGGGTATGAGTGTGTGACTGTGCAATTGTACATGACAGCTGTAGTGTGAGTGCATACACAGAGGGAGTGAGGGAGCTGGCATGTGAGATTTTGGAGCTAATGGCAGAGGGTCTGGGGGTTCCGGATAGATGGTTTTTGAGCAGGTTGATCAGGGAGGTTGATAGTGACTCAGTCCTGAGGTTCAATCACTACCCACCGATACTTAACAAAGACTGCAAGGATAAGGACAAGTCTCCCTCCCACAACCACACCAAGGTTGGCTTTGGGGAGCATTCTGACCCTCAGATCCTTACCATCCTCAGATCCAATGACGTGTGTGGCCTCCAAATCTCTCTTCAAGATGGGGTGTGGAACCCAGTTGCTCCTGACCCCTCAGCTTTCTGTGTTAATGTGGGTGATCTCTTGCAGGTATATGTGTTCTTATCCTACACATCTTTTTTCTTTTCAGCCCCACAACCTGGTTTCATTTTCCTCAGCACAACACATACTCAGGGTAGTAGTGGGGGGCCTGGGGTTGCCTTTGCTTTTGGTTGGGCTGCCTTTGCTCTAACACCTCGCACATGGGACTGCCAAACAAATTAACACACACTACTTATATCTCTATCTTTCTGTCTTCAAACAAAAAGCTTAACCCTTCAACTTGATCACAAAAGTCACTGAATTTTTTTGATTGAATATCAGAAAGATTTACTTCAAGATCCACTCAGAAACACCAGATAAATATTATATGAGGGTTGTGGATAGAGAGCCAAGAAGATAGACACACGCACACACACAGAACACAGAACACAGAGAAACAAGATGTAATGTAACATAGTACATGGTAATCGATTTGGAAATTTAGATATCCCACTTTCTCTTGCCCCAATTGTGATTAAACAAAAAAGGGTATAGTTAGACACGTGAGATGTCATGTCACACATGACAAGCAACATGTTAGTTATGTACAACATCTTGAGAAGTGGATGGAATGAATACTAATAATGGGGAGGTAGGTTAAGGTTTGGTGACGAATTAGCTTTCGGTTATGTGTGGAAGAGGTGGTACAAAAACGGGAAGTGAATGATTTATGTTTATTGATGTGTTGTGTAGGTTATGACAAATGGAAGATTTGTGAGCGTGAGACACAGGGCTGTGACAAACTCACACAAGTCTAGAATGTCGGTGGCTTATTTTGGGGGTCCACCACTTGATGCATGCATTGTTGCTCCCTCAGTTATGGTTACACCCCAGAGGCCCTCCCTCTTCAAACCCTTCACTTGGGCTGAATACAAGAAAGTCACCTACTCAATGAGGCTGGGAGAACGCCGCATTGACCTTTTCAGGAACTGCACTCAACTCGACTGAAACCTTTCCTTCTTCCACACCCAAAACTACACTTCCTAATACCAATACCACACTGTAAAGGTTTTTCCTCCCTTTACTTTTTGCTGTGGTCTCCATTGTTCTTCTGTTGCTATGTGCTTTGCCAAAATGTCCCAACAAATTTTGCATTGCCTCATACTCTGCAAATTAACTTTATAAGGAAAACAAAAAACAAAACACAAAAACAAGTTTCTGTTGATGGACTGCTAACATTGGGTGCCATTAACTACCGCTGTTGCTTCTTAACTCAAACGAATCTGTGTTTGAGGTTCTTTGATTCAGGTGGTTGTTCTTGTGATTATGAGGGAACTTTCGTTTATTGAATGCTTTTTTTATCAGCAATGGTTTTTTTTATCATGTTCTTAGCATGCACGTGCAACCTTTTTCTTCTTCTTCTTCACTTTTATAACTAAAAAAAATATAGTTATGCCATACGGATTAAAACTTACTTAAGTAAACACTTTGACGACAACAACATTAATTAATATAACGTTAATTAATGACACTCAACGGTGTCAACTCTGTATCAATGAAAAAGAGTGTTAATAAAATATTTTTCTTTTAATAAAATATTTTTCTTTTAAACGATAATTTATTAACTTTGATTTTATAAAATAAGAAATATATCCAAAATGAACTTTTCTAAGTAGAAAAATAATACTTTAACATCCTTATTAAAACAAAGTATTAATGATTGATGACTTGAAATTCTGATTTCATTCTCTGGTTGATCACTTTCTATAATGAGTAAAGCATCAACATTAAAATACACCAACCTTAAAAACACGTGTTTTAGCTTAGAGATAGATTCCATGCTCCCAAAACATTTAGAAAAAACTTATTTGCAGTAACAATGAACCAGTTCCCATGTTCCAAAGCCTCATTAGTTTATTTTAAGTCATATAATATTTTTCTTATTATGAAAATCTTGTTTTTTAATTGTCTTTTTTTTTTAACCTCAAATTCAAAATTAGGACCTAAAATTGAGGTCCACTCAAGTTATGAGTTCATACATCTTTCTTATACCTTCTTATAATATTTTAGAAACTTGTTTATGTTTCTATAAACTTTTAGAACCTTCTAGAACATTCTAATTTTTTTTTACATTATTTTTTTAGAAAAAAATAATAAATCACGTTATGCCTACTAATTTCTTCTTCGAGTTTCTTTGCTATGTGTTTAAAATATGGAGTGAAAAAAAAATAAAAATAAAGAGAAAGATAGTGAAAATTGAAATTATTTAGAAGAAGTAAAAGATAATCATTACAAGAAATTCATTTAATAGCAACAAAAATTAGACACCAAAGTTAATTAGTCACGATATTAACTAAATTAGGTACTATTTTAGAGACTAAAAATTTTGTATCTAAAGTGATCTTTATTATTCATAAAAAATTTATAAAATGTTTTCTAAGTTGGTATCCAAATTAACTATTAAGATTTTAACTACTAATATTTTAGATTCCAAATTAGTCTCAATTAGTCTTTTAGAAACTAATTTAGAATATAAAATATTAGTAGTTAAAACCTTGGTAGCTAATAGTTAGATACTAATTTAAAAACTACTTTAAATTTTTATTAATACACTACAAGAAAATCATGAAATAGAAACCAATTTTTAGATACCAAC
>Ga0123342_1006027_pt1 | contig 17111 bp, 10 predicted proteins | sample Turbeawhitnodule_FD_89960 | JGI IMG/M metagenome (GOLD analysis project Ga0123342, IMG submission 89960) | Root nodule microbial communities of legume samples collected from Mexico - Turtle bean Mexico white nodule | ecosystem: Host-associated > Plants > Roots > Nodule | place: Mexico: Nepantla... | reverse complement strand
TACCCTTCCACTCACGAGAGCTCTAACGCAAGGGAAACAAGTTCTTAACTGACCTCGGCTTCGCTCAAAGGCGAGGAGGATTTATCTGGTGAACTATTTCGTTCAACCTTGGCGTTCTCACTCCAGGGGGGAGGCGTTCTCTACGAACCTACCCTTCCACTCACGAGAGCTCTAACGCAAGGGAAACAAGTTCTTAACTGACCTCAGCTACGCTCAAGGGCAAGGAGGATTTATCTGGTGAACTATTTCCTTCAACCTTGGCGTTCTCACTCGAGGGGGGAGACGTTCTCTACGAACCTACCCTTCCACTCATGAGACCTCTAACGCAAGGGAACAAGTTCTTAACTGACCTCGGCTTCGCTCAAGGGCGAGGAGGATTTATCTGCTGAACTCTTTCGTTCAACCTTAGCGTTCTCACTCGATGGTGGAGGCATTGTCTATGAACCTACCCTTCCACTCACGAGACCTCTAACGCAAGGGAAACAAGTTCTTAACTAACCTCGGCTTTGCTCAAGGACAAGGAGGATTTTTCTTGTGAACTATTTCGTTCAACCTTGGTGTTCTCACTTAAGGGGGGAGGCGTTTTCTACGAACCTACCCTTCCACTTACGAGACCTCTAACACAAGGGAAACAAGTTGTTAACTGCATTGTACAAAACTCGAGAAAATATTTCAATCAAAATTTATTTGGTGACCTCATTAAAAAACCCTTATAAGGAAAATAGTGTCCCCTAATACAATGTACAATGTTATTGCTTAACTGAAAGAAAACTTGAAGTTGACCGCATTCCATATGCGAGGAATCGCACCTCCTTCCAGCGTCTCAAGTCTGTACGTTTTGTCCCCAAGGACCTCTGTCACTCTGAAAGAACCAGTCCACATGGGGGAGAGCTGACGTGGGACCACCAAGGCCGCCTTCTGTAGTACCTGGTATCTTTCCTCAGGCCCTTGCCATACTTTACTCACAAAGTATATGAGTTTCTTAAACTGGTCCTGTTCTTGAACAAGGACTGAACTAATCATTTGGTCGGTCACCGCTAAATACAGGCTAAGTGGTGTGCTTGGCTGTAGTTTGCACAGGACTAGAGGGCCGGCTATGTTCTCCTTCATCCTGATGAACGCCTCTTTACACTCTTGGTAAGGGAGGCTCGTGTCTCCTCCGGCTGACGCAAATCCAGACGGGACAGCCATGCGCCTCGTCAGTACACACCTTTCTGGGTTCGCTTCCATACCACGCTCTGTGAGCAAGAAACCTAGAAACTTCCCTGCTTCTATTTCGAACACACGCTTCTCGGGGTCCAGCTTCAGCCTGCACTTAGCTATCATCGTAAATAGCTCTTCTAAGTCAGCTAGGTGTCGTTCCTTTGCCCCCTGGTGGACAGGTCAAACCTTGGCACTCCGATCCTGCACCGTTTGGTCGAGGGTGCTGCCAAGCTTGGAGACCTTTCCTCCAATCTCTCTTTTCCCTGCATCGCCAACCAGCTCAGGTCGGCTCTCCCGGGCGATCTTTGAACGGGCAATCTCTGCTTCGGCCCGGGCGATTTTGGTGTGATTGATCTCGGGCTGGGCAACCTCCTCTGAGTGCGGTGGGCGCGTAGTGACCATGAATACCCCTCTCTTCGATTTGAGGCTGTTTTCATAACACCTCTTGGCCTCCTTCTGGTGTGACTTGATGGAAATCACTTTTCTCGCCAAGTCATGAAGCTTCATCTTCATGTGCCTCGTTGACGGCACCGCCCCCAACCTATTCAGCGTAGGTCTACCCAACAACATGTTATAAGCGGAAGGGGCATTGACGACGAGATACCTGATGTTCTCCGTATGAGACACGTTACCATCCGTGAAGGTAGTTTTCAGCTCTAAATGTCCACACACCTCCACCTGGTCTCCCGCGAATCTGTATAGGCAGCCAATGCAAGGCCTTAACATGTTAGGAGACAACTGCAGCTTGTTGAAAGTCGTCCAGAACATTATGTCTGTCAAGCTTCCTTGATCTACCTGTACACGGTGAACCTTCCTCCCAACGGTTACTACTGAGATTACCACCGGGTCGTTGTCATGGGGAACAACGTCATGAAGGTCGGCTTTGGTGAAGACAAGGTCGACATCAAAAGCATCGTCTGCCATTTGTGCTTCTATCGACATCATCGCCTGCGCGTACTTCTTCTGCTAAGAAGCGGTGCAACCTCCTCCTGAAAAACCTCCCGCAAAGGTGTGAATCTCACCATGCACGGGGACTTCATGCCCCTGGTCACCCCCTGTCACTGCCACGTCGTCGGCGCCTTGCTTTCCCTGCAAGTAATCCCTCAGGAGCCCGTTCTTCACCAACTCATCTAGCTGGTGCCCTAGCGCCAAACAGTTGCGTATGGGGTGGCCGAACGCTTAGTGGAACTCACACCAGGCATTCTTGTTGGGCCTGAGCTTCTTGTCAATCTTAGGGTGTATCTTCAGCCTTTTTGCTATGTTGGGGATAGCGCTGGGGTCCTTCAACTCTACCACGAAGTCATGCCTTGGTGGCACGTTCTCCCTTTCACGCCCCCTGGTTTAAGGCTTTCTTGGTTGATACGGTTGTTGCTTCGTGAGGGCTTTCTTCTATGTCATTGCCTCATGCACCCTTAGGGTTTGAGGTAGACCTAATGCATGCGGGCGTGTGGGAACCACACACTTGCGCTTCTCGTTAACCTCCTCTTCCGCTGCAATATGATGCACCGCGCGACGCCTTATCTCAGCGAAAGTTTTGGGGCGGTTTCTGATGAGTGATTCGCTGAAGGGCCCTGGCACAATGCCCTTTCTGAACGCGTGCACCATCATCGTTTCGTCCTTGGTGTTCAACCTCACCACCAGTGCTCCGAAATAGTGAAGGAACTCCTTTAGGGACTCCCCCTGATATTGTCTTATGTCAAAGAGATCTTAAGAGATGGGTGGAGGGGCCCGATTCGCGATGTACTGTGCTCTGGACAACTTAGTGAGTTGTGTGAACGACATTACGTGGCCATCAAGGAGGCTGATGAACCAATCCATCGTTGTTCCCACCAGGGTGCTCATATGTGGGCCCTACAAACGTGGCTGGTATCACGGCATCCATGATCTCTTGCAAGAATGGCATCGGGAACTCCCTGGGCGGCATCGCAGGTTTTTGATCTTCCTCCTCACTTATGCCTGCTTGATTTTGCAGATCCCTGCGCAATTCCGCATTCGATCGACACAGTTCTTCGTTTTTTGCCCGCGACGTAGCCAAATCAGCCTGGATGCGTTCTTGGTTTGCTCTCGACGCAGCCACTTCTTCTTGAAGGGCCTGCATTGTTTCCATAACCTGTTACAGGGTGAGGCTTTCGCCCCCGTTTGGTGCAATAGATCCCTTCCTCATATTTCTCATCGTCTCGTCTTTCTAGTTCTTGCTGGTGGGACAATGTTTTGGATCGGGCCCCACGATGGGCGCCAAATATTCCTGTCGGTTGACCGAAAACGTCTTCGTGCGTCTACGACAATCTCACGCCAAAGAATCCTTGCGTTCACTCGTAATTTCCTTCCGATTGAACACCTGAAAACACAAAGACAAAGGGTGCCCTAGAGGTCATTTGCACTCCGACGCTCAAGTCAATCTTAAGGCTAGGAAACACCAAAATTGTTAAGCGTAAAGCTCTATGTAACCGTGTGTGTTAAGCGACGCAAAATGAATAGTGTACCTTACTAAGTTTGTTACTTCCCTTTATATAGCCTAGGGTTTCCACTGTTTCCGTTACCCAAAATAGGCCACCCTTCTTGGGAGCGCCCTTGCTGTTCACGTGCCATGCATGCAACTCACCGCTGGAACGTGACCCTCACAGGTCGTATCCTTTCCAGTGGCTTTATACTTGTGTTATGCCTGAACGCGTCATCCACTCTGCACGCATGGACTCTCTTGACCTAGGCTTTTCCCTTACTGATAATTGGTATGTGGTCTGGGATCCACCTCTTGTGGCCCAAATCTGTTGTTCGAGTCCCCGATGTCCGACCTCTCCACAGTGCCTAGTGGCACGTCGGTACATCCTGGTGACCGATGTTTGACCACTCTTTGGTTTCTTGGCGCACGTGCCTCGCGAGACACTCACCTACACCGCTCGGGGGACCCCGCTTACATGCCCCCAACATTACTAGTGGTCAACGATGCCCGAGGACTAGAAATATATATATATATATATATATATATATATATCCATACTTTTTGGGAAAAAATATTCAGGACTGAAGGTGAGCAAACGAAAATAGCTGGAATTCAGGAATTCAACAAAATCTAGTTCTACAAAAGTTGTGTAAGGAATCCAGCTCAGCCTACGAATCTGTTTCATGCAGGTAATCTGAATTTAACCCCTCACATCCTGTCTTAGATCATCGCTTGGAAACTCACACCCCGAGGTAGTAACCATGTTGTTCTTCATGAAAAGGATTTAATTCTACTTTATCGTATAATAAATAGAATTAAAATTAACTGGGTTAGCATCATCGTAAAACACATGCTGAAATCCAAAAGCCTCACAAATTATAAATTCCCATATGCTATTTTTGTCTCCAAACTAATAGATTATTTTGAGGTTAACACCACCAATGAGAGAAATGAGACTATCAAGGTCGCGATTGAGATAGACAATGCCACTCTCACCAAGATGGGTTTTCAAAAGCAGGAAAACGCATGGGTACATAGGAGGAATGTTGTTCCAAGAATGGAACATGAAGGATCAAACTGTGGCCATGTAGATGAAGATGATGATGCTCCACATGCAGAAGATGAGACAGTGGAAGCTGCTGAGGCATCTTGTTATGAGATGCGTAACTCATCACCTCACAGGATGCATTCACCAACCCCTTCCATGAAAGAGGAGTTTACTGTAAATGACATGAATGCCCTTGTTGCATACCATGAACCTAAGTATTGTGGTGAACCTTTATCCAACTTTAAAAGGCAAGTTCTTTATCACATGGACTATAATGTACTTAGGCACTTTTAAACTTTCTCTGAATAATTATGCTTGTATGATTACTGTTTGCTTGTATTTTTCTATGTTCACCAACACATTTTTATGAAAACAAAGGGGGAGAATAAGTTTAGGTGCAGGTATTACGCACGTTCTGTTATGTTATTTTTTATGTAGGTGCATATTTTTGTGCAAACTCTTATATGTTTTTGTCCAAATGCAGAAGCTATAGAGTTGATCATAAGTTTTCCTTCAATGCAATGGGGATTTGTCTCCATCAAACAGGGAGAGATTGTTGAAGATAGTTGAAGACTCTACTCAACTTAGATACGGAAGTGTTTGATGAAGAAATTCTGCTTGAAGGTTTATGTACATTGTAATTCATGGTCCTTATTAGGTTAGAAGTTGTTAAATAGCCTTTTTCACTATGAATCTACCTTATATCTCAAAGCCAGAGTAATAAGCTCAAACACAAGGGCTAAAAAGTATTCTAAAAAATATGTTTAAAGTTTTTCAAGAACTGATTTACTGTTCAAATTTTAATCCGTTGTTGTACGAAACAATTGATTTTTGTTTTTGTACTGGTGCAAAACTGTTAAGTTTTTTTCAAAATTTCGTTTTAACTCAAAAGTCAATTTTGTTCACAGTTATCGATATGAACTGATCTAAAAGTGGTTTTGTTACCATCAAAATTATTTTAAAAAAACAATTTGTTCTTTTGAACTTCAATCTGTTATTTTTATAATAATGCTTAACTAATTTTTGAAATTCAATTTGGATCTGAAACCTATAAAACGGAAGGTTGATTTCAGATAAAAACACACCTTGCAATCACAATTTGCATATAGTTTTCAAGTTTTATTTGAATTTTAAAGTGAGTTTCAGTTTTTAAAAGTTTTTATTAAAAAATTCAAGTGCTCTTATGTTGGCGCCTTTGGCGAAAGATTCAAGGTTCTGTCAAGTTCTGCAGTTGCGAGGGTCCTGTTTTTGAACTCTGGTATCTACAATCAAGGTGTTTTCCTTCATATACTTTTCTTTTGTAAAAGTGTTTGTGTTTGTACTTCTTGATAGGGTTTCTAGAAGTTAGTATGCTGTTGAAATAGAGTTTTTCAACTTGTAATCTTTGTTCTTAAAGGGTTCAAGAACTAAGGTTTTTGTAAAGATTGCTTTGCTTTAGTGGAATCCATCTTGGTATAAGGTGAGACTGGATGCAGCTCTTATTAAGTGAAGGAGTATAAAATTGTGTGTGCCTTTCTCTCTTCTTGATCACTGTTTTATATCTAAAATCTGGAAAACTGTAAGAAAATAAATATGTTGTTTCTAAATTGAATTTGTTGTTTTAACTGTTGGTGGGTTAACTCATATTTTGTATTTCAAGATTTTAATTAGGATTTAATCATTCTTAAAATTCAAGCATCTATCCAGTTTGATTGAATAATACTGGTTTTATGATTCTATTAAGTAATATTGTTCAAGACTATATCTTTTTGAAAGTACTTTCAAAGGTTTTGAAAATTGCGTTCTAGAATTAAGGTATGCTCTTAATATCTTTGTTACTGAACTGTTTTAATCTGAGTTTGTTTAGAACTGTTAAGTAAAAAATTAAATCTATTGTTTTTAAAATCAATCTGTTATATTTTTGAAACTGCTTCTTAGAAACAAAAAATAAATCAGTTTTTCCGCAAATCAATTTGTTCTTTTTTATTAGGTTTTATTAAACAGTTTTCTTTGTGAAAATTTTATAAGTCCAATTCACCCCCCTCTAGAACTTAGACATTAATAAACCCAACAATAAGTATAAGGTACAGCCAAAATACAAAGGAAATTGTGGGAGTTTTGAATTTGAATTAGGCACCTAAAACAAGTCACATGGAAAGCGTGAAGGCAATGTGATCAATGTGCTTAACTTAGGCGTGCAAGGTCTCATATGTCACTGGCCTAGGGTTTAAGAGGGGTCATAATTGAGCCCAATTAAACCCTAGGTAGTTTTAAATACCCTAATTATGACCCTAATGTATTTAAGGCAAAATACAAGTAAAACATTTATACTAGTTTTTAATAAGAAATTTAAATCTTATTCTAACTTATACTACTAGGTTATGTCTCCTTCAAACGTGTATAAGAGTATATATTTGCTTGGGGTAGTTGAGTCCCACTCTTCTTGTATGCTTCTGGTCATTGTCCTAGTGGTTGGTCTTTTACTGGGGGGCTCTGCCATCGCTTGATCTTTTAATATTTTCATTAATAAGCGATCATCAATTGTTTTTTAGTAAATCAATCTTTTGAAAGGTTATCCTTGAAACTTTCAATCTGTTGATTCAATAAATAAATATTATAATTTTTTAATTTTTGGAAAAGGGTTTAAAAGTTCAATTCACCCCTTCTTTAACTTATAATATTATTTCTTACATAAACGAATTGTCAAAACTTTTTCAAAAAACTTAGTTTTAAAATCTCATTCCTAAGTTAATTTAGTTTTATAACATGCAATATATAAGAGATTAAAGACAAGAAGGATTTATACTACGAGTTTTTACAGTGGTTCATTTGTATATATAAACTACGTCTAATTCTAGACCAACACGGTGAAGTTTTACTAAGCAGACAAACTCTACAAAGATACAATCGAGTATTATTTGAACTTCAACTACTCTGGTTAAAATAACTCAACTATTGTTTTAACACACAACTAGTCCTAATTAAAAATTCAAGTATAATATCTAACACAATCACTTCTAATTAGACAACCTAAATTATTTATTGGAACCCAAACACTCTTGGATAAACATAAGTATTGTTTGCAAAACAACCACTCATAGCTAAGCAACTCAGACACTCTTGGTTAAAAATGAGCATTGTTTGGAATGTTGTTACTCCTGACTAAGGGTTTGGTGAATAAAAGGAGTTTTAAACATGAGTATTGTTTACAAAACAACCACTCCTAGCTAAGAAACTTAGAGTATTATTTGAAACTCATACACTTTTGGCTAAAGACGAGTAATTTTTGAAATGTTGTTACTCATGACTAAGGGTGTGTGGTGAATAAAGGGAGTGATCTAAAAGACTAAAAACATTTGTGTTAAGATGTTAGACAGTCCAGAACCACTAGACGGTCTAATACCCATTAGATGGTCTCATGGTATGAGAGCCTATAAGTTTTGATGATAACAAATATTATAAGATGTTTTAAGACTTCTAACAAAGCTACTAAGCATGCAAACTAAGATAAAGAACTGTTAGACGTTCAAAGTTGAACATATCAGACGATGTTTCGCAAAAAGATTTTAGACTTCACAAAGAACATATCACACGATAGATGTTGTGAATATTGAATATGACATATTGCTTTAGGCATGGTAGACATTGCTCGAAAAATAGAAACTGTCAAAAAGTTAATTACGTTAAACAATGAGAAGAAACCAAATGTTAGAAGTTGTTTTGAAAGGTGAAAGATGATGTTACACAAAAAGTGTTAAATGTTGTCAAACATTGAATGTGTTAGAAGATCAAAGCTCTCTATTGAATAGTTGCTATAAGTGGGAAAGTCGGCCAAGCAATTATCAGAATATCAAGATAGAGGATTATGACCAATACACAGGATAAATTTGTGTATAAACCTAGAGAACAATGGAATGTCCTAGTACCTAGGGGTATGGAGATTGAGAGACAAAACTCCAACCATCTAAACTTAAGGGAGGAGGTTTTATCTGAGAAAAAAATTGAAAAAGAAAAAAATATATAAGAATAGGAGATACAAGGGAGGACCACAATGAAAAGATACAACCCATACCAAGGAAGGAGAAGGATCTTGTTTACATGTTCTTGATGGAAGCTTCAGTATATTTCTTATTCATCAAGGAGACCTGGATAAATTTTCCATCATATCCTCTAACTTTGATGTTTTTTCATGGAGTGAAGGATAACATTGTTGTTGATGTGGTAGGTGGGATTGGTTATTGTTGGAGGAAACATTTTGTTTCCATCTATAGTTCTGGTTTGAATTATTCCTCCAACCGTGCCTTCCTTGATTATTTAGATACTGAATTTCCTCTAATGTTGTGGGGTCACAAGAACTTGGGAATTTATTTTCCCCAAAGTTATCACATATCCTTAGCTAATTAGAATGTTAGGGAGTGTTGATGGAATGTAGTTATTAAGGCACCTTTGACATTTGCTTTGCTAAGGCTTCAATCTACTAGGTTAGGATCTTCTTTTGCGTAAAAAAGTGTCAGTTGTGTCTAATTTCAACACTCATTTCTTGTTTCTAATAGATATATCATGGTGTGCTTGATAATCTATTGAATTCAAAACATCTATGAATTTTGTTGCTTGCTTCGCATCTACAATCATCATGGTTCCTCCAATTGCTGCATATATGATCATTTTTGTTTCAGGTCGTAGAAAATTGTGAAAGATACTTAGTTGGGAAATAGATTTGCATTGAGGCATATTTGTTCTCTTATAAATAAGTGTATAAAGTCTAGAATCTATTTTGGACCTCATATTTTGGGCCTAGTAGAATAAGATTTTTGTTTGGGCCTTGTATTTAGGCCAAGTGTAGATTAGGGTTCATAGTCTAAACCTAAGAGAAAGAAGTGGTCATCTAGCTTCTAGAAACCCTAACTTGGGTTGCAAGTTAGTGTTAGGAGATGAAGCTTCCCATGCAAGTTACTCCTTGGAAAGTTTGCTCCACAAGCTAGGTTTGAGAAGCTTGGCTTGCAAGTTTCCTTAGCTCATAACCCCTTTTCTTTTGTAAATGTAGACTTGCTTGAGTAAAGAAACTATGTCAAAATACAAATTCATTATTCTCCTCAGTCTAACTCTAATCCTTGCTGGAGTTCAAGAGCTAACCTAAGGTTCTTAAAAGAATAACGCTTCTTCTTCTTGCTTCCTTGAGAGGTATCAAGAGCACTTCTCATGGTCCAGCTAAGTTTTACCACTTTTCCATCGTTTAAATTTTTTTTCTGTTATATTTCATCAATTCTTACATGTTTTCTTCCATTTCTACCAATTAGATTTAGGATTTAAGTGTTTTAATCGGTTCAAATTGTTGTTCTTCAAACAAGCTAAAACCACAAAATGTAGGCTTCATTCATGCATGTGTTGTTGTGTTTTCCATTGTTTGCGTCTTTCTTCATCTTTTAATTGGTGAAAATTGTTTAAAATTTATTCATTTTAATTTTATAATCCTTTCTAGTCATGTTCATTGAGGTGGTAGGACTTTCTAGGTTTTTTATGGAATGTTTGTGTGAATTTTTTTTTATAAGCTATTGTGTGCATTTGATTTTTTTGCTCTGTGTTCTATGATTTTTTTTTCTAGTTTATAACAAGTTTCTAATACGTACACTCTATTATGTCTTGCAAGTTTTGTTCTAATTTCCATTGAACTCTTTAGGCTTCTTTTCCAGGAACATCGAGTTATAAGTGTACTAGATTTCGAAATTTGTCTCATTCAATTTACGTTGAATTTTGTTGTAAAATTTTAAACATATATATTTTATAATGTTAAGAACATTGTGTTAAAAAGGTGCAAAAAATTCCTACTAGAAAAAAAGTTATAAATTGTAAAACCTTGATGCTCGGCGTGAATATTTTGAGTGCACTATTAATTTATTATTCTCGATTTTCAAATTGTTGTAATTTTTTTCAGTCCTTATCTTGACCTGAAACTTGCACCAGCGCTTCCTTATTGTATTGTGCATTTGTGATAAAAAAAATTGGGACTCAAACTCCTTACACAAAAATTTTGCCAAATTTTACACGTCCATATCCTCTGACTGAGCTTTTGGTGATTGATGTGAACAAATTTCGCTTGGTTTTTCAATTCTTAAAATTTGCTTAGTGCGTGGTTGGACCTTAAATTTAGAACAGTCATTCCTTATGGTATTAGCTATGTATGGTTAAAATTTGAGAAATAGAGATGTTCTAGAAAAATTGATACAATGTTTCCAAGCTCGCTGACCAATGCTGAACATTTCTCCTGAAAATATGTGCTCTTAGTTGTGTCTACTTACTTGCGATCTATGAATTGTTTCTAATTGTTTCTTTAGTGTTTTTCTTCGAAAAAAATTCATATATCTCAAATTGTGATGGATAGCAGTGATTAAATTTGGCTTCATGATTCAACCTACAAAAATTTATGCAAATCTTTTGCTAGCCACTATCCAGTCACTATATATTTTTTTTAGTTTTCTTAACCGACTTTAAAACTTGTGGTAGGTTTCCTTTTGTGTGCTTGCCCATTTTTTTTTCTGCACCTGTAATTGTTGCTTGTCTAAATTCTTGGCATTCTTTCTGTATTGTTCTTTTTAATTCCAATTTTGAAGTTTAGCTTTCCAAATTTTCTTTTCTGGAATTACATTTCTTTAACCTCTTGAGTGGCATTCTGGACAAAGGAGCTTGAAGCAAGTTGACTTCTACTTCTTGGAGCCTAAAGCTTGAGTTTTCTTGGCCTTCTAACAAGGACCAAGAGGAGTTCAAGAAAAGTACTTAATTTTTTTTTAAGTTTCCTTTCAAAGACAAAAGTTTACAAGCCTCTTAGAATTCACATTTGAAGTTCCAAGAATTTATTTTTTTCCTTGAGTTTGTATCATGGAATTTTGTGTATCTTTAATTTTTCTTGCATTGTTTAATTTTATGCAAACTTGGGAAAAAGCTCCAAAGGAAATCTAACTGAAAAACATTGTAATAGTAAATAAGCTACTTAGTGTGAAGTATGTTAATTGGCTTTAAGTGACAGTTGCACTGTCACTTAAGGTTCGTCTAGAGTTTTATCACTTGCATTACTTTTCTTTTCTTTCTTTTTCTTTATTTTTCTTTATTGATATACCTTGTTGATTGCTTTTAGATCTCCCTGACACCTAGAACAACTTTTCAATTCCTTAGTAGACCTTTCTTTGGTCTTTAGGTTTCATTTGGCATCTATCTCTCTCTCACACACACTTGTGTAGTCCAAATTGTTTTGAAGGCTCTTTAAGACTACTTTAGTGAGCACTATCTCGATAAGCTCTCGCTAGGAAAGCTTTGGTACTTAAGCAATTCTCGTGACACACCTCGCTCTCATGGGAGTGAACTTGGAGAACACTCCTATTGTATTTTTTAGGAACTTCATCAAAAAGAAATATTTTAGTTTTTTGACAAATTTTATCACTCTTGGTTGAATTCACACTTGTTGTGAAAATCATTTCATTTTAATTCAACAATGATTGATCATTTTAAATAAACTGAGTAAACACAACACTTCTATAAATAAAAGGAGAGAAAAGATGAAAAGGGAATTACAAGAAATAAGGAGTGAAATCTATGATTTAAAAAATATGTTTGCTCATCTTTCAAGGAATATGTTAGCTTAGCTTCTAGGAGTAAACATAGAACGGTCAAGGACATCAATCTTTTGAATGTCTCCTGATGAAAAAGTATTATTACTAGACCATGATGATAAAATGTTACTAAATCTTCATCTCTTGCGGAAGGAATTTTAGAATCTAAAGAAATAACAAAACCATGTACAGAAATCTTTTTCAAAAAGATAAAATAAAAGAAAAAGCATATGGTAATGAATGTTTAAATGAAAATATATCTTCACCTAGTGAATATCAAATTTTGGAATCGGAAGAAGAAAAAGAACTAGAAGAAAGTTCTTTGTCTGGAGTTGAACCAGACATTGAAATTAATTCTTCTTCTTTAGAATATTTTTGTGAGGAGTTGATTGTAGAGAACCTTGTGTTTGGAGCTGAACCATACATTTCTACAAACTCCCCTAGAAATAAAACTTGTGAAGAATTGCTTGTAATAAAAAAAACATGATTAGAAGATTACGCAACTTCATGAGATAGAAAAATAAAAATTACAGTACTCCTTGGGTCCATTTTTTCTACCTATCAGGTAAGGGGTATATAGTCCTTGGAAGAAAGGTACTTGTATTTTTAATTTTAATTTTTCTAAACAAGTATCATGTGTTTTACTATTTGATTCTTTATACAAGATGATATTTGATTCCAGAGGAAAAATATCCAAAAAATAAGGTGGCACCCTTGCCTCTATTGTAGATTTGATGTCATATCTTTTTCAAGAGGGAGGGCTTGATAGAGAACCATCCAACTATATCTAGCTACCACAGTTCAGGCTAAGGGATGAGCAAAAGATAGAGATGCATTAAAGCATATTTGTGCTCTTAGCCATATAAATAAGTATATAAAGTCTAGAATCCATGTTGGGCCTTGTATTTTGGGCCATGTAGAATATGATTTATGTTTGGGCCTTGTTTTTGGGTCAGGCATACATTACTGTTCATAATCTAAACCTAAGAGAGAAAACACTATCTAGCTTTTAGAAACCCTGACTTGGGCTGCAAGTTAGGGTTACGAGATGAAGATTCCCATGCAAGTTACTCCTTGGGAAGTTTGCTCCACAAGCTAGGTTTGAGAAGCTTGGCTTGCAAGTTTCCTTAACCTATAAATAGGAACCTCTTATCTTCTAAATGTAGACTTGCTTGAGTAAAAAAACTTGGTCAAAATACAAATTCATTGTTATCCTTAGTCTCACCCTAATCGTTGCTAGAGTTCAAGACCAAACCTAAGGTTCTTAGAGGTTCACCCTAATCTTCTTCTTGCTTCCTTGAGAAGATCGCACCGTGAAAACCATTCCATTCCTCTCCTTTGCTCTTCAAATACTTTTGTTGCCTCCTTTTACTCATTTCCATTTGGTCACCAACATTTACAAAGCATGGAATCTCAAACAACTTCCATTAGGTAGGATTTAAGTCACTCTTTTGCTTTTCCAGCTAATGAGAAAGGGAATAATCATAGGTATATTTATTCCAAATCCCTTTCTTTAAATCCCATGGTACCTATCAATTCACAGAAAGTGGATAAGTGAATATAGGGATCCTCATGAACCATTCCTGTGAATTGATGGTTACTTATCAAGCTTAAAATTGTTGGCTTCATCTTTAATTATCTTGTTCCAATGGGCATGACTGTGCTTGAAAATATCTTGGACCTTATTGAATAACATAGTCTCCCAACATTCTTCTTGTAGGATTACAATCCTTCCTCCTTAATTGTTTATGTTTTCAACCATTTCTTCAATTTGGGTTATATGGGATTGAGAGTTAGGTGAGGTTGGATCTTATCACTTTTTTTTGAATATCTTTGGCTTTGTTTGAGCTTTCTTTTTTCTAATCTTAAAAAATTTCAATGTCCTGCTGAAATAATAATCTAATCTAAAAAAAAGAAAAATCAAATCCAGATTTATAGTTAGATGTTAGCTATTAATTTTTTTTACAATATGTACTCCTTCAAAATAAAAGTTGAAAATACCTTATAATAATTAATTCCTAGCAACAACGCTAAAAGACTTAGTGGTAGGCTAAGTTAAATCAATTTTAGTTCAGTTGAATCTCACTCTTTTTACTCGACAAGCGAGCCGAGCCAATTGTAGTACACCTGAAGGTTGTTGTACCCAAAGGAAATTATGATATCAAAGTATAATTATCTTTTAAGATGAAGTGATACATGATTTGGATATGACTTGGATGTAATATTTATAAATAACAACTATAAATAATAATAATAATAATAATAATAATAATAATACTAGATATTTAGATTAAGAGGTAAATTGTTAGACAAATCACTGAAGCAAGGAAGTAACAATAAAGCACAAATGTTGGAATTGAAATAACTTTGTGAATTTCTTTTTGTTATTGTTATTTATAAATGCAATGTTTTATTCCAAATCCTTGTTCCTATTTTGGCCAAACCAAAAAGATTCCTCGTGAAAGGTTATCTAGATCAATAAGCCATTTTTATGGCTTATCTCTGTATTGAAACAAAACAATTCACCATACTTCCAACTTCGCAATTTGCAACCATTGAATCCTATGGTTGACTGAATAGCGTTTGAAAACATGAAATCACATTTTGGCCTCATTCGTACCCTATGGATAATGAATGGTAGTTCCTCACTGATAGGGAAGACCGTTCTCACTTTCCAAGCCATCACACACATAGCTCAGAGCAAAATGTTGGGATTTAAACCTTGTATTTCTTGTTCATTTTTAGAGTAAGATAAAAATAGAACAAAGACACTCTAGAAACCCTAACTTGAAACTCAAGCAAGGGTTTCTAGAGCATCTTCCTTTGCACATCATGCCACCTTAGAAGCTTTATAGGTTAAGTTAGAGCTCCCTAACTTTAACCATAGTTAAGCTAGGCTAATTGGAGTGAAATTAGCTTAAGCATCACTCTTGCAGCCTAAAAATAAGTGGCTTAAGGCTTGTAAACTCCAATTTGGATGATGTATGAATTTTGTTTATGAATTTTTAGCATATTACTCACCCAATCTCTCTTTGTTACATGCTCTCAAATCCAAGTGAAACTTTAAGGAAGGCCTAACCTTTTCCTTGAACCTTGCACAATACAACACGCATATTCATCAACCATTCCTCTTCCATTTTTGGTGCAACTCTCCTTCAACTCTTCCGCTTCCAATAATCTCCTTTTGAACACAAGAACACATTGCATCAGTCCTTATTGAGCTTTAAGCATACTACTAGACCCAAGAAATTGAATATACAAGAGAAACATGCATCTATAAACAACAAAAACTCCAAAAATATCACATAGCCATTTAACCCCCAACAAGATAGATTTAGCAACTCATGATAAGATCTTACAATAATAGTTTAAGATGAGAAGCTAAACACAACAAACATGGATCCTTAATTGTTGTTACCAGCTTGGATTCAATATTTCCTTGTTCATAGATTAACCTTCACTTTTATGAGGTTTTGGCCTTGTAACATGATTGATTCTGAAGTTTAGACTCTCTAAGTCTGAACTAGCAGAGCCTCTATATCTAAACCTCTTTCCATATCTCATTTAATCCTCTTAACCTATGTGTTTCTCTATCTCTTTGTACCTCTTAATACCTCTTGGTTCCTATTGATTCCTATCAGTGCTAGGAATGTTGCCTCAAGGTCCCTATTTATAGATTTTATAAATGGAATTCATCATTCGTTTAGTGTAGGTCAATCTGCTCAACGGATTGACTTTTTTCATCCTTAAGCATTCTTCTTGAGCTTCTAGAGTCAGGGATTTGTCAGAGATTCACTCCAAATCCTCTCCAACCTTGAGATTTCTTAATCATGAAGCAAGACTGATTTGTCTTAGGCTTCAAGCGTAATCTCCTTTTTCCCAAACTTGGTTGCAAAATACAAAGAACAGCATCATAGGCTCTATTAGAAGTGATCATGGAGGAGAATTCCAAAATGAGAAGTTTAGCAAGTTCTGTGAAAAGATGGGGATTCTGCACAATTTCTTTGCACCAAGAACTCCACAACAGAATGGTGTGGTAGAGAGGAAGAACATGTCTCTTGAAGAGCTAGCAAGGACAATGCTTAGTGAATCATTTCTTCCTAAGTACTTTTGGGCGGATGCAGTGAGCACTTCTTGTTATGTGATGAATAGAGTGCTTATTGGGCCTATTCTGAAGAAGACTCCATATGAACTCTTCGATGGAAGGAAGCCCAACATCAATCATCTTAGAGTCTTTGGCTGCAGTTGTTTCGTTCTCAACAATGGAAAGGAAAGCTTGGGGAAGTTTAATGAGAAAGCTGATCTTGGCATCTTCATAGGGTATTTTCTCACAAGTCATGCATACATAATCTACAACAAGAGGTTGATGACTGTAGAAGAGTCAGTTCACGTTGTCTTTGATGAGGTAGATCGCATAAACATCCAAATCCCGAAGACCAGTGTTGAAGAAGATGAACAGAGCATTAGTTTGGAGAAGCTGGAAATCTGTGCAGAAAAACAACCGGTTGATTCGCAGAAACAACCGATTGAAATTCTGCAACAGAGTGAGCTGCACAAAGAGTGGAGGATTCCTAGAGATCTGTCAGTGGAAAACATCATAGGGCAGATAAAGGAAGGTGTCTCCACACGAAGCTTCATCTCAAACTTCTGCAGGCACACAACTTTCGTCTCACAAATTGAACCAAAGTCAATTGATGAAGCTCTCAAGGATGAAAAGTGGGTTAAAGCTATGCATGAAGAGTTGAATCAGTTTGCTAGGAATGAGGTATGGTTTCTTGTCCCTAGAACAGCTGAAATGAACATTATAGGTTCGAAGTGGGTGTTCAGAAACAAGTTGGAT